>Ga0208013_1000179_pt1 | contig 44447 bp, 35 predicted proteins | sample 16_taG_FD_184091 | JGI IMG/M metagenome (GOLD analysis project Ga0208013, IMG submission 184091) | Marine viral communities from the Subarctic Pacific Ocean - 16_ETSP_OMZ_AT15313 metaG (SPAdes) (version 2) | ecosystem: Environmental > Aquatic > Marine > Oceanic | place: Pacific Ocean | collected...
GTTTATTAACAGATCTGATGTAGGTTATAAAAAGTACGGCGTTACTTTACATAAAGATGACCAACCTTTAGATACATGGCTTCAACACATACAAGAAGAGTTAATGGATGCTGTCAACTATATAGAAAAAACAAGACAAGCATTAAAAAGTGAAATTGAAGAATGTTATTTAAGAGATCTTAAAGCAAAAGAATAATGTTTTATAAAAGAAAGAAGGGTCCAAAGAAAAAGAAAAGGGGCCCAGTACAATCTAGGAAAATTAGTTATGATGGTCATAACTTTGCATCAGGGTTGGAGAAGTATATGTATATGGCTTTAGTCAAAGCAAAGATTAAAGCTAAATACGAGGGCGAAACTTTTGTATTGTTAAATGGATTTCATTTTGAAAATGAAGTTTATGAAAGACAAGCAAACTCAAAGGGCGAATTTATTAATAGAGGAGAAAAGAGAATATTACCCATAAAGTACACACCTGATTTTATTGGTGAAGACTTTATTATTGAAACTAAAGGTAGACCCAATGAATCGTTTCCAATTAGATGGAAGCTATTTAAAAAGTTAGTTACCGAACAGTTCCCAAGTTACGTTCTTTTTAAACCACAAAATCAAAAAGAATGCGACAGAGTAATAGAAATATTGAAAAGCAAAAGAAAGTAGCTAGATTAAAGTACAAGGAAAGACAAATAGAAAAGTATATGAAATGGGCAATCAACAGAGGATTTTTAAGATGGAGAGAGCTTGTTGAAATACACGACAAACACAATGTAAAAGTATACGAATAATATATGAAAGCATGGAGAATATCTATAGGTTTATATCCAGGAATACTTATAGGAATTAGATCATATGAACAAGAAGAGGGAGTAGTACTACACGTATTATATTTACCTTTCATAGACATAGCGTTAGAAATTTTAAAAAAAGAAGAAAATTAATTATGGGATTATTTGACAATAGAATAGCTTACAAACCTTTTGAGTATCCAGTATACTACAATGAAGGTTGGTTACCAATTATGCAAGCCTTTTGGTTACACACAGAAATACCAATGCAAGGCGATGTAAAAGATTGGAACGAAAGATTAACACCCTCTGAAAAGAATTTAGTGGGTAATATATTATTAGGATTTGCACAAACTGAATGTGCTGTTTCTGATTATTGGACACAAAACGTTGTAGGTTGGTTTCCTAAACATGAAATTCAACAAATGGCAATGGCTTTTGGCTCAAATGAAACAGTACACGCTGTGGCATATAGTTATCTTAATGAAACTTTAGGTCTTGAAGACTTTGAAGCCTTTTTACATGAACCTGCAACAGCAGCAAGATTTGATAATTTAGTTGCTTACGAAGGAAAAGACCCAGTGGGTATTGCAAAAAGTTTAGCTGTATTCTCTGCATTCGCTGAAGGTGTATCTTTATACTCTGCATTTGCAGTGCTATATAGTTTTCAATTACGTAATTTACTTAAAGGAGTAGGCCAACAAATGAAATGGTCTGTAAGAGATGAATCATTACATTCTAAAATGGGTTGCCAGCTATTCAGACATATGTGTGAAGAGTTACCTAATTTAAAAGAAGAATGTAAAGAGCATGTATTGGAAGCTGCTGATACGATGTTAGACCTTGAATTAAAATATATTGACAAAATGTTTGAACAAGGTGATATAGAAAATTTAAAGAAAGAAGATTTAAAAAACTTTATAAGGAAAAGAGCAAATGAAAAAATTGTTGAACTCGGTTATACAGAAGAAGCAAATCATTTCAGATTTGATGCAGCCAGCGCTAGTGTTTTGGATTGGTTTTATCATCTTACTGGGGGTGTTACTCACACCGATTTTTTTGCTATCAGGCCTACTGACTATTCTAAAGCAAACGAAGGAGAAGATTTTGAGGATATTTGGTAGTCTATTACTATTAGCTTTAATAAGCTGTAGTAAAACAGAGGTCGAATGTGATTTAAAAACAATTGAAATGTATGCCGTTGAAAAATGCAGCGGCTATGCAACTAACGAGGAGTGTACAAATGAAGTAGTTCACTTAATAACTACGTCTTGTGGAATTAAATAATAAATATGAAAGAATCAGAACTAATAATAATGAGGAAAAAAATAGAACAGCTAGGAGCTTTAATGCAAGGTGTTCTACAGGAATTAACAAATCTTAGGGATTTGTCGGTTGGTACTTTACAAACAATTAAAAATATGCCAGATTACGACAAAGCTATTAAAAAATTAGAAGAACAAATGAAAGAAAAACAAGAAGATGTGGAATAACGATTGGAAGAAAGGCGTAGACTACCCCTCCTGGGGCGATACGGACGTATATAAGAAGACTATAGCTGGTGGTTATCTATTACAAGGGGAATCACCAAAAGATGCTTATAAGAGAGTTTCTACTGCGGTTGCTAGAAGACTATATAAACCAGAATTAGCAGATAAGTTTTTTGATTATATTTGGAAAGGTTGGCTTTGTTTAGCTTCACCTGTATTATCTAATACTGGAACAGACAGAGGTTTACCTATTAGTTGTTTTGGTATTGATGTTGCTGATAGCATTATGGATATAGGTAATAAAAATCTTGAAATGATGTTGCTTGCGAAACACGGTGGTGGTGTTGGCCTCGGCGTAAATATGATTAGACCAGCAGGCGCTACCATTGCAGGCAACGGAACTTCAGACGGAGTTGTACCATTCTGTAAAATATATGATTCAACTATATTAGCTACAAATCAAGGATCGGTTAGAAGAGGTGCAGCTTCAGTTAATATAAACATTGATCACCCTGATTTTTTAGATTGGTTAGAGATAAGAGAACCTAAAGGTGATGTTAATAGACAGTCTTTAAATTTACATCAATGTGCAGTTGTTGGTGATAAGTTTATGAGAAGACTCGATGAAGGACAACCAGAAGCAAGAAACAAATGGAGTAAACTATTACAGAAAAGAAAAGCTACAGGCGAACCTTATATAATGTTTAAAGGTAACATTAATAAAGTAAATCCTAAAGCATATAAAGCTAATAGTTTAAAAGTTCATATGACTAATATATGTTCTGAGATTACACTGCATACAGATGAGTCTCATTCTTTTGTATGTTGTTTATCTTCTGTTAACTTAGCTAAGTATGATGAGTGGAAAAATAGTGATTTAATATATGACGCTACGTGGTTTTTAGATGGAGTGTTATCTGAATTTATACAAAGAGCTAAGAATATGAAAGGTTTTGATAATGCTGTTAGATCTGCCGAGAAAGGTAGAGCGTTAGGATTAGGGGTATTAGGCTGGCATACGTTATTACAACAAAAAGGTATTGCTTTTGAAGGATTGCTTGCGCAGTTTAAAACAAGAGAAATATTTTCTCAATTAAAATTAGAAACTGAAAGGGCTAGTAGAGACTTAGCCGATGTATATGGTGAACCATTATGGTGTGTAGGTACAGGAATGCGAAACACACATTTAAGAGCGGTTGCACCAACAGTATCGAATAGTAAATTATCTGGTAATGTATCACCGGGAGTTGAACCTTGGGCTGCTAATGTATTCACAGAGCAGTCTGCTAAGGGTACATTTATAAGGAAGAATTTAGAATTAAAAAAATTGTTTAAAAAAATAGGTATAGATAATCAAAAGACTTGGGATCAAGTTTTAAAAGATAAAGGATCTATACAAGGTATAAAAAAATTAGATGGTTACTATTACGATAATACTGGCAAGCTTACTCAGGAAGAGGGTGGCGAGCCGGTTAAAAATGTTTTCAAAACGTTTAAGGAAATAAATCAACTAGAACTAGTTAATCAGGCGGGTATAAGACAAACTTATATTGATCAAGCGGTTAGCTTAAATCTAGCATTCCCATCACAAGCAGAACCTAGATGGATTAATAAAGTTCATATGGAAGCTTGGAAAAGAGGAATTAAAACTTTATATTATATGAGAACAGAGAGCGTTCTCAGAGGCGATATTGCAGCGGAGGCAATGAATCCGGATTGCTTAAGTTGCGATGGTTAGTTTTGTTTTGTTTAGTATGAATAGGGGTTGTAGAAATGCGATCCCTATTTTATATTATGCTATACATTGCTTTTCCGTTTACTCTTTTTGCTTTTAAGCATCTGTTTCTATTTTGTTCTTCAGATACATAACTTATATGTACCCAATCTGGATTTTCATCTGTACCAAATTCCCAAATCATTTGGTCAAAGTTTAAGTTTTCTTTTATATATTCATACATCTCTGCATTGGTCTTATGACCGAATGTATCATCAATATCCATAGCTCTACCATCACAGTGTTGTGATCTAGAACTTCCACCTATCGCTTTATTCAAAGCAACAGATCTATAAAAAGAATTAATTTTTATTGGTCCACCAACCCATTCACGCAAAGGTTCAAATATATTATTTGCAACACCAGTCATATTACCTAAGTGATATTCCCCTGGAGAGTTATCAATGTTTAATCTCATTGCTGTATTTGATTTAATACCTTCTTTATATGAAACGTGCTCACTTATCTTTTCCATACTACTTTCTTCTTTTAGTGTTTGACACTCTTCTAGGTTTTCCAGCTGGTTGACCTAATCTTTTCTTTTCTCTTATTTTTTTAGCTTTTTCAGATGAGCTCATTTCAGACGCAGTCTTTACTGTTTTACTAGATACACGTTTACTTGGTCTACAGTAAGGCGTGCCTCTTTTTTCACCCTTTGTTCTACCGCAAGGTTTACCAGTACGTACATCTACCCACTTTTCTTTAAACCATCGTTTAAGTTGTGCTCCTTTTTTGGTTTTACGAACAGCCATTATTTTTTAACTTTAGAATGGCCGCAGCCTTTTTTCTTTAATGCTAAATGTTGCTTGTATGTATTTGCTTTAACGTCTTTACCGTTTTTACAATACATCATGTGTGGTTTAAATTTTTCTTCCATTACTTTTTAGATTTATTACCCCAGTTGGCAGCACCAACCTTACGGCATTTTGCTATTGCTCCACTTGCGTACGCAGATGGGAATACTCTATATTTTGCTTTTACTTTTTTATAACACGCGTCTTTTGGCATAATTAGTTTCTTTTTATTTTTTCTCTTTTTATTTTTTCTCTTTTAATTTTTGTTCTTGGAATTTTTATTCTAGCATTCATTTTAGGCTCCTTTTGATTAGGCCCTAATTTAACGTCCCATTCACTATAACCGAGTGCTAATGCAATTGATTGCCATAATTCAGTTTCGCTATTTGAAGCTAATACTAAGTTATTCCATTTTCTTATAGCTCTATCAGCTGGTAAATTAAACACAGCGGATAAAACTTCACCTGCAGATATTACAGCTGGATTTTTTGTATCAAGACCAAGCTCTCTAATTTTTTCTCTTTCTTGCTTATATGTAAATCTTCTACCCGCTCTAATCATTTTTTGAAGTTTAGAGTTGATAGGTGGAGATAGTGATGTAGTTTTAATAGCGGCTTGTGTAAAATCTTTTCTACCTTTTTCTTGTTTTATTATTTCAAGTATAACATTTTTAGTTGTTGCCGCAATCGCACCATATACACCTGTACCAACTATTAAAGTATCAGCCATTCTATTTCCAATATTAAATAACCTGTCCTTTTTTTCGTCTTCTTCTTCATTGTCAAACGCTAAAGCAAATAAAGCAGTTTGTAGTGCATGAAATATTAAGTTTTGTATTGCACCATAATATACTATTTTAGATACATTTGATTTCCAGTCACCACGCTTGTTTATAAGATCCAGAGCGGCTTTTTTCATAAGTCTGGTATATTGCATCGGTGTGTTCTGGAAAGCTAATATAAGACGTCCTAATGGACTAGCTTGCTGCTTTGATATTTTATCAGGTCTTGATGATTGCTGTGCAGTTTCAGCTAATTCTTGAAAATCTAAGAATGTTTGTTCCTCTGCCTGCTTTTTAGACATACCTTCTGATAGGTATTTATTTAATCTATTTCTATAAAAACTCGCGCCACCAATAGATATTGCAAAACTATCTGCTATTTGTGTAGGTAAAAATCCTTTTTTAAGTATTGCTGCAAGTGCGGATTTAACTTTATTTGTACTATTAGCTGTTGCATTTGCAATTTCATCCGCGTTAACATCTGTTTTTAAACCTGATCTTCTAGCTTTTAAAAAGTCTGAGTTATATAAAAAAGCAAAATCAGCCCAAAATTGTTTTTGATCCGCAAACGCTGCACCAGCTTTTACAATATTATTATCAGACCAATTTATAAAGTTAAAACTTGATATTGTTTGTAGCAATGCTGATCTTGTATTAAAGAACATTATAGTACCAACAGAGTTATTTGTCCAGTCTAAAAAGCTATTTGTTATATCATCAGTCTTATCAATGTTTCTGTTCCTACCAGTTCTTATTCTATTTAATATATTTTCAAGAGCATCAATATAGTTTTCACCCATTAAAGCTCTCAGCTTGTTCACATTATCACCTTCTAGTTTACCACCTCTTCCTAAAACACCAATAGCTTCATCAACATTATTAAAGAACGGAGTTAAGTATTCTTTCCTAGTTACATCATTAACATGATCTAATATATCTGTTAACATAGTTCCTGCTAACCAATCATTAGTTTCTCCTGGCTCCGGATATATTTTTTCTTCAAATATATTATCAAGCTTTTCCATAAGTTGCATAGAATCAAAATCTTGTCTTACTGAATTACTTAACGTTTTAGCTTCGTTTTTAGATAAGCCTGGAACAGTATATCCTTTTTTAACCCATAAACGTACTCTCAATGCTTGCTCTTTTGTATAACCTGGGATTGATGACTCAGCGCTTAAATCTATACCACTTGCTTTTATTTCTTTTTTTACTTCTTTAAAGTTTTGTAAAGTTGCTTGTTTAACAGCATCAAAAGCCATTAAACCTTCTGCTAAGGGTCTATAAATATTATCCTTAAACCAAAGAGCATTTTTATTACCTACATCACCTTTACCATATAACGGGTACATTAAGCCTTCAAAGTCTTCTGCTGAGTAAGGAATTAACGGTCTAAACCTATCTTTTTTCTTACCTCTTTGCTTAGATGCAATAAATGACGGCACATCTTCCATTGCCATACCTTTTGTTTCTTCTAGTATACCAGCAAATTCAGCTTTTGCATTAAACGGTTTAGCGGCTAACCCAAATTTATGTGTGGAAGCTTTTACTCCCTTTGATGAAATGCTTGTAATTCTATTAACAACAACTATATTAACATTCCCGCCGCTTCTTTTTAATCTTATTTCGTATTTAGATTTACCTTCTAAAAATGGGATATTATCTACAGTGTTGTTTAAAGCATGGAATTTGTCTTCTTTGGCATGATATAAAATATCTGTGCCATCATAATGTTGTAATATATTTGATACATTATCAAATTTTATTTCTGTATTTGGCAGCAGTCCTTTAGCTTTTGCTCTATTATGTCCTTCTTCTGTAACTCTTATTACACCATCTTTAGTAACTGTGGCTTTAGCTTCTTCTAAATATTCTTTTAATTTTATAACAAACCCACTATCAACTAAATGTTTTTTAACAACCGCAAATTTACTTTGGTCCATTGGGTTTTTACCTTGACTAATTTCATTATTTTTAAATCTAACACTGACTTCACCAGTTTGATCTGCCATTTTACTTTTAGCCTCCATTTTTAAAATATTGTTATTTGGACTAATAAAAGCAAGATCAGAGCCTTCTTTATTACTAGGCCCTTTTAAATCGTTTAAAGATTCTAAATTTTTATTGTTATTTAAAACAATTTTTTCGGCATTGTACTCTTCAACATATCTTTTAAAGTTTTTTAAGCTAATAGGGGTTTTTTTGTTTTTTTGTTCAGGATACTGCGCTATAAACCTAGCGTACATAGGTTTTAAAATTTCATTAACCTTTGTTATTTTTTTAGGGCTAGGATCATATAAAGACATATTAGCATTTATAGCGTCTTGCGTTTTTTCAACATTGCCGTTTGTATCTTTTACAAATGTTTGTGCAGCTAATAACTCTGATTTACCATCAGCTAGTTTGTTAACAACACCAACTTCATATTTACTTTCACCTTTTTCAATACTTTCTAATATCTGTCTTCTAACTTCACTATTAGTAATAGCTCTACCTACTTCTGTTTGTAAAGCTTTTATTAATGTTTTTTGATTTCTATCCCCAGATCTTTTAGTAAATAATTCGTTCCATTGTTTTTTATCAAATGGTAATTTAGTTTGGACTGGTAATCCAGCGGCTGTACCTTTTTTCATGTCAGCCCTTGACTCTTTTTTATAAAAGTTATTAAGTATGGTTTGTTTCATACCAGTTGAAGTTTTTAAACCTGTGCTACCGTATGATTGCTTCATCGCACCTAACGGTAATATTGCGTGCAATACTTCCCCATTAGCTTTAATAAAATTATCTGACGAATTAAATATTCTTAAAGTTGTATTAGGTGTAATATCCCCTAAAGTTTTATAATTTAATTCTTCAATATTTTCATTTTCAATAAAATCTTTTACTGCAGCTTCATACTCTTGTTTTAGCTCTGGCTGATTTGCTGTCAACTTTGATAAAGCTTTAATTTGCGTACCTTGTTTTTGAGTAACAGTTGTTTCAACCGATGTTGTTTCATCAGCTATTTGTACTGTTGATCTTTCTGCAGCTTCGCTTTCATCAACGTTAACTTCTTTTTTAGTTCTTTCGCTTTGTTCAAATAAAGCTTTTTTAGCATCTAATTTAGCAAATCTTGTATCTGACATTATTCTTTCAACAAAACCTTGCATTCCGATTACAGAGCCATCTGCTCTTTTAGATTCAGGATTAAACTTTAATACTCTTTCTATAGTACCATCAATTACTTTTTGTGATTCTTCCTGAGAAACCGATCTATTCTTTATATAATTACTGATAGCCCCTGTGTATATAGAATTAAATATTTTTACCCCCTCTGGTGAACGAGTAAATACATCATATTCTGCTTTAGTTTTAATATTTTTTGGTACAAGGCCATCTATTTCTTCAAACAAAGCTGCTGCAAGCGGCTCTTCTACAATATCCTCACTGGTTCTATCAACTTGTTTAGCTTCTGATAAAGTTTTTTCAACTGATTTTATATCTTCCCTTGCAAAGTCTTTAATAAATTCATTGATTTCACTTGCTGTTTTAAAACCAGCTTTTTTATAACCAAGTGGTTTTAATATGTATTTTCTAATAAATTCACCTATTTTAGTAAGTATATTGTCATTTGCTTTATTAGATTTTAAAACTTCCATGTAGTTAGATAAAAACTCTTCAGCATATCTTATTTGTTCTTGACTAAATTTTGTTGCATTGCTATCAATTTCAATATCTACAGCTTCTTTCCTTGCATCCATCCTTTCATGAACTAATTGAGTTTGCTCAGTACCAATTATTTTTTGTAATTCTATAATAAGAGAAGGAACGTTTTTAATAAAAAGATTTGATAACCCATGTACAGTTTCATGTGAATAAGTAAAATCTAAATTAGCGCCCTCTTTTGCTTGCTCTGATATTACATTTTCGTTTACAAAAAACATTCCGTTATTAAATAATCCACCTTTTGTAAATTGCTCTTGTAAATATTCAGGTGTAAGCTTTTCTTCAGGCACACCCATTTTTGTTAATGCAACTTTAAGGTCTTCTACACTAGAAACTTTTAGTATATTTAAAGGAACACCAAGTCCCCCTAAAACATCTACAACTGTTTTTGAAAAGTTTTTATCATTTTGAAAAGTTTCACTAATAAATCTATCTTGCTCAGCTAAAGCATTATCAATTTGTGTGTTAGTAATATCCTGCATTTGATCTTTAGCGTACGACTCAGGATTTTCTACAAAAGTATCTCTTGTAGTATCGTATTGATTTTGAAGATCTTTTTTCTTTTTTTGTCCTTCTCTAGTTTTATTTGTTTCAAGTACATCAATTTGATCTTGAATTGCCGCAAGCGTGTCTATCTGTGTGGGTGATAAATTAGGATTAGCTTGTCTTATACTAGCTTTGGTTCTTATATTTCTTTGTCTATTTGTAACAGCTTCTTGTAAGTTGGGATCATTTTCAATTGAAAAATCAACGCCAGCTATATCAACATCTTCCCCTTTTAATTGATTTAAAATATCAGCTTTAGTAGCTTTTTTACCTTTTATTTTATATGTAGGTTGATTTATCATACCTATTGCAACATTTACAGGAGCTGTCGCTGTTCCTGCTATTGCTTCAAAACCAATTTCAGCTACATCCATTTCTTGATTAGCTGCTAGTCTACCTGCTACCTCACCTGTCCCACCACCTACTGCTTCTACACCAACACCCGCTGCCACAGCGGCTAATGGTCTTCCTGCTCTACGCAGTGTTCCCGCAGCTCTACCGGCTAATCCACCTGATAAACTTTCAATTGCACCAATTGCTAATCCTCTTCCTACAGCTCTTCTTTTTACTAAGTTATATTTTTCTTCATCTGCTAAAAATTCTTTAACATTATCTAGCGAAAAGTCTTTACCCTCTTTCTTTAATTCCTCTTGCAGTAATTCACCAAATGTTAAGCCAGCTTCCATTGCACCACCTAAGCCACCAAAAAAACCTGCAGCCCCTCCGGCAAAAGCACCTAAAGGTGCCCCAGTACCAAATGTAGCACCCCCCGCAATAGCACCACCAGCCAATGCCCCGGTACCAGCCGACGCTATAGCGGTCCCGGCTACTTCAGGTGCATCAAAAAACGACCCAGCTAATGTAGCCATAGAACTTGTAAATACTTGCGGTATAATAGTAGGATTGTTAATTACACCTTTTATAAATCCCCATACGCCTTTACCTTCTTCTTCATATATTCTTGAAAAGTCACGCATTTCGTCTGACATACCAGCACCCATTGCTTTTCTATTTGCTTCAATAGCTTTTAATATAGTTTCATCAGAAGCGTCTACGCCTTGATTAAATAAATCTAAGTTTTCACCTACAGCTTGAGAAGCTGCAAATCCCTGTTCTGCGGATCTATATATATCACCAAAAAAGTCTGTAATAATATTTTTACCTAAAGCTCTTTCAATAAATGTATCATCTTCTTGTGATCCCAACGAAGTACTTCCCAAGTTGAATCCCATATTGAGTGCTGTTCCCGGCTCCACAAGCGCACTCTGACTTATGGGTGATGTCTTTGCTGATGGATCTTTTTTAACTGCGTCTGGAAATTGAGTTAAAAAACTTTGTAAATTATTAGACCCAACAGAATATTCTTGGCCATTTACTGTATAAAGTTCATTCATATTATTTAATTATTAATTTTCAAAATCTCTATTAGGCTCTAGTGAAGCTAGTAAAGAATCGTATGTTCCTATGTCTGCGTTAATAACATAAAGTTGTTTTATAAGATCTGATATAGTTAGATTTTTTATACCTCTAAGTTGTCTTTTTTCTGTATCAGTTACCCCTAATTTTTGTAAAATGCTATCATTAATGCCGCCTTCATTGTCTATATTTAAAGCAACAGCTGAATCTAATTGCCTTAATCTAATTTGTTTATCAGATAAACCTTCTTTATCTTGTCTAAATTTTGCTAAATTTTGATCATTATAATCTTTATGTAAAAATTCAAAATCAGATTTTAAAGCTAAAAATTCTTCTTCAGATAATTTTTTCTTACTGGATAAAGGCGAATTTTCATAAGTTACTGTGGATATAGTAGAACCAGGTGTTAATGAAGCTGTTCTATATTCTCTTCTTTTACCAAATTTTTCTTCTTCATCTGTTATAGTATCAGTGGGAAGATTTGTTATAGTAAAATCATATCCAGTTAAGTCAACCTGACCGTTCTTTAAAACTCCAGGTTTATAAGCTTCTGTATTTGTAATAGTATTAGGCTCTGGCTTTGGATCTTTAGGCTGATTATATGAATCATTAAATAAAGATAATGCTTCCCCTTTTACAGACTGGGAACCTGGTGCTTGTCTTAATATAATTTCACCAACTTGTTTTTTACCGTTTGCTGTATTTAGGTTTATAGTTTTAAATGCCCCTGACGCATCCCCATCTTTATCTTTTGTTGCTATAGAAAGTATTCCGTTTGAATAATTAGCATCTAATATTTGTTCACCATTAAATTTAGCATTTTTACTCATTAAAAAACTAAAATCACCAGAACCCATTGCGTCGTTTATTATAAACCCCGCGTCTTTAGCCATAAGTGCTGCTGTAGATGGTTTTATTACAGGCGGCTGAGCTTCTATAAATGCTTGCGTTGCAATATCATCTCCTTTTTCAACTATCAATGCTTGTAATTGTCCTAGGTTTAATCCTTTTAATTCTGAATTCATTACGCCTAATCCATCTACCAATAGCTCTCTAGCTTTTTCAACAGTGCCCACATTTAAAGAAAATTCTCTTAAATCCCTATCTAAATCTTTTCTGTTAGTTGTAGCGCTACCAAGTGCCGCTATAGCCCCTGACGTTGCATTAGCATCTATAGTTTTTTCAGCCAAGTATAAATTTTTAAGTCTATTAGAATCTACATTGGAGTCTGTTAAACCTTCAATAACATATTTATCACCAGAAATTTTAAAATTACCACTAGATAATGCTTTAGCTATTTTATAATCATCGCTTGTTATATCAACACCTCCTGATATATTACCTTTAGCTATTCTACCTGTGTAACCTGCTATAAGCTCTTGATCAGCACTAAACTTTGAAACTTTTTTATTAAACTTATCAACCGCTTCTTTATATTTAGCTGCTTTTTCGTATTGATTTAAAGACTCATCTTTAGCAATATCGTTTAATAAGTTTTTTGTTATATATGCGTCAGCCGTAACAACAGAGTCAAAATCTCCTAACAAACTAGAAGTGTCAGCCATCATGTTCATTTGATCAATAGCTGATTTTTGGTCTTCTTTTAATTGATTTTCTCTTTCTTTTTCTTCATTAGCAAGACCCATTAAGTATCCCTGTAAAGGTTTTACACCTTGTTCTAACCCTATTGATAACGCATTAGATTCAAGCTCTTTTGCTTTTGCTAACTCTTGATTTGTTTGTAATAAACCAGAATACATTGATCCTCCTGTTGTTTTTGTTGCCATAATTAATTATTTAATTGCCTCTAGGTTGTAGCACACCTAGTGTTGGTAAAGAACTAGGAGGCGAAATATAACCCCCCCCGCTCAATAATTCGTTTGATTGTTGAACCATAGGTTGAAAAGTTTTTTGTGCTAATGCTAATGTATCAGGGCTTTGTGCTCCCATTGCTGCGGCTGCATTACCACCACCTATTTTGCTTCCAAACGCTGAAAATGCCGCGCTGCCTAAAGCACCAATACCCCCTACTAAATCAGCTTTTGCTTGTGCTCTTGCTCTTGTAGCTGCTGCTAAATCTTGATTAGCCATTCCAAGTAAAGCAGATTGTTTACCCATTTCTAATTGCTGTCTTGAACTTTCACCTCCAGCTTGTAATTCCGCAGCTTTCATTGCTCCTTGTGCGGATAGTCTTTCATTCATAGCTTCTTGTTTTGCAATATCAGCACTTATGCCCTGTAGCCCTTTTGCTTGCTGCTGCGCCATTGCTTGTGCTATTGCGGCTGCTCCAGTCCCACCTCCAGCTCCTCTCAAAGCATCTAATGACTGTGCTAAACCTTGCTGTTGTTGTTGGGCCTGAAATTCAGCTGCTTCGGTTGAAACTCTTAAATCCTCAAATTCATTTTGAACTTGCGCATATGGGTTTGTAAATTCAGTTGCTTCAAAAGAAGCCATTTGTTTGTCTCTACGGCCTTGCGCTGCTTTTTCTCGTCTTCTTCTTTTTCTTCCTCCAAACAAGCTACCTATACCTTTAGCAATACCGGGAATTGCTGACGCTATACCCGCTATAGCTAGTGGCGCTAAACCTTTTGTAACTGTATCAGCTACTTCTATTATTGTTATTATTTCTTCCATGATTAATTACTGCTTATAAATATTTCTGAGTTTACTGCGAATAGTTCCGCGTGTTCTGTTGAATCGTTAGAAAAGTTTATTTCTGCAAAATATCCTAACAATCCCGATGTGTTTATTACACTATCTTTTGCAAAAAATATATAACTATTACTAGCTAATTGTGATATATCACCCACAGGCGATGCATCAATTTCACAAACTATAGTTGAATTTGTTTTAGAAACTAAAGGCCCTATTCTTTTTTTAGTTGTATTGTCTGTGCCTAAATAATATATAACATCTCCAATTTGCAAGGATGTGTTTCTTTTTACGTCTATGTTTAATGTTATTTGACTCATAATGTTATTATTACGTTATTTATTGGCAACCTAAGAAATCAATTTGTGTTAATGCAACCCCACTCCAATAGTAGTAATGACTGCTGTCTGCAAAATACCCAGGAGTTGATTTTAATGTTGTACAGTTTCCATCTGAGTATATTTGCGTTGAAAGTGATAACCCATTACCGTTCATATTAACCGTTCTTTGTCTTCCTGTACATAAAAACTCCATTGCCGTGGCATCAGTTGCTGGATCAACATTAGAAAATGTTGCTGATACCGAATAACAAACCGGCTCTGGTGGCGGTGGCGGAGGTGGGTTAACAACGTCAGCACAATCCGCGCAATTAAGAGCTGCAGTTGCTTTTGAATTATATATTGTGTAATTTGATAAATCAGAATTTGGGCTAGCTAAATTGTTGTTAGTAAACGAATAACATTCGCCACCATCTGATAATACAATTGTATCATCAATAGGGTTTGCACTAGAAACATTAACAAACGTCCCAGCCGGCTCATTACAAGTTACAAATCTAGCATAATAAGTTACCGCTGCTGATCCCGTATCTATAATAGCACTATTAGCACAAGCAACCTGCGCATTCGCATTTGTATATGCTGGATTGCTATCTGAAAATGTAAATGAAATTGCAACAGTACCTTGTCCTGTAGCAGCAGTTGTTGGGCTATAGCTATGCACTGTTGTTGTGCTCCTTGTAGGTGTTACTGAAATTGCTTGAGTTCCTGAATTATAACTAACATTTACCCAATCGCTATGTGTGTTACACGTATAAGTTCCCAGAGGGCAAGTTGTTAATGAAGAAGCTGAAACACCCTGCGAGTATTCCGTGTAATCAGTACTCCCAACATCTAAATCAAACACTCTAAAAGTAATTCCGCCAGATCCTGTTTCAACTATTTGATTTAATTGAAATGTTACAGAGTCATTTGTTGCTTGCGTTCTATAAAGAACTCCATCGTCACATTTTTCAATACCGTAATATCTAGGAGCAGATGAGCCGCCACCTGTTAAATCAGGGCAGCCTGTTAATCCTGTAGCAGAATAGCTCACTAAACCACCTGTTGTGGAGTTATTGTTAATTACTATATAATATATACCCGTACTGTCATCTTTTATTCTATCATTTGTACTTAAGCTATTATCTTGAGCTGTGGTATTGTTTGTTCTGTAACCTTCACTTAATGTTCCACATTGTCTTAGTCCATAATAAAAATCAGGAGGAGGTGGAGCAGTTACTCCATTACAATCATCACAATTGCTGAAAGGTTGCATTGAATTATTTTGTCCTATTGCAGTGGCTGTTGCGTCTATTTGGCTGCCTGTGTATTCAGTTATAGTATAACATCCGTTCCCATCTTGTAACGAGCTAGTGCTAATTGCTGTAAGGTCGTAAACGTTTCCATAAGATAATGATGTTGCTCCACTTATTCTAACATATCTAGCGGTTGAGCCACCACATTTTACAGCTTGCACTATTAGTGTAAATGGGTTTTGCCATCTAATTGTAATAGTTTTTACAACATCTGGTCTACCATCATTAAATGAAGCTGTACATCCATATAATACGTCTTGAGTACCGTTTGGTCCTAATGTTGGTCTAGATGAATCAGTATTAAATGTTTGAGAATTATCACCTGCAGGAACGTTATTAACTCTCCAAGCATATTGGTTTATAGCTGGATCTTCTTCGTTTGCTTGATTCACAAATCTTAAACTAACTGTGCTAGTAATATTTTTTGGGCCAATAATCCCATTTGAATCTCCTTCGTCTCCTGCTGTTGTTTCAATATTGTAAGAAGTACATGCAAACCAATTACCCTGCACTACTCCAACTCCATTAACCTGCGCATAATACTTAATACTGTTATATGTTGCTATAAATGTTCCTTCTCCTGGAAATCCACTAAGACTTCCTGCAGCAGTTTTATACAATCTAGTTACTCCATTTAAAACGAAACTATCTGTGAATAAATCTACTTGCCCAGCTGTAGTTGTACATGCATCACTGTGATTTATTGACTGACTAGGTAATCTATTAAAGGTAAAAGAAGGTCTATCAGTCCAATTTATACTCCAATTATTTGGATCAGCTGTAGGCGTAATAGCTGCACCACTAACAGAATTAGTTCCACTAACTCTACAATTATAATAATACGTTGCGTTAGTACCTGCTACTTCGGTTCTTTTTAATTCTCGTCCTGTTTGTCCTGCTATAATATTATTATTTGTTGGATGATCAACGACAGGGGCACTACCCGAAGGTGCTGTTGTTTTCCTGTACCATTGGAATGATGGTGATGATATGTTCGTAGTATTAGCCCTTAAAGTTACTTCCTCTGTGTTGTAAGCGGCTACCCCACCCCCTCTACCTCCCCCAGCATGCACCACATCTACAGCTACGTCCCCTAAAAACTGCACACTATGGTCATCTGTGTATGTAACACCATTATAAGTTGCAGAAACTGTATAAACATAAATTCCAGGGGCGTCTTCATGAAATGTTTTTGAAGTTCCTGTTTGCCCGTCTATAGCACTACCTCCCCATGTATATGTTGGTGTTCCTGGTATACAGGTGTCAGATGCTGTTAAAGTTATATCTGTTCCCGCTTGCCCTTGAGCAGGTCCTGAAATTAAAATTGATGTTGCTACATTTGTATTTACAGCTATTGTACAATTATTTATTGTTGTCCCTGAGTTGCTATACGCGCTACTATTACTATCCACAAAACTAAACCCAACATTCTGTATTCCGCTGTTTGTGGTTAAAGTAGTAGGCGTTACATTAGATAAAGTAGTAGTACTATCTACAGCTGTTAATACTACAGCACCAGTTTCACAATTAAACGCCGCTGTTGCCCAAACTTTAGTATTACAGTCATAAGCTATTCCGGTTGCTAACGGGGTTTGTATTGTTTTTATTGTACCATTGCAATTACCACTTGAACAAGTAGCGGTTATAGTTACATCATTATTAGCGGTAATAGTTATTCCTGCTGCTAGAGCACTTTTTGTAGTAGTGTCTGGGGAAACTGACCCAGCGCTTGCTGTAAGTGAAATAGTATCTGTATTAATAAAATCCGCTCCGAATGTTCCTGTTAAAGTAAATGTTGCCATATAATATTAGCTTATTCCTAAATTAAAACTACAGTTAGCTACTGTAGTTGTATTAGCTGTATTTGTTAAAACGTCACTAAATTCGCTTGTATCTGCTACAAAAGCAACATAATATGTTGTGTTGGAAGTCAATCCTGTAGCTGTGTATGACGGTGTAAAAGTTGCATTAGTACTCGTTTGTATTGTATATAAGGTATTAGAAGTGGCTGTTGAATTTGTACCAAAATAAATTTTATAAGTAACCGATAGCCCAGATTCGTTTTTAAATGCTGCTTGAGCCGTTAAAGAAGTTTGAGTAACATTACTAAATGTTGGTTGAGCTGTAACTTCTGGTGGTAAATCATCTGCGGTATAACTATTTAATTGCCCTAATCCTTGTATTGAAAATTCTTTTGAATCTAAATCACTCAGCGTTGTATCAACCCCTGACGTATTTGCAAACCATTTTCCTTCTTTATCTTTAAATTCAATAATTTTACCAGATTGCAAATCAGTTTCTATGGTATCTACTTGCCAGCCTTTTTTACTACCTATTTTAGCTTGACTGCCTTCATAATATATTGTTTTAAAATTCTTAACAGTAGAAGGCTCATCATTCATTATTATTTGAATTCCTGAACTGTACTGAACATCATAAAATAAATTTCTTACCACCCCTGGGTGATGATGCTTGTATAAGTTACCTGAGTTAAAACTATAAAGCTCCCCGTTTATAGACAGTCCTGCTTTTATTACAAATCCTAATCTTGAAACCCATCCATCAACATCTTCTTTAAACGATATACTTTCTATTTTATCAACGTCAGCATTGTCAAAAGATATTATATATTGATCTGAATATGCGTCAAAAGTACCGACTATAGGCAAAGCCTGAGCATTTAATAAAGATCTAAAATAAGATTTCATACCTTTATTTGATATTACTGTTAGCCCATCATTTGATAATCTTAATATTGCGTTTCTTGATTTATCTGAAAAATAAATTCTACTTCCATTTGTTGCAAAAGATTCAGGGTCTTTTGAAATACCATATTCTCCGCCATAAGGCACAGCTTGCCCTAATACATTATTAGTTGAAACTAAATTAACATTGCCATCTGCGTTGAACAAAGCATCTTTATTCGCTAATACCCTTAACACTTTATCTTCACAGAATGCTATTAAATCTGTATTTCTTGCGTGCAGTTTTTGTATTGAGCCATACTCTGTATTTAATTCTTTAGTTATTTTTTCTGCAGTATTAAACTCATTTAAGTTATTAACATCGTTTCTTGAATTATATAATCCAGAATATATTAAACCTGATTTATTTGTTTTTTCCCTAAACGGGCTATCTATAGTAGTCGATGCTTTAACTTGTGCGCTTACAAAATCTTCATTAAAATCATCTTTAATTCTATTTGCTTCTACACCATCCCCAAAATCAAAAGCATTATACCAGCTTAAACTTTTAACTGAATTGTATTGTGAAATAGGAAATGAATCACTTATTTCGTAATATATATCTAATATATTTTCATCAGGCACCGTTTCAAATATAGCGGGCCCAGAACCTGTTCCACTAGGTGCTTGTACTGAGGTGTAACATATAAAAAATTTATCAGGGTAGTCTGTATTTGTATTTTTAAAATATATTACATCTAAGACACCTGTGCTATCTTGAAAATTTGTTGAATTTATAACAGCCCAATCGCTTGATTGTGAATTATCACACGTTGGCCTTTGGTTAAAAGTATGGCTTGATCCTAAAAAATTATTTGTTATAGTATAATTTACAGAAACCGAGTCTTCTACCTCTATTATTTTACCATCTTTAAAATAATATCTATATCTTTTTTGTAATGTTGAACTATCCGCTACAGCATATTGCCCTAAATATAATGCGTTAGTAGGCTCCGTGTATATGGGCCCAACCCAGTTAGAACTTAAACTATTTATTTCTGAATTACCCGAAATACCACCACCTTGTGATATAGTTTCTTCTGTAAGATTATCATCTTTTTTTACTTTAATAAAAAACCTACCATCTGTAGAAACAGATCCTGGATCGTTAATTGTAGTTGGAACACTGTCGGATATATCAAGTATTTTGTATTTTGATATAGTTGGCACTAATCCACCATTTGCCGCTTTTTTTAAAGCAATAGTATCATTTTCTTGTACTTTATTTACTTCGTAACTAGGTACAGAAATCCAAGCATGAGATGTATTTTGATTATCATCGTATACGTTTTCAGCAACAAAATTATAATACTCAGCCGCAGAATCTTTTGCGTAAAATTTAAAATGCTTTATTCTTCCACCTCCAGATGGAGCTGTATTTAACATTTTTATATTTAACTGCTTTGGGGCATTACCTGCAAAAGCTCTTTTTATTAAACCAGTATCATTACTAATAACTGGTGATTGTCTACCATATTCATCTTCAAAAGCAATACCTAACTGATACGATCTACCGGATTTAATTGTTCTCCTATCTGTATTATTATTTTTAGGGTCTGAGCCATCTACATCAAGTATCTTGTCTCTTGTTACAAATTCAGTCTTACTGCTGCCTTGATTGAAATCAGGGCTGTAATCATTTAATTCTATTCCATCTATATAATTACCAAATACTAATCTATTACCTACAGTTTCTAAAGACTTTGCTTTATACGGCACATTGTCGTATTGTCTAAACAATTGTTTTTCTGGTATTATAGAATAAACACTCTCTTTAGTTATATTTACTGTAATTGCTGAAGAAACACTTGTTATAGTTTTATATATATAAATATTAGAATTATTAGACTCTTTATATATTATATCAATAGAATCTAAATTAGAAGGTGTTATATCGAAACCAGTTAATTTTATTTGAGATATATAGTTTAACATTCTGTTGTTAAATCCTTCATCTAAATCATAACCCTTAGCTATATCTGGATCAAAAACAGGATCTGTAAAAGGTGAAATAACAGAATATTGACCATTTTTAAATCTCCATCTATACGCAAACCTTACAAATTTATCTTCAAATAAAGATTTATCAGATGGAGCTGATGTGTGTTTTGTTATAGCAACAGTTGGTGCGGTTATTGGTTTTTTCTTTATAACAGTTATATCCGCTTCTGTAATATCTACGCCTGTTGCCCTTTCTGTTGTTTGTGTATAATCAGAATTTTTATATGTGTCATATGTTACAAAATCATCAATATCTATTATTTTAGGTTCGGATCCTACAGCACCATCGGTATTATCATAACCATCTGTCCAAGCTAAATTTTTATCAATTATAACTATACCTGTAATTTCATAATCTGGAAAATTTAATATAGCTCCTGTTAAATCAATAACAACTGGTTTAGTTATATCAGTTGTTGTGTTGTATTCAATAATACCTTGTTTTGCTGATCCTTTTATAAACCAGTAAAATTTATTGTTCTCTTCATCAGCAATTTTACCTACACATTTAGCATTAGCGCCAAACAAAGCGGTTGTAGATAAATCTTTTAATAATTTATTACCACGTATATTTTGAGCTGTACCTGCATCACTGTCTTCTGTAGAAGAAACTTGTATATTTAAAGCATCTCTATATTCACCATCAGGCATAAGTCTCTCATCGAGGTCTTTATTCATTCTTCCACGTAGGAAAGTCTTTTTTATTTCTGGCATGTATTAATGTTTAATCTGCTTAGACTTGCCTCTCATTACCTGAGTAAGCTCTTTTAATTTAAGGTTAGATAATCTTAGCTTAGCATTACGCATCGCTGCTCTTCTATCTCTTCTAAATCTATTTACTATGTATTCTGGAATGTTTGCTTTTGCAGATAATACTGCATGAGCTATGTATTTATATATTGCTTCTTCTGCAAGTTTATGTATTTGCATTTCATTATCAGTACCAAGCCCATCTGAAACATATTTTAATGTTATGACTTTTCCTGCTAAATTACTACTGAATCCAAACTGACCGTTTGCTTCATCTATTATAAATACACCGTTTATTTGTGTAGTTTCTGGGTCTATACCAAATCTTTTACCTTCACCAAGCATTGCATTTCTATCATTGTCTGAATAAAAGTAATCGGCATTTAATTCTGTAGTTGGTACATTTTTAAATTTTTCTGTAGTTAAGGATGTAGCTGTTAATAATGTTTCGTCATTATCATATAAGTATTCAGCTGTATCATCTTGCAGTATTGCTTGTGATGGTCTTGAAGTTATCTTTGAAGGATATATTACTCTTTCTAATCCATCTCCGTCTATCCATGCTAATTGTGTATAATTAACATAATCCTGTGGCATTGGTATTGTAAGTGATGCTCCTACTTCTATTTCTTGTATTTTTTCAACTCTTGACACATCATAGCTAAACTCTTGTATTGCTCTTTTAGTATGAAACAATACATCAAGTTTTCTTGCATTATCAATGATCTTACCATCTCCTACATATGAAACCATAAAGTTGTTTACAATATCATTTAAAGCAATATATCTGTAGCTACCATGCTTTATGTTTTTTAACTTAACTTGTATTGCTGTTCCATTAGCTGGTGCTGTCGTAAATGTTATTACACCTGTATTAGCTACATAGGTATATTGATCATCATCAATTTCATTTCCTGCTTGATATACTATAAAATCATTTTCTATAGCTGGTTTTGGGTCAAATGTAACAGTAAAATTTTTGTTAGAACCGTCACCAGTAAAATTATTAGCTACTGTGTAGTATTCTTTAGCTGTTTGTGTTATTAGTCCCATTTATTAAGATTTTTCTTGTGTTATTTTTTTTGTTTCTTTTGCATCTGCTAATTGAGCTATATTTGGATCTTTAATACTTACCCCTGCATATAACAATATTTTTAATACAAGATTTGTTTCTTCTGAATCATGAAGTTCATAATTTTGTGAAGTTCCTGGATTGTATAAAGCGTTACCATTTACATTAGTGTAACCCCATACTGCTGTAATTGGTTTTCTTACATAAGTACATGAAGCATTACTAGTTATAGTTGATGGGAATATTTTAACACTCCAATCTCCAAATGAGTTATCAATGCTCTGTAAATATACAGGATTATCAATTGTAGGGGATGTGAGTTTAGATAATTGATATTCTAATAAGTTTTTCTTATCAATTTCTTCAACAGGAGTTGTGTCATTATATATTAATGTTCCTATTTTATGCAAGTCTGTTGGTAAATTAAATCTATCAGTTGAATATGTTAATGTTGCTGATTTTTTAAATTTACTTAACTTTTCATTTATTAACTTTGGTAAGTTAGAATACTCTGTGTCATTTTTAGCTGCTCTGCTGTATTGATTTAAATCAAAAAAATACTGCTCGAATATTTCAAGCTGTGCTTGATTCGCAAACAAATTATATTCTTGGGGAGTTACATACCCACGGTTTTCTTTATTAAGAATAGCTAATACTCTTTGGTATACTGTATCTACGCTAACTGCCATATTTTTTATTTATTATAATAATAGCCACCATTACAGTGGCTATCACTATAATGAGACTTTATTTTAGTCTTTTTTCAATTGATTTATAAACTTCTAAGCCTTCATCTGTTTTCAAGAAAGCTGTAAAAGCGGAATAAGGATGTTCATCAAATGGAACTGTCATAATTTTCTTATCAGTTTTTGCCCACTTAAATGTTCTTTGATCTTCAGATAATCTTAATATTCCAAGTTCAGAGGCTTTTAAAGCCATGTTCCTAATATTAATATCATCGTCGTTAGCTAGTTCTAAGAAGAGTTGTGGCTCATTCTTAGCAAATAGTAATAGATCTCTTTTAATCTCCTTAGAAGTCATCTTAGATACCTCAGATCCAACCTCAGACCTTATAACAGCTTCTGCTTGATCAATATCCATTGATTTTGCCGCCATTAAAGCTTCTATTTCTAATTCAAGTATATCTAAATCATCTTCTGCTTCCTGTTCTGCATCAAATTCTGCAAATATTTTACCGTTTTGAGGGTGAAATAATGACATTAATTTTTGCAAAGTTTGTTTTTCTTTTGGTACATTTAATATACCATCTTCAAAAACTATATGACCAAGTCTTGCATCGCCTTTAAATTCATCTACGAAACAAGTTTTTTGGTTTACCGTGTATTTTAGTTCTCTTTCAAAGCCTTTTTCTTTGTCAAACCAAAATATACTTTTACTTTTAATTGTGTATGTAAGTGGTGATTTTCCACTTATAAGATAGTATGTTCTATCTTTGATCTCCCATTTAGGGGCTGTTGTTACTTTTGTTGCCATAATATAATAAGATTAAATAATAAAAAAATATAAGAATCCCCGGCCGAAGCCAGGGAAATCTCATATTAAATAAGGATTAGTTTAATAACATAAAGTTATTAGCACCTTGTACTACTAAACATCTTTCAGATAAATAGTGTACCTCCATTGCGTCTAGATCAGAAGTAGTCGCACCACCTACAGAACCTGTAGTCCAAGATTTCATCTTTCTATCATCAGCTTCAGAAGCTCTATATCTGACGTGAAGGAATGGTCTTTTGATGTTCTTACCTAATGTTTGATCGTAAACTGTTGATGTTCCAGCAGGTACCACTACACCTCTAATGTTAGTGAATGCACCACCTGTTGTAATATCATTTAAGTATTTCCAGTCTGTTTTGTAGAAGTCATAAGAACCTCTTCTGAAACCAGAGAAACCTAAATTAAGTGCCATATCTTCGCTGTTTGAGAAAACACCGTAAGATGTACCACCTGTACCATAAGAATTTTGAGCCGCTAGCATATCGTCAATGTTTAATGCAACATCTCTGTTTACAAATAACATGTTTTCTTCAATTGCACCTTGCGTATCTAATTTCTTAAGAATCTCATCGAAGTCAGCTAAATCTTCAGCTGCTGTGTTTCCATCAACACCTGCAGTTACGTGACCTCTATCTTCGATTGCTGCGAATAAACCTTCAGTACCACCTATTCCAGTAACACCAGCTGCACCTGAGTTTGCAACTGCTAATTCACCTTCTACCATAGACATTTCTAAGTAATCCTCGAATCTAGTTCTTGTATCACCTTCTGCCTTTAGGTACCATAAGTAACCTGATTGTCCGTTTTCGCCTGTAATTTCAACCCAACCTACTTGAGAAGCATCAGATCCTGAAATCTCATACTTATCTTTTAAGATGATTGGTTTGTTTGTAAATGACTTGAAAGATGGCGTTACTGCACCTGTCATACCGTTCGTAGCTTTTGCAAATTCAGAACCAATAACAAATACTGTTATTACCTCATTAGCTGTAAATGCTGGAGCTGTACTAAATAATGCTTTATCGTATCTTTTAAGCGTAAAAGTAGTGTTGTCTGCTGCGATTGCTGACACGTATGCGTTAGCAACTTTACCAGATGTAACACCCTTTATTTTTACTGTTTGCCCTACTCTTATTGCGTGAGTTGCACCTGAAGCATTAATGTTACTTACAACACCTGATGTTGTGTTTAATGCACCTGTGTACGTTAAGTGTAGTCTACCTTGCTCAGACCAAATGATTTGATCAGAAGTCATAGGCATTTCTGCACCTACCATTCGTAAGAAGCTAGCGATAGATCTGTCTCCATATCTTTCAACTTCTGCTTCGTATAAATCTGGTAAGTACTGCTGTGACCAATCGTTAGCACCACCTGTAAATGATAGGTAGTTTGTTGCTAGCGTTTGTTTAACTGGAGCTGGTACCGCGTTTAAATTGGTACCACCCGTTGGAGTTATTACTGCCATTTTTATTTATTTTTTTAAAGTTATTTTCTAAGTTTAATTTTTAACTTTGAACTATCATCCCCAGAAATTGCTCTTATTTTTACTCCCCCAGTTTCAACTGTGCCAGTTTTACGCGGATCCATATTTATATTTTTTGAATCTGCATTTAACTGTTTTATAGCATCAGCTTTACCTTGTTCGTAAAAATGATTTGCAACTGCATCTGCATTGTCTGCAACGAAGAGTGCTTTATGATAACCTTTAGCGTCTTGTAACATATTATCTTTATTGATATACTTATCTAATACGTTTAATATATTTGCTTGCTTATCTAAAACTTTTTGTTTATCATTAACATTGTATCTATACTTTTTGTCTCCCACTTCAAATTCAAAACCTTTGAAATTGTCATTGAAAACTTTTTTAGATTCATTATTAAAATGATTCACTTGCTCATCTTGTAGCTTTGCTTGTTCTGATTGTTCAGAGTTGTAAGTATTGAAAAACTCAATTGCTTTTTGTTGATCATCGGTTAACTTAGAACCCAACTTGACTTCTTTGTAATATTGGTCCTTTAATCCTTCTAAATAGCTTTTGGCTTTTGCAATTTCTTCTTTATAAGCGAGTTTTTTACGCTTAATATCTCTTTGTTCATCAACTTCCTCATCAACTGAAAAATTATCATCAATTAAAAAATCAATTTCATCTTTAGTAAGATGTGATTTAGTTTGATTATAATATTGATACAACAAAGTAGATTCATCGATGTTAGAATAATCTTGATTAATTTTTACATAATCTTCTAACGTTCCACCAGTCTCATTTATAAAGTCTACAACTTTTTGAATGTTTTCTGGTAATTCTATTCCTGTGTCTTGTGAGGTTTGTACAGCTTCTTCTACTTTGTCTTGTAAATCCTGTACTTCCTCTTTAGGTTCCTCTTTTGTTTCTTCTTCAATTACCTCTTCTAAGGTTAATTGAGTTTCTTCTTGAACCTCTTCAGTAACCTTTTCTTCTTGAACAGGTTCTGTTTCTTGTTCTACCGGTTTGCTTAAATCAACTTTATACATACCGTCTTCGGTTTTACCCGTGTCTTGTCCTGCTGCTTCAAGTACTTTTTCTTCCTTTTCTGCAGCAGTTGGTGTTTCGTCAACTACGACGTCTTTGTTTTCTTCCATGATAAAATATTATAAAAATGTGTTTGCAGTTTTTATTTAGGCTCAAACTGCTCTAAGCCAAATCCTCCCAAGTTATCAAATCCTGCTGATTCAAACTTTTTTGGTGGTTTATTGTTTTTCCTTTGATCTATTAATTCAGATTGTTGTGAAGCTTGTATTTTTGTTCTTTCATCTTTCCTATCTTCTTTAAACTTCTCTTTATCTTTAATTACATTTAAATCAGCGTCTTTAAGTTGCATATTCATTTCAAACTCTTTTTGCATCAGCATCATTTTAATTTCAGCTTCTCTTTCTAGTTTTTGAGCATCTAACTGCGCTTCAACCTGTGCTAACTGAGCTTTACTTTGAGTTATTGCTTGTTGCTTTTGAATATCAGCTTGAGCAGCTGCCTGTGCTGCTTGCGCATTAGATTGCGTCTGCATTTGAATATTTTCTTGCTGGAGCTGTCTGTCTTTATCAAACTTTTGTTTTCTTCTTAATTTTAATAATTGATTAGCTAGTTTTAAATTTCTTATTTCTCTAATATCAATTGCGTCTTCTAAATTAATTTGTTCTTTTTGAAGAGACACTTGTATATTGTTTTCAAGTAATTGTTTTTCTTCTTCATCAGGTGTTAATTCTAAGAAAATTCCAAAATCATGAAGTTGCAATTTTTTAACTTCTTCTAAAGCTCCTACATTCGATCTGCCTATAGCTTGTATAAAAGATTTTCGTGTTGGACTAAATTCTAATACATCTGATATTCTAAGTGATATTGCTTCAGCTGTTTTTAACGTAAGATATAATCCACCTTGTAATATATGCCTTGTTGCTGTATTTGAATTTGCAGCAGCAATTTTTTGCAATCCTACTAAAGCATTTTTATCTGGTGTTGAACCATCTCTTGCTTCGTTTAATCCAGTCACATCTCTTATCATTTGTAAATAATAATTATATGAATTAATTAAACTTGATATTTTAGCGTTAGACCCTGATGATTGTAATTCTTGTACAGGAACTTTCCCATTGTTAAATTCACCGTCTTGTGTCATTGATCTACCAATAACAGAACCTGTTTGGAAATACATATTTAATGCCTCTTGCGCATTATAATTAGTTCCATTACCTAAATCTATTTCTGCAATACCATCTGCATCTAAGTAAACACCATCAGGAACCATTCTTGATAATACCTGTTGTAACTTTAAATGTGTTAATTGAATCATATCTGCAAACGTTGTCATTCTGCTTACAAGAGATTCAACTCTACCTTTATATATTCTTGGTGCTACAATATTATAACTAAACTGAGCTTTAACTGTATCTGACTTTGGTCTTGTCATATTTTCAGCTAATTGCCATTTTAATAATTTATTAGTACCAACTATTTTAGCACCTTCATAAATTACCTCTATTGTTCTTGATTCTTTAGTAAATCTACTTCTGGAATCTTTTGGGGGATTAAAGCTATCATCTTTTTTAATAGCTTTTGACGCCCCAGATGAAGTTTCTTTTATCTTATGTACTTGGTCTTTGTATGTTTTATATTCAAAATACAATACATATACATGAGAATTATCTTCACTATCGTTTCCTGCATATGATTTATTATATAGCTTAGCATTTGTTCCTTGTCCTTCAACATCTCTTCTTATATCTTCATCTGTTAATTCAGGATATTGCTTTTTTAAATCAACTACAGATACCTTTCTAATTTCCCCTACGTAATATATATCATCGAAATGTGGTGACTCTGTATATGAATAAACTAAATCAGCTGGATCTACATACTTTATATTAATCCCCTCTGATGTTGTATATTCGTTTTTAACAGCTCCCATACCAATAACAGCTATATCATAATCTAATCTTTTCTTTATTAATTCGTATTTATTATGATCAAATACATTATTAATAGCTTCTTCTTCCGCTATTTCAACAGAATCTTTATAATCAAGCTGCATGTGAAGTTCTAACTCCTCTTCGCTTTCAGGTAATGTCTCTGGGTCATTTTCGTATATATTTATACCCAATTCATTATAAACTGAATCCGAAAAATTAACAGTCCTCATGTCTTTTAATAAAGACTCCACATAATCTGTTCTTTTTTGAACTGAAGCTGGATCTTGTGAATATGCTTTTACATCATATGTTCTTTCTGCAATACCATTTACTACAATATCTACAAACTTAGGTATAATAGGAACAGGTTTCCAATCTATGTTTAAATATGATAAATCACCATTAATAGATAATTCGTCTTTATATTTCTGTATTGACTGTTCACCTCTAGCGTATAATCTTAAACGGTGAAAATTGTCTCTATTAGCGTAGTACCTAGCTGTACCAGAATCTCTTTTAAACCATTCTGATTCAACTGCTCTTGCAATCTCTAAACCATATTTTTCACTTGCTTTCTCAGCATTTGAAACTGCTTGGCTTGGGAATACACCTTTTGGTAATATATTCATCTATTTTATTATTTTTGAAATACTTCCTTTGTTATTATATTTTTTAAATCCAAAATCTAAAACCTTTGTTTGTTTTAATTGCTTTGGTTGATACAAATGCCTGTTGCAAGCCATAACGGCAAGACCGGAACTTATTGCGGCATCATGTTTTGTTCTATTGTTTATGTTAAATTTAGACCAATCGTTTAACGTTGCATTGAAATATATATTACCGTAATCTCCATTTTCCTGTAATCCCACATATTTATCTATATATGATTCAATTGCTGCAGCGTGAATTTGTTTCATATCTTCAGATGAGTTAGGTATACCGCCTATTTCTTTTTCAGCTGTTGATAATTTATTTATTGTTTTATCTGGACGATTCATAGAATAACCCCTATATCCTCTTCTTTTTAAATAATACAATAATCTCGGTTTGTTGTTCTCCGCTAGTATTGGCATTCCATAAAATACTAATGCCATAAGTACATCTTCAAAAAACATCTCAGCGGTTTGAGGCCTAGCTATATATTCTAAAAAGAATGAATTAGCGGGTGCATCTTCCATACTAAATACTGTTAATCCGTGTAATGCTCCTTTAGATCCTCTACCATCTGTTGTACCTGATATATCATATGAGTCACAACCAAAAGCTCCTATATGTTCATTACCTGGATGCTTGCGCCCATTTTTTAGTATTACGCGGTTTTGAAGATTATAACTAGGAACCCAAGATATATTAAATCTTCCTTTTGGATCTGGCGTGAATATTACTCTTGAATCTTTAATACCATTTTCCCATTGGAAGTTACCTTTAGATACAGCTCCAGATGCCATTGTCCCATCATTGTAATCTATTTGTTCGTATATCTTTTGTAAATTAAATATACTATTCTTTGTTTCATCTTTAAACGCATGTTCTTCTGTTCTTGGGAATTGTCTGTAAAATTCATTTAATCCATCTGAATCATCTCTTAATCCATCTGCTTCATTTTCCCAATGCTCTACTACTCCAACATCGATTTTATCACCGTGGGGTCCTTCGACAGGAGTTCCGGGCGTATCGAATACAGGTAATCCAAAAGAATCAATGAATCCCTCGTAGTTCCATTCCATAGGTATGAACAAACTATAGAGTCCACTGCTAGTCTGTCCATTGCGGTTTCTTTTTGTAACGTCTGAGTCATTGTATAATTTTTTAAAGTTATCTCCACCTTTATCTAAAGCGTTTGATGTTGAACCCATCATACACTTTCCTATTATCCTACTTCCTAATCTCAGCGTTGTTTTTGTAACACGCCAATTGTTTAATATATTATCTGGTCTTTCCCATTTACCAGATTCATCGTGAACAAGTAATCTTAACTTTTCACCATCATAAGAGTTATCTCCTGTATTCTTCCAGTCTATCGTTGTATCGAGCCCGTCGAGGTCTTTCCTCCCGCTGGCGCTGGTTGTACTGGTGATGGACTTCCTTGTGAGTTTGGATGCTGGGACACGGTAGGCAAGCTCTGTCTTGGGACGGTCCATCCCGTCTTGTATTGGCTTAAAGAAGAATGGATAGTGTGATGAAATTGGTACGACCTTGTCGGTAAACATCTTCTTTGCATCGCTACCAGTCTTCGATAAGATTCCGAATCTAGCATCTGAAGTGAGTGTAGCTTGATTAACTGTCTCGCTGCTTGACATGAAACTAAACCCAGACCGTCTATTCTTAAGGTAGCATATTCCATAACATCTTTGATCTGCCTTGCATGCCTCCCAGAATATGAAGAATAATCTGTTTGCTTCTCGAAAGTCTGGCTTCCCAACATCAATCTTGGACCACTGCAAGTAATTGTAGTGAGAGCCAGTGATATAAGTATCAACGCCTTTATTGCGGAACCAATATCCCTCTTCTCTCCTAGTAAATTCTTTATCAATGTACCCATACCAATCTTTTTTAAATTCTTCTGGATATGTTTGCCAGTCAAATATTGTTCTTATGTTTTTTAATTCTTTAGGGTAATCTGTCGCAACCCACTTATCGTGTTTGCTATACACATCTTCTGCAGGTGGTAAAGCAATCTTAAGATTTTGTATTTCATATATATCACCAATCTTACCTGTTTTACTTATAACAATTACATCATGTTCTTTGTTATATCCATATTCCCAGTATTTCTTTTTATTCAGTCTATGTATCGTTGTACGCTTAATAGGTTCAATGATTTTATATAATGTTTGCTTATATGACATTATTTAGACCTTTTTTCTGCAAAACCACTAAAAGCTTTTTCTTTATCCTGTGGTTTGTTTTCTAGCATTGCTTTTTCAGATTCAATCCTATTTAATATTTCAAAAGCATCAAAGATAGCTAACTTTTTAGTTGCTGCCGCGTTCTTTAATCTATCTGCTGCTAACTCATCTGCTGCATCTTCTACTATGATTTCTTCTTCAGCGACTTTGATTAACTCTTGTACAGCTTTATAACCAGCTCGTATTATAGAGTTTTTCTGTTCCTTTGTGTTCATACTTTATTGAAATATCATTTAATTTTATTCTATACAATCTTTTATCACCTACTATAAATTCAAATTCAGAGTATGGTGTAAATCCAACAAGCTCTCCTTTTTTTACAATATCAGAGCCGTCTGTATAAACCACAATACCTTTTAAAGGTTCTTCTTTGTTTTCCCATTTATCTTCTGATTGTATGGGATTTACAAAACAGTAACCTGGCATTGCTACCCAGTCTTCATTTCTTTTGTACATGTACACTTGATCTAAATAACAAAAGTACATATCTTCTTTGAAATAATTACCACTATTTTTTTCAACCCCTCTAACATCGTAGTACCTTCTAAATATATTATGATGTACCATTACTTCATCGGACTCTCGTAGAGGCGTTTTAAACGCACCTGGGAGCGCTTTTACTATAGCTTCTTTACTTACATACCTATGGTCGCTAATCGACGTGTTTAGGATTAAGTTTTTATCAGATACTTTTTTAGTGTTTTTGTAGCGGTTTTCTTTGGGTTGTATTATTAAAGCGTATGGATTATTCATAATCTAAATTATACTCAATACTTATTCCCATGTTTTTATTAAAAGATTTCCAAAGCAACACTTCTTTATCCTTTTCTATATATATTTGGTAATCGTGATCTTTCTCAAGTATATTCGTTATAATGTGGTTTCCATAAACCGCTTGTCCTATTTGATAGTGCATTGCATTATCTTTATAGTCTCTTCCTACACTAATCTTCCTTATTAGTTTCATTTGATTCAATTTTATCTATCTCACCTGTTTCAATATTTATGTTGATTTTACCATAAGTATTTTCAAGGTCAGACTTCATTGTATTTAATTGCATTTCTAATTGTGAGAAATTATGGGCTAGCTTGTGTCCATTGACTGTGTTTAACCCTATTTCATTTTGAGTTGTAGCAACTCTTTCTATTAAAGATTTTAAATCTTTGTGCTCTTTTTCTGTTAATTTCATAAACTATTGAATTTGATTAAATTATATTATTATGTATATTACACGCTTTTAGTTTATTTTGAATGCCATGTATATATAAGTTTGTGCGTTTTGATTAACCGCTGCACTTGAACCTAAACTAAACCCATCGCTACCGAATGCTGTTAAAGAATCACTTGCAGTAGATTCAGTACTATCTGTATCCGGGAATAATCTTTTATTTACACCTCTTACGCTATCAAACAATCTCCAGGATTCTGCAGCTGATGTTTCTTTAATTAAAACCCAATCCGGTTGAAATCCAAGCCCTGTAATACTCTGTGTACTTCCATTACCAGTATAACTTCCAATCTTACTATAACCACTTACTGAATGGAAACAATAAGCAATGTAATCACCACCACTTGCATTTGAACCGCCACTATCACCGACTCCAATAGTTGTAGCAGATGGTACATTTCCACCCCATAAATTTGTAGCACTTCCTGCAGTTACTTTTGCAGCACTGCTGTTTAAAACCATATAATCAGATGCACTTCCTGTAATACTCATAACAGGTGTAGCCCAAACATACCAATCAGAAGATGAATCAGTTCTTTTTACAAATACCATTTCCGGTGCTGCTGAAAGCCCGTGAGGTATTTTTGCAGTTGTAGCACCATCACCTTTATACTTAACAATACTAAATCCTGCATTAGCATTTGCACTAACTATTGATTCTATTGATGTATTTTCATCTGTTCCAATATCAAGTGTATTGTTTTGTGAAGTAGTTTCATTATATAAATTAGTTACACTTGCTGCATCAAGTTCTCCATTATAGATTCTTACTTGGTCTAACTCACCACTATACCAATATGAGTTACTTGGTCTATTTCCTATAGCTATATTTGAAATTGTTTTTATAGTTCCATTATAATCTAAAGAACCTTTTAAATTACCATTTTCATATAATTTAATTTTACCATTTCCAAAAGTTGCTACGTGATGTTGCCACACTCCAGTTGTATAAGCATTTGTTACATCTAATTGAAAAGCAGTTTCACTTGTATTTTTAACACCAACTCTTAATCCTTGACTACCTGCTCCACCACCTGTGTGAATCATAAATACATCTGCTGCATTTGCTTCAAACAAAAAATCTATAGTAGTACCACTTGTGTTTGGTTTCCACCACCAAGATATACTACAAGCACTACCTGTTCCTAAATCAGATGTAGCTATAGGTAAAGTGATCGTAGAACTTGAACCATTAAATTCTGCTGATTTATTAAATTTACCACTTGCATTGTATGTAATATTAGATGTTGATGAGGCATTAAAATTGCCTGTTACATCATTTGTGTTATCTTCAAATTTATATATAGCAATAGCATCTATATCTGTTGTGGTTTGAGTTATCGTAGGCTCATTGTCATCAGCTTTCCAAGCCCAAGAAACCCAATTTCTACTACTTTGATTTCCATCATTGCCTGTACCAATAGTATAACTTGTATCATTGTACGACAATATTTGGTCAGTTGCTCCATATTGGGCAATCGTTGAATTAGGTCTAATAAAGTTTTTACCTCTAATTATATCCCCTATATTGTGGTCACCTGAATCTCTTGACTTCCACCAAACCATACCAGGCTTAAAACCTGTTCCAATATCTCTTTGTGTACCACTACCAGTATATGTTACCGCATTAAAGCTATCCGCTAGTGTTGGTGCCGTAGTATCTGGATCTGCTGCAAAAGCTATGTAAATATATTTATCCCCATCAGCATTTACATATCCTTCTGTTCCAGATGGTCTAAACCCATTGCTAAAAAAATCAAGTTGAGGTGCCGCATCTCCTGCACTTCCCGCCTCTGCACTTGTCTCATTAGCCATTAGATAAGAATATCTTGGATTTGTTGTGTTCCTTTTATTATCGTAAATCACCCAATTAGAAGTAGCATTATATCTTTTTACCATTATAAATGCCGGTTCAAATCCGGTTTCAATAATAGGTCCGTTAGCGTTTCCGTTCCCTGTGTATGAGCCAATCTTTGAAAAGCCATCGACTGAATGAAAACAGTATGCTATCTGTCCTGTGCCAAGACCAACATCTCTTAATGTAAACACAGATGATGTAGGACTTGTACTATCAAACCTTGTTGTGCTTGAAGATGCAGCATTTGTATTTAAAGCTAATTTGTTACCATTTCCAGTTACTGATGAATAAACCTGCCAATCTGCTGTTGAATCTAAACCTTTATTTAAAATTAATTCAGGTGCAGCTGAAAGACCGTGTCCTACTGTATTTATAGCACCAGTTCCGTCCCATTTTACTATTGAAAATCCTAATGTCGGATTCGCTTGAACTGTTGATGTAATTGTTCCAGCGGTATTACTAGATGTTGTTCCTCCATTTGCTTTAAAACACCAAGAAACATAGGTTTGTGAATTTTGGTTCATATCCCCCCAGGTTCCTATAGACCAACCATCATTATTGAACGATGTTAAGGAATTTGCTTGAGCAGCTTCGGAATGTGTGTCAGTTAAATAAAGTCTTTTGGTTACCCCTCTTGTAGAATCAAATACATTTATTTTTTCAGCGTAGCTTCTTGATTTTGTTAATACTAAATCTGGTTTAAATCCTAAACTTGTAAATGATCTAGCAGTAGCATTACCTGTATAAGTAACTATTCCAAAATGTTCTGAGGGAAGAGGAGGTGTTACAGTTATACTGTATGCTCTTGCAGTTGATTGATTTTCATTATCTGTGGCTGTAACGGTAAAGTTACTTGTTGTTGAAGCACTAACATCTGGTGCTGTGCCTGTAATTGCCCCCGTCGATGTATTTAAAGAAACCCCCGAAGGTAAAGCGCCTGATGTTACAGCGTAAGTTATTGCACCCCCATCTGGTTCTGTTGCCGCAGCTGAAACGTTTATTGTGGTGCCCGACTTAACACTCGCTAAGCTTCCTGCTGCGTTTGTAAATGCTGGTACACCATTATAAGATACATTTGTACTAGCACTTCCACCGTCTGTATTAGTTATTACTAAAGCTTGTGATCCTGCACTTTTAGCAGGTGTTGTAACTGTTAACTGTGTAGCACTGTTTCTCGTTATTGAAGATGGTGTTGTACCACCTATAGTTACAGTTACGTTAGGATTAAAACCTCCACCGTTTATAACTAAGCTTTGGCCTCCTGCTGGATCTAAAGCCGTATCATCTCCCGGGTAATCAAAAGAAGAAAATGTAGGGTTTATAATAACTTCTCCCCATTCCATTGTACCATCACCTTTTGATTTAAGTACATTACCATCACTTCCGTTGTCTCCTCCTACCATATGAAGGTTACCTGATTTTAATCTAGTTTGTGCCATTTATTAATTTATTTTAACTGTGTACATAAGTTCCACTTCCTGTATATTTTATTATTGTATGATTTCCATCTGTTGTAACTGTCGGTGAACCTGTTGTTGTTCCTGAATATTCAGATGTAAGTAACCTTAATATTACTACACCAGATCCTCCAGCTCCTGAATATCCACCATCATAAGTAGTTCCACCTCCACCACCTCCGGTATTTGCTGTACCAGACCCACCTGTATTAAGATTTCCAGCACCGTCACCTCCACCACCATTACCACCGGTACCTCTTGCACTATGATTCGTAAAAGATGAACCACCACCTCCACCAGCATAAGCTACTGAAGAACCTGTAATTTCAACTGCTAATCCTGCACCACCGTTTCCACCACCACTTCCTGAACCATTATTTCCAATAGCTGAAGCACCACCACCTCCAGCACCACCATAGTCTGGTGCGTTTTGTCCTCCTCCATCTCCTCCATTGTAACCTTGATTTGCAGTTCCAACACCTTTAGAAGAGGCTGAACCACCACCACCACCAGAACCACCATCAGAGCCGTCTATGTGTGCGCCTGTTGGTTGATGATATATACCTCCACCACCTCCCCCAGTAGATGATATTGTTGTTAATCCACTTGCTGCTATTGAAGATACTGCTCCATTGTTTCCTGCAGTTGTATTGTAAGTTGTACCTGCTCCACCTGCACCTATTGTAATTGTATATGTTCCTGCTGATAAAGTTATATCACTTTCAGCAGATGCACCACCACCTGATGTATTACCATAAGATGTACGAAACCCTCCGGCTCCACCACCACCTCCGTGTCTGTTACCACCTGAACCTCCTCCTGCAATAACAAGGAATGACATATTACCTGTTAAAGGTAAAGGCGTTGGGTTCATTTTAAATGCCATATATACGTAAGTGTCCCCATTTCTGTTTTCTCCGGCACCTGAACCTAATGTAAACCCATCACTGTCGAACGAAGTTACTCCTGTATCTGCATATTCTGCTGCATTTAAATTTGCATTTACTGTAACAGAATCTCCTCTTACTGAATCAAATATAAACCAATTATCAGCACTTGTTCTGCCTTTAGTCATTACAAAGTCTGGCTTAAATCCAAGACCAGTAATACTTTGCGTACTTCCATTACCTGTATAACTTGAAAACTTGCTATATCCACTTACTGAATGAAAAACATAAGATATATACTCACCACCACTTGTATTTACAGTTCCATCCGAACCTATTTGATTTGTTGTGGAACCTATTGTTTTATATGCATTAGCGTCTGTTCCTCCTGTTCCACTACTATTTAAATACATATAATTACTTGCTGGCAAAGAACTAAACCAAACTAACCAACCTTCAGAGGCATCTAATCTTTTTGTAATTATAAGATTAGGCGATGATGATAATCCGTGACCATACGTGCCTGTACTCCCTGTTCCTGTGTATTTTACAATACTTAATCCATTTGCAGTATTTGTATTTGTTATACTTGGTATTGTCCCATCAATATTAGATTGCCAAGTATTACCTGCTTTCCAAGCCCAAGCTACATAGTTTGTTCCTGTGTTATTATAGTTACCTGCATTTGTACCAAATTGTAAATATCCATCACCTACACCTGTGAAATATTGTGATTCATTTACTTCTGCAGCAATATCACTTGATTTTAATGTCTGCCCAATACCTCTGGCAGCATCGTGTAATTGATGAGTATTTGTTGTACTTCTTGATTTAATCCAAACCAAATCAGGTCTGAAGCCTAAACCTTCAACTTTTTGATTTGCACCTGTTCCAGTATATGTTAATATTTTAAAGCTATCCGCTAATGTTGTGTTAATTGGTATGTTTTTAGCTATTGCCCAGTAGATATAAGTTGAACCACTTGCATTTCTGTCTGCATCATTATCTTCTAATTTAAAACCATCAGATTCAAAAGATAATCTTAAACCACTAAATTCTGAATTATCAGTATTTGCTCTTAACATTGGTTGTCCTCTACGAGAATCATAAATATTCCAATTTCCTGTGCCACTACTTCTTTTTAACATTACAAAGTCAGGTTTAAAACCTAACCCAGTAATACTTTGCGTGCTTCCATTCCCGCTATAACTTCCAAATTTCTGGTAACCTGTTACATCGTGGAAACAATAAGCGATAAAGTCTTCATTATTTACATTAACATCATTATCAGTGCCTATGCTAAATGATGTTGATGATGGTGCAGTATCATTCCAAAAAGCACTTGATGTTCCTTCCGCATTGTCCCTATTTAAATAAATAACTTTTGTTGCACCTACACTTGTATGATAAACCGCCCAATGAGCATTTCCGCTATGAGTGTTAGAAAGGTTTTTCACTAAAATCATATTAGGGGCAGCTGATAACCCATGAGGAACTGTCGTTGCACTACCTGTTCCTTCATATTTGACAATTGAGAAACCTGCATTTGCATTTGCACTAACAATTGATTGCGTACCAGCAACATAAGTCATTCCTAAACTTAAACTATTGTTTTGTGCTGCTGTTTCTGCATATAGTGTTGCTACATTAGAAGCTGTCAATGCTTTATCATAAATTCTAACTTGATCCATTCTACCGTCCGTTCTCTGACCCCCATTATCAGCCCTATACATTAAGCCATAATCAGATGAATGATTACTTGCGTTGCCTGTATAAGAATTAGTTCCTTCTAATGAACCATTTATGTAAAGAGCCATACCATTTGTAGTATCAAATGTTATAACAATATGATACCAAGTACTTGCAGATAAAGTTGTTGATGAATTTATATCGTAAGCTGTATTAACTAAATTTCTTCTATATTTTACTGAATAATTACCCCTTAATCTAACATTAGTATCGTGGTTATAAAACAACATATCTTCATCTTGTAATGTATCAAGATATACCCAACCTGAAATTGTGTGAGATTCATTTATATTAATTGTTTCTTCAGGATAAGTAAAATTAGATGTAGAACCATTAAAATCCCCTGCTTTATTAAACTTACCGCTTGCGTTGTATGTTACATTAGAAGCTGTTCCATCAAAGTTTCCTGTTACATCATCTGCATTGTCTTCAAATTTATATATTGCTACTGCATCTAAATCTTCTGTAACTTTTCCTATTGTTGCTTCGTTATCATCGGTTTTCCAAACCCAAGCAACATGATCTGCGTTATTTACATTTATATTATTCCAGTCGCCAATACTAAATCCATTATCATTAAAAGAAGATACACCATCAAGACGAATAGTTGGGTTTTCAGCATGTGTTGTATCACTATAAACTGTCCAGCCTGCGCCTCTTACTATATCCCATAATTGATGATGATCAGAATAACTTCTGGGTTTAGTCCATATTAATCCAGGTTTAAACCCTGTGTTTATATCTAATGAGGTACCATTCCCTGTATAAGTTTCTATATTAAAGCTACTTTCAAGTGTTGGTGCTTCTGTGTCAGGATCTGCTGCAAATGCCATATAGATATATGTGCCACCTGTAGCATTAAATCCAGCACTTGAACTTGGAATATCATCAAAAGAAAAACCATTAGACAAAAACTTAACATCTATATCTCCATTTGTTACTGTTGATTCTGCATCTGCTGAATTTGCTCTTAATATTGTATTTCTGTAATCTATTGGATTTCTTTTGTTGTCTAATATATACCAATCATAATTTGCAGCATCAGTTCTTTTAATCATTAAATATGCAGGTTCAAATCCTGTTTCTACAATTAAATTACCTCCTGTACCTGTATATGAATCAAACTTTGAGAAGCCTTCGACTGAATGGAACGCATAAGATATTGAGGGGGTATTGTAAGAGTAAACACTAAATACTGACGCTGTTGGAGCTGAACCCCAAGTATTATCTTCTTTTGCTTGTGTTAAATTTAAATATAATCTATCAAAACTACCATCAATAACTGTTGTATTTGTCAACCAATCACCAGCAACATTTCTTCGTTTGTGAATAATTAACTCGGGTGCTTCAGACAATCCGTGACCAACAGTTTCAATAGATGTTGTGTTAGTGTAACTAACAATACTAAATCCTGCATCTTGGTTTGCTTGAACTGTACTTGTAATACTTCCATCTGTATTACTACTTGTAGTTCCCTCGTTTGCTTTCCAACACCAAGCTACATACGGTCCTCTTGATGAATCATTAACAACACCACCTCCATCTGCACCTAAAGTAAATCCATCACTATCAAAAGAAACAAAACCAGTAGTACGGGTTGCTTCTGCATTTTGTAAGTTTGATGATAAATCTTTAGTTGCGCCTCTTGTTGAATCGTTTAATATATGTTGTTCACCATTACTTCTATCTTTTATCCAAACCCAGTCAGGCTTAAATCCTACACCTGTAATTGACTGTGTAGCACTTGTACCTGTATAAGTAACCACCTTAAAGTGTTCACTTGGAGTTATACCACCTGCTCCTGCTGTAGCGCCTGCACCAATTAATCTTTTATTTAAACCCATTTATTAAATGTTTGGAAAATCGTATGTTATAACTTTTGCTTTAGTAGTTAATGTATTTATTTCCGATTCAACTGTATTTGATAATTCTCTTAAAGCTACCCTTGCATCTACAATATCTATAGGCACAGCTGTTCCGTCATCTGCATTCCTAATTATATACCAATCTGTTTTTGCAAGTTCACTTCCTATTTGTACTTTAAAGTTGTTTATTGATTGCTCTTTTAATTCGCTTAATGACTTATCAAATGTTTTATTAGATATGTCTTTTTTAAATACCGTAGCTTGTGTGTCCCAATATATTTCACCTAAAACATGTATTCTTGAGTCATAGCTATCATCTATAACTACATCAAAAAGTCCGTTCTCTTTCATTTTATCGTCACCCCAACCCTTCACATTTAAATGCAGTCCTGTTGATGACCTAAATGAATTAGGTAATGATTGATAAAAAGTTATTACACCTGCGTTATTTACTGCTTTCATAATTATGCTACTTTATTTATTGTTGCGAATTGTTCTGTATTTCCATTTGTAGAAACTATACTTATTAAATTTTCTCCACTTCCATCATAAGTAGAAGCATTTGTAAGCTCTTTTACACTTGCAGGTAAAGTTAAAGCGTAATTACCACTTATAACTAAATTGATTTGCATACCAGTTGAAACGTTAGCAAAAGTTAAAGTTGTATCTGCACTTAATGTTTTAGTAAAAGTTGTAGCAGTTGCCCAATCTACTGCTGTACCACTTAATGCTGCTGCTGTTGTAAACTCTGCACCTAATTTAGTGTATGTTATTGCATCATCAGCTATTTTACCCGCTGTCACATTGCTATCCGCTATTTTAGCTGTAGTTACTGCTGCATCGGCAAATTTTGCTGCTGTTACTGCATTATCTGCGATTGAAGCTGCTACGACTGCGTTTGAGGCTAATTCAGCCGCTCCTACTGCATCATCTGCTAATTTAGCTTGGGTTACAGAATTATCTGCTAATACGTTTGCTGTTACTTTTGTTATTGCCATTTTATTATTCTATTGTTAATTCAACTATTTTCCACTCTTGGTTTTCTTCATCCCAAGAATAAGTATTTTCATCTTCAGGACAAGGCACTGGCGCTTCCCATATAAAATCATCATTTAAACTCCAGCTTGGAAATGGTGTAGGTGCATAAAATGCATCATTTTCACTATCCCAAGTATAACCTTGACCTGCAAAATTATGTCTAATATTACCATTGTAAGAAGTTTGAACCCAATTTCTGTGACCAAATAATGATTCACAAAAATCGATTCCTTTAGTTTCTGATTCCTCTTCTTCTACTAATAGTTCGTTATTATTAACCACTATTACTTGTGTTACTATGTTATCCTCGTTTATTTGTGCAAAATGTGCCATTTTAATTTATTTTATTTATTAATTTATTCGTGTACATACGTACCGCTACCCGTAAATTTAATTATTGTATTGTTTCCTGTTGTTGTTACTGTTGGTGAACCAGTGGTATTACCCGTGTATTGAGATGTTGGTAATCTTAATATCACTACACCTGAACCCCCAAGACCGGCAGTTCCTGCTGAAGATCCACCACCACCACCACCACCACCACCACCGGTGTTAGCTGTTGCTGATGAAGCATTACCCCCATGTGTTGAACCTCCTGAACCACCCCCTGATGATCCAACACCTCCAGGCACACCGGAGCTTGTGTTTCCACCACCACCTCCTCCTCCGCCGGCATAACCAACAGAAGAACCTGTTATTGACACTGATAACCCTGCACCACCAGTACCTCCATTTTCGCCAGGGCCATCCCACCCTGCTATTACACCTGCTCCACCTGCTCCCCCACCTCCTGAACTTGACCTTGTGTTACCAGAGCTTGAAGTATTACCTGACTTGTAACCTTGACCAGTTGTACCTGCACTAAATACATTACCTCCAGCAGAATCTGCCGCATAGGCACCTCCAGAACCATAAGTTCCATTTCCACCATTTCCAGCACCACCTAATCTTGAACCTCCTCTACCACCTTTTAAAGATGTAATCGTAGTAATATTTGTTCCTGCTAAAGATGTATCATTCCCATCTTTACCTGTTGCGTAAAATCCAGTAGGATTAGCTGGGCTTCCACCACCAGCCCCTATTGTGACAGTAATTGTGCCTTGAAAATTTGTAATATCGTTCTCTGCACTTGCTCCTCCACCACTTGTAGAGCCATAAGATGTACGAAGTCCACCAGCTCCAGCTCCTGCACCACCAATACCACCAGAACCATCTCCATAACCACCTGAGCCTGTTCCTCCTCCAGCAATTACTAGCCAGTCTATTGTTACTGGCGATACGCCTGCTGCTAATGCTCCAAAATTTATACCTTGCCCAAACATTAACTTGCTATTTGATTAATTGCGTACCAAAATTCAGTGGCACCAACACATGTTATTGAAATTAAATTCTTTTTATTGGAGGTGTCATCATAATCCCCCGCTATTTTATTAAACGTTCCCGAACTACCTCCTACTTGGAAAGCTAAAGTTCTACTTCCTCCCGATCCAGTCATTATTATTGTTTTAGTAATACCGATTTTTGGATTAGTTATGTTTAATGTTGTATTTGCATTAGGTGTTAGCGTAAATACTTGTGCTGCGTCAAAATCTACAGCAACTGTTGCTCCGGCACTTAGCGCATCAACTGTACTAAATTCATCATCTATTTTTTCATAATCTATAGCATCATTAGCTATTGTTAAAGTCCCAGACGATACAGTTCCATCTCCAGTTATACCGAGTGTTGAACCATCACCAAATAAAGCGTATACTTCATTGGTGTTGTCATTTGATTTATCAAATGCTGATCTTATAGCGTCCCCTGTCCCATCATTTGCTGAAGAACCTATGTTTATTGTTTGTTTTGCCATTATTATTTATTATTTTTTTGTAGAATCTGCTGTTAATGTAGCATTATCTGCTGTAATTGTTGTTGTATCTGTTGTAAATGGATAATCTGGGCCTATATCATACCAAGCTGTGCCATTCCACACCTCTAATTTAAGAGTTGTTGTATTCCATCTTGTTAATCCCCCGATTGGAGAAGATGGTCTTTGTACTGTTGTTCCTCTTTGAATAGTAGCACCAGCTTCTAAAGATATTGTAGTGAAGTGCATTACTTCAATTGAGTATCCGCTTTGAGGTGCAGTACTAAAAGTTAAGGTAGTACCAGAAATGCTATACATAGTTTTTTCTTGATATACCCCATTTATAAAAACAAATGTTGTATTCTCATCCTCTATGTTTTTTGATAACGTAAAAGCTGTTGCACTTCCATTGCCTGTAAATTGATCACCCGCTATAGTTGAAACATCTGAAGCTTTTATATGCACTATTTCTACAATAGCCCCATTCCCAGGAGCTGTGCTAAGCGTTACAATATTTCCAGAGGTTGTATAATTATCTTTTGATTGATATACACCATCTATATATACCTGCGTATTATTTTCATCTAATATTGTTAAAGATGATGTAAACGCGGTATTTGATCCATTAGCTGTTGATTTATCTGTTTTAATTACCCCTTGAACAGAAACATAATGTATTATCTCTATTTCAGCTCCATTTGGAGGGGCTGTACTAAATGTTACAGTAGTCCCGCTTGTGCTATAGTTATCTTTGCTCTGGTAAACACCATCAATATATATTTGGGTATTGTTTTCAGATGCAATTGTTGAACTAACTGTAAAAGCTGTCGCTGAACCATTACCTGTTAATATATTTTTTTCTACATTTAGTGTTGAACTCCCCCCTGACGATGCGACTGTTATTGTGTCAGTGCTTGCGTTAGTGGTTAAAGTAATGTTATTTCCCGCTACTAAATTTAATGTATCAGTTGCACTTTCTGCCACAACACTTGTTTGACCTGATATTGCAATTGTTTCAAACGAATTACTAGCCCCTGAACCTGAAGCGTCTGCAGCTGGTGCCCATGATGACCCATTCCATTTTAATACTTGACCCGATGATGGTGATGTGCTTGCTACATTAGTTAGATTTTCTATCGCTGCATTCAAAGCAAACGTTGTCCCTGTTAAACTAATTCCAGTACCAGCGCTATATGTTGTATTCGTATCAGTAGACGCTAAAGTAATTGTGTCACCTGTTTCAGATATACTTATATTACTTCCAGCTGCTATAGTTACATCATCTGTTGATGAATCGCTTCCTGTTAATCTTATTATTGCATCATTACCACTTGTAACACTATTTACTGTATAGGTTGTATTTATGTCTGTTGCTGCCGGTGTAGCTGTACCAAATTTAACATAACTCCCCATATAACCATGAGCGCTACATTGATAAAATAAAACAGGTGGTGTCGATATAGTAGGTATAATTTGAGTATATGCTCCTGAGCTACCCGCTGTAC
>Ga0208013_1000181_pt1 | contig 43702 bp, 41 predicted proteins | sample 16_taG_FD_184091 | JGI IMG/M metagenome (GOLD analysis project Ga0208013, IMG submission 184091) | Marine viral communities from the Subarctic Pacific Ocean - 16_ETSP_OMZ_AT15313 metaG (SPAdes) (version 2) | ecosystem: Environmental > Aquatic > Marine > Oceanic | place: Pacific Ocean | collected...
TAGAGTTTAAAATACTTGCATGGCCTGGGGCACCATTGGCGAGGTTGGTAATTATATTGCCGTTGGCCGCGGCTGCCTGGAGCGGCATGGTAGAAGGATTAATATAGTCTGACTTGGCGTAGTAAGTAGTTAGTTTAGTGTAGAGCGGAAGATCTAGAGAATACCCAAGCGTATGAGTAGAGGCACTCACAGGGTCGACAACAATAGTTGACAGGCCGAGAAAATCTACTGGGAGGAACTGAAGTCCTTGTGAACTTGCATTAAATCCGCCGCGGACTGTGGCCCCATACATCAGAGCAGAATTATATGACCAGTACCGACTATAACCTACAGCGCTCGCGGTCAGGAGTTGGGTTAAGGAAGAAGCAGAGATACACGTAGGCGGCTGGAGGATCATGATGGATTCTCCGGGTGCGAGAGACGCGGTGATCCACGCATATTGCTGTGCCGACTGAGGGATCTGGTGCTGTACATACAAGTTGTCATAGGTGGAAGCTGCAGCATACCCTGTGGAGCCGGACTCCATTCGCCGTAATGTGTTCCGATTGGTCTTGTGCCACGAAGGAGTAGACGAATATCCCGTGCCACCGTCGACACGAGTGCTCTGCGCAGTTATGGATCCATAAGCCGCATCGATGCCATACTGTCCGCAATGAAGTGAAGCGCGCTGGTTAAGGCCGCGATCGCGAAGAAGCTGACCGACAACATGCTCTGCTTGAGCAATAGAGGGATCAGCCGACGCGGAGCCAGATAAGCCGTAATCAATCACGCCTCGGTTTCGATAAGGAAGCGCATTATAGACTGAAAGTTCTTCGTGGGCTGGGTCGAGATAACCACGGGAAAGGGTCTTGTAACCCCCGGGCGCGCTAAAGTGGTTTACAAAAACCGTCTGATTTGAATTTATGCCGTCGCGATTGGGAAGGGCAAAATTATCTAGTGATGTTCGAAGGCAACTTCCGGGAGATATGTCGAAGATTTCTTTGAGGGTCGAGGTTGAGGTCAAATTGGCGGTGCCCATCTGATCAACAATCGTGGCGGCTGTGTCCGTAGCACCGTCACCACACCGATACCACATTAGGGGTGCTGTCACCCATGAAGCGTTAATCAAATTAGCAGTCGAGCGCGCATATAGGTTCGCAATCGTCGACGCGTCCAACACTATATTCCAAAAAGCCAGGTCAGAGATATAACCTTGGAAGTTTGCGCTAGTACTGTTCCCGACGAAAACAGTACCACTCCAGTCCAGAGGGGCGCCGGAGCCGGGGGAAGGCCAGTACTCGTATGAAGCGACTATTTGGCCATTGACATAAAATTTTGGAGCTGTCGCGTCCGATGAGGCATCATAGGAGATTACTACATGAACCCATTCATCGCCGCTTGTGACAGAATTGGTCGTCTGCCAGGCGTTCACCCCACTAGCGAGCGATGTGAAGAAAGCAAGCTCTCCGCTGGCGCCCATCTGTATAATCCTTCGATTCGAATCAGCATCGTAGATGATATAGCCGCCGAGATCTGAGGAGTCTGCCTTTATCCAAAAAGCCATAGTTTCAGCATTATTTGAATTCAGGCCGGCCGGGGCTGTAAACTGATAGTGCACATTCGCGATGTCCCAGAGTAAAATTGCCTTCGTATTTGCAACCCGAAGATTTTCGCCCGAGGCCTCAGTAGTAGTCAAGGGGTTCTGAAGGGGAAAGCAGTTATCAAGGGTACTTCTTGGATAAGGATTCTGGGGATTGAGGGCAAAGTCAAACGATTGCTCGACAAAGTATGGATCGTTCTGTGAGCGGCCCGATGTTTGAATAACTTGATAGTTCTTTTGGTAATTTCCTATTTTGCCATGGGTGGCAATGTTGCTCAGGCGCTCTCCGGCAGAAGCCGTCGTCATAAAGATGTTCTTGATGTTTACAGGGCGCTTTGCGGTCTCATCTCTTAATCGTTGCGCAGTGGGAATTTCGGCGCGTGTGATCAAGCCCGTAGAGTTAGGGGGCAGAATTGCCAGCGAACCAGAAAACTTCCCTCCGGTCGACGACGAGACCTCAGAGAATTGTAATTTGAAACCCTCTGGTCGAGTTAGAGCAGTGTCAGCGCCGGTGTTAAGTTCTACATGGCGAAAGCGGCGCCCTCCGACATACTTCTCTGTAAACGGCCCTTGGGCTGGAATAGAATTGTCGGCAACGTAATCATGATGCAAGTTGGTAATGGCGGTATTGGGTCGGAAAGATGATGGAGTGTTAGTCAGTGTAGCGTTATAAAGACTAAACGGAGCGATGTGACCTCCCGGTTCGGGATCTGCGGCGCTATCATTTTTATTCTTGTCTAGATCAACAGCGAAGCCTAGGCGCTGCTTGTATGTTGGGTAAAACTCGTCCGTGGTATTCAGGAGCGCCTCCACTGTACTTCCACTAATAAAGGCTATATCTCTTGGGGCATTTGTGCCGGCTGCGTTTCCCCCAAATGGAGCAATCGACGGATATAGCATATAGGGCTTAAAGTTATAACCTGTACCCACACCCTGTAGGTCGTATGAACCGGCAACGTTAAATCGGTAAGGCTTTCCTTCTTCGCGCTGGTCTGCCATCCTAATAGATCGCAAAATTTGGGCCCTACTGGTAAGTACACCGGCTGGGACATCAATGGCTGGTGTATTACGTTCTGCCTTGTTCTTCCACCAGAGATATTTTTCAGTCGGGTCGTCGGAAACCGGGGCGTGTACATATTTCCACTTTTTAACCATACCGCGGTTCGACAACCCAGTTGCGCGCTTGGTAGGGGCATGCGCAGGATAAAACCCGGTTCCTTGGGGCTCATCGTCCGGGGATGAAATAGCATCACCGTAGTCTACACTGCTCGACACAGTGGCTTCAAAAACTGTGTTTTCCTTGTCGACAAAGGGCAAAATATTATTATATTTGTTTCTCTCCAAAGCGTGGCTTTCCACCATGGTTCGAATATTATCCGCAAAATCGGCGGAGGCCGGGACGAGCTGGCCTAACATGAATGACAGTGTAGAGTCAAACCATTTGTATAACTCATAAAACTTATCAAAGTCTATCTCATCATTGGCAACGTTCTCAAAAAACTTTTGCTTTAAAAAGGCCAGTTGTTTATAATCAGGACGATAGCGATTGACTGGGGCACCAACAAGAGTATTAAAATCTTTTAATGTTCCAAAATAATTGACCATTTCTTCACTGATGGTGTTATACATACTTTTTTCAAAAGAGAAATAATAATTAATAGGGCGCGAGTCGATCTTGAAAACGTGCTGATCTTGGGCGCTTAAGACATTAATAGTTTCGGCGGGGCCGATGGTCTCAACGTCATTTAGGCGTGAGATAACGACAAAGTCCTTAACAATTGGCTCGGTCGAAGACTGAGGGAATCCATACCCTAGGGCGGTGTACTGTTTGTTGAGTAGTTCTCCTAGGCCCTGGTACGCCGCTGTAACATTGGAACCCGAAGATTCATCTGCCACCACCATCTGACCTAAAGCGTTCGAGCCCGTATTTTGGCTGAACTCCCAATTAAAGGCCAAGGTATCAAACTCAACAACGTCTCCATAATGACCATCACTAGCAAATGGGTATGCATATTGGTGTGGCTGAAACGCACCATGGTTCTCGGAATCTAAAGCGTGCGCGCGGAGTGCTTCGTCTTCAACATAATTCACCCAGAATCGCGAGGCTTCAATTCTAACATCGGTAGACTGGAGTACAGTACCGGTGAAGTTGGTACGATGCGCTCCCACATAGGGGCGCTTACTGCCTGTCATGAATCCGCCGTCGGGGTTGGATGCGGCGCTAATGGTATCAGAAATATTAAAACTATCCGTTATTTCTCCGGCTTGAACTTTAATTCCGTGCAATTCAATTGTATAAGCGCCTGTGTCAGCCCCTGTCGAAAAGGCAGCCAAGGGATATCGCTCTGGTTTAACTCTAACTGACAGGTTCCACGTTACATCTGAATAAGTGTCTTCATATAGAGAGCTTTCCATAAGAGGGACGAGGCCGCCCTGGGTGCCTGTTAATACAAACTTAACATTTCTAGAGTCCAACTCATCACGGCATGCATACACCTGGAAATTAACTTTGTCATCAACCACAGAGCCCGCAACTTCGGGCCACGCAGTATCTGTCTCAGATCCTATAGTGCCATGAATACCAAACAACGAAGCAGAAAGCGTATTGGTATCCGCATATGCAGGATTGGTGATGTCCTTTTTCTCAGGAAAGAACACATCTGTTTCGAATGTATAAGCAAAGCCCCCGGTCAATTCAACACTAGAAGTCAAATAGCCTGTGGTGTTCTCGTAACTGCCCGACGGATCTTTAAATCCGAATACAGTGGCTTCGGTAGCAGTGGTCGCATTAAAATTAACATACTTGGTGGGGAGTATAAGGGTGCGACGGTTTTCCCTAAATTCATACTGGGTATTTTTCGCATATAATTTTAGTTTTATCAACTCATCATCAATACCAAAACAACGAATAAGGTTTCTAAAAGACTTTTCAGTTCCCTTAGACTTATAAATATAGGTCAGGTTATTGTAGATATTTTGATAAATAATGTTCTTTAAATCATTAAGGGTCTTTTCATACAGCTTGTCTTCACTACGATCTGCCAATTTTTCCAGGATATCTGCATCCAAAAAGATTTCGGGTGCAACTAGCCCGTGAGAATTAAGAAGCCGATTTGCAAACGGTATAGGCTTATTACTCCCAGAAACATACTCCACATCTTTTAACAGATTGAGTGACTCAGTCTGCAATTGGAGAGTGTCAAAGTAGCTGCCCATAATCTGAGTAAGTTTCTTGAGGTTTCCGGTGGTTTCCTCGTCATCTTCTGTGATCCAGCCGGGAATACTCTTGTAAACCATGGCTGCATTTTCAGTATCATGATTCGAGCCGGTGACCTGCAAACTATTCTGGAGCATTATGACATCAGGGTGTTGTCCGTAAATGATGGGGTCTTTGAATTCTTTTATGGCTGCTTTGGAAATAACAATGGCTGATCCGGTGGCGCGGGACTCGGTTGTATACCCCGTCCAGGTTCCATTAGAAACACGGCCAGAGTAGTCGAGCACAGTGCTATCGATACTTGTATCGCCGGTAATGCCTTCGTTAAATTTGTAGTAAACACCAAGGGTTGTGTTTACTTCTTCTTGTGTGTCTGTGAAGGCCTCCGGGTCGGTGTTGGTGCCGCCGCCCACCTGGTCAAACCAGTAGCGGCCGATCTTCTCGCCGGTTCGTCGAGTCTTCCAGTACCGTAGTTCATCTAGAGATCCCGAGAGTTTTCCTGCGTACTGTGCTCCGCCGCCAGCCGTTGCCGCAACGAGTGAGCCAACAGTAGCCACCAGCGCTCCTCCCACATCGTTAATGCCGGAAGAGCCTAGCACCGAGGATACGTTCAGGCCCCCGTCAATGTACAGTTTTGTTTGAATACCAGCAGCGACTGATTTTAAAGTGACCGCATAATGGTGCCACAAACCGTCTGCTATGGTTACCGACGAACCTAAAGAGGCATCGGTAATTCCCGTACCCCCCGATAAAGCGGTAATAAGAAACGGCGATGCGCCCTCGCCATCATAGTCTAAAGCTACCCGGAATCGGTTTTGTTCCGTGCCAGTGTTGCTCGCCTCCATGTCAAAGATAACTTCGTTAGTGGTGAGAGTGTCGGCCCAGGCATCCTTCTTTAACCAAAACTCTATAGTGGCGCCTTGATTTTGGAGGTCGAACTTTAAATTGCTCTCGCGGTTGGTATCAGGATCATAATAGTTAGATCCAGTAAACTGTTGAGCATAGGGAGTCGGGCCGGTTGGGTTTCCATGAGGGCCGCCCTCTAGATAGATATATTCTAGAGTATTGGGAAGGCCATAACCGTCACTCGACTCCCCACCATTCCTCGTTCCCCAGCCGCCCTGAGATAGATGAACGAAGCCGTTGGTACGGGGATAAAGATTATCGAGAATGTGCAGGTCTACATATGTGGACTCATTCTCCCATTGTATTCTTTCCTTAAGTGAACCGTCATAAGGATAATTATCTAGGATTCTCCCAATCGATTGAGCATAATACTCTTCTGCCGAGCCATACCTAGCGAAGTTCTTAGGATCAGAATAATCGATCCGAGGGATAAACCGCTTTTCGTGAATAATATCCTGCGTATGATACTGACGAGATTCAACTTCTCCGCCGATCTGTTTAGAATTCTTATTTGCTAAGGCGGTGACCGCCGTAGCTTTATCGAATAACGTTTTAAAGCTCATGTCTTATTAATTATCAATCTACCCTAAATTTAAAGGTATAGGGTTGCTCTATCCAGGAAGAAATTGAATCATTATAGTACGCCAAATGTATTTCGTACATGTATCCACTTTCCAAAAGAGACATATTCAAATCAAAATAGTTGCCGCTGACGTCGTAAGACATCATAGTATGAAGATTGCTCCCCGTTCCGAAAGGTACCACATTTAGGTCACCAATGACGCGACGGATTGAAAACGCTCCGCTCTCAATAATATCCGTCGGATTAACACTAGTCGCCCGTGTATAAATGGTGGGGCTCCAATTTTTATCTCTAACGAACAGTCTAAATCGTGCTGTTTCGAATGGGGAGTATGATTTCTTCATATATTTAATGTTCGTTACCCTGTTAAATGTAGGGGCGCCCATATAGGTGGGCATCTTTTGGGGATAAATTGATCCAGTAAAATATTGAACGGCTGTATCAGCAGCGCTAGACCATACGTCATACAGAACCGTTAGCGGAGAGGCGGCTGCCGTCACCGCCATCGAGGCAGAATATAGACCGGTGGACACCCGGCCGGCGGAGGCTGAGTGAGATGTGGTTCCGTCACCGCCGCTTTCTCCATAGAGTTGTACAGCGCTTCCTGTGGATGGTGCAGTGGTACCAGATAGCAACGAGACGCGTATTGCCGGATTGCCGGGAATATCTACGAGGCGGCCGCGGATATAGTTATAAAAGTATAAAGTATTCAGATTGTCAGCAGCCGGAGCCAAAGAGCTAGAGTAGTAAAAGTTCTCTCTGTTATCCTTGATGCTAGAGTTCCAGCGCGCCTCCAAAGTGGGGCGTTTAAAGAAGAACTCAGTTGAGCGCGCAAAAAACTGTTTAGTATAATAAGATTCGGTTGCGCCAGCCGGATTATTAATTAATACAGAGGTATCTTGGCCTGTTGAACTAGAGAAAAAAGCCTCTTGGCTGGCAGTAAGACGAATACCAAACCCATAGTTATTGGCAAACTCTGGGTCGTCGCCAGCGATCCACTGTTCTATTACGTCACTGACATCTAATTCAAGATCTTCGTATCCTAGGCCGAAAGATACGTTGTAGTTCGAAGCAGTATGATAGTCTCCACCGATAGACGTCCAGTCGGTGGTGTTGTCGGATTTAATCCAGTTAGATGCCCCCAAGTCTTGATACTCGTCCATATCCAAACCTGAGCCTTCGGCCCACGATCGAGACACCGGAGCCACTACCAAATTAAAGTCTTGCGGTAATGTCCAGGGAGTTCGGGCATTATACATCTTGAGATAGAAAGAAACACTTCCCGAGGCCGCTAACTGGCCGGAGGTGCGATCGGCAGAGATCTGGCTGATTGGGAACTTTACCAAAATACGGGAAAGCTCTTGAGATTGGCCAGTAGCCGAACCGGAGGACTGCCCATAGAGCGAAAATACCTCTAGGGCGTCGGCATAGCCCATATTGGAGCCTGTACCCCGGGTGCTCAGGCCGGCGTCGTAAGCATTTGTAATTGTAGTATCAGCGCTAGCTGTATAACGAAGAAGTCCCATTATCGAACTGACCCAATCAAATCAAGGTTTGGATATTTCAATTCAAATATAACATTCGAAGCTGCTAAAACGTTCTTACCATCGGCAGAAAGGGCGCCCTCAAAGTTATAGTTAGACTCGGAATAAAGATTACCCGAGCGGAGTTTGACTTCTAGTGAACTCACATCCACCACGCCCTCCACTTTCTGGAGGATTCTATACATTTCGGTAAGAGAAAGTCTCTCGCCGATGTCCTGCACAAATGATAATTGAGAGGCCAGTGCATCTGTGCAGCGATTAATCACCTCGAATCTATTTGCTCCCAGGTCCGTCATAACTTCATACTCCACAGCATAGTTCACAATCAAAGGATCGAGGATATCAATTGTATCACTAATCATTTTATAGTGAAGTAACCAATTTTTTAAATTATTCTTAAGAGTTGCGTTAGATTTGATTAATTTGCCGGTCGAAGACTCGGAGATGACCAAAATATTTACATTCCTTTTGAACTCGTCAGTATCCTTAAGAACTGCGGCGCGCTTAATCATGCCATATTTGGGTGGCATACTGTAGCACAGAGCCTGATAGTCGCGTCCAGTTACCGCTCGATTCTGAGTGGCAAAATGACTATAGGTACGCTGCCGCACCTCTTCAGTTGAAGGCAGCGATACGTCCCCCACAAACGACTGCTCATTGGAGACTTCTAGTGAATTTCTAACTGTGGCACGAGAGGCTGTTGATAGGGAACCCTGTGATTTAAACCTTAGGCGCGCGTCGCCGATCTGGGTTATAGTGTCCACGCCGGCATTTACGTCAGTGGTGGTATTGTAGCGATATTCTACCGTAAGGGTAGTATTCGCCGGCGCAATTCCAAATTTGTCAGTGCTTATGAGCCTGGTCGGGTCAAAGTCAATCTCTGTACTGTAGGTTCGGCCATTAAGATCTAATATGACCTCAGTTGGGTCGACAACCGGGTTGGTGAGCTTATTGTTAGCAGAACCATATCCAAACTGTAAATATGTTTCTCCATTAATAGTTTCGAGAGCGAAGCGACGAGCCACTGGAACGGCCTTCAAAATATTTGGAACTGTTCTTCTGTTTTCTCCAGTATTCCGGATGGCTTTGTAAACTATGTTCTGAGATAAATTGTCTACTTCATAGTACTCATTGCCATCTGTATCCAGCACTCTTATAACGTCACTGATATTTGGCGCTGGTATCTTAACCACCTGAAATCTCTGAAAGTCTCCCATGGGAATGGTTGCAACGGAGCCGCGGCCAGAGACGGCGCGTCCTTTCAGCCTAAGAACATAAGTGGTTGGCTGACCATTAAGTGGGTTCACTTGACCCACTACCGTTTCTACAGCGGAATTATTAAAATCGACATCGCCAAGTAGGGTATAGGTACCGCCACCCACCGAGTTGAAGGTGGAGCCGGCCTCTAAAATTGGTGTTAAAGCAGGGTCGGGGCCGAGACCCGTGGTTGCGGCAGGTACCTCAATATAAAAAGTTAAAAGGCCGTAAGATGCAGGACTAGTTGTTTGCTTATATCCCAGCTGCCGTGCTAGTCGCAAAACGTTGGAATACTCGACAGCGCTATCTAGGAAGCTTTCGTTAGTCTGATAATCTAAGTAAAACGATAAGATGTCTCCCACATACGCCACGGTATCTAACATCAGGGAACCGAAAGAGGCTTCATTAAAGTCTTGATAAGTGTTGGGATAATAGCGACGAGCGAAATTCTCCAGCTCTTGGCGGATGGACTCGAAGTCGCGGCTAGTATAGTTAATGGGTATTATTTTTTTCTGCATGTCGTTTAAACCTATGAATAATTAGACGCCCGCTCCCGCAACATCAACTTCCAGCATACCAAAAGAACTCAATGGTTTTATCTGGTAGTATAGCTTTAAGTTAATCGTGTGGGGAAACAGATCAGGATTTCCTTCTGGTACAATAAAATCAATACGCTCGATTCCGATAAAAGGCAAATACATGTTGACCTGCTCCCTTATTTTGCTATCGAGCCGAGAATACGTATCGGTCCGATTAGGTTCAAACAAAAATTGACGCACACCAACTCCAAACTCTACATCCATTACTTTCTCCCCAGGAGATGTAAACAAAAGCATTTTGAGATTCTGGTTTGCTAGCGTTTCAAAATCCGTTATTAGATTGTATGCGCCGAATGTGGCGTCTACTTCCAGGGGCAATCTTGGCGCTAATCCTGATGACATATTAATACCTCTTAATAAATACCTATCATTATGGTTTTTAACCGGTTAACATTCAGCTGAAGTTTCGGTGGGCTCTCCCTCTTCCTCAGATCCGTCTGGTAATTCTATCTGATCGAGAAGAAATTTAATCAATAGATAGATTATCCCCAAGGGAGAAGGCGGTAACATAAACATGCCGGTCACTGTTCCGGTAAAGTCCACCCCCTTTAATGAGATGTTCGGCCCAAAAAGGGGACCATCAGCCTCTCCTTGGAGAGGGGTTGGAAGAGCCATAGCCTCAGATGCAAACTGATTTCCCAAATTATAGCCGCAGAACGCCAATGCCAAGATGTCTTCCCCTGTCGCGCCATTTACTTTAAGGGGGTTAGGGGGCTCGTCGGGCATCGCATCAATTGCAGTTGTTATACCCTTCGCGGCCACTCCGAAACCCTCGGCTGTCACATTTCTAATAAATTTAGAAATTGCCACATGAGGGTCGATGAGTTCGACAAGACCCTTCAAAATTTGTAGAGGAGTTTCTTTCAAGAATTTTAAGAATATCTCCCGGGCGAGGGATTCTAGATTATTATCTGAATCTGCCATACTATTGTTGAAGTCTTGGGCTGCCGATCTATCAGATGCTGTGGGTGGTCGGCGACTGTCGTCAGTAGCCTTCAAAAGATTTAAGATGGCGATGATAGTTGTATCAAAGCTTCCTACCGTAGTGGTAAAATATTTATCGCTTAAGTATAAGTTGTATAAGAGAGGCGCCATAATTGCGGTGTTTTGGCTCGCACACTGATCTAAGAACAGTTGCAGTTCAGAGTTTGCGCCAAGAGTCTGATAGTCTGTAGTTGTTATGCCCATTATAAGATTACCAGTGGCTGACGATATATTGCCCAGGAAACCAGTTATCGCGCTAGGGGCCGCGGCCCACGAGGTGGCAGTTGAGGCATTAGTCGCTGACGCAGCGGAGATAGTCATCAGGCGCTGCGGGAGACGAGTGACATTCCCGGTCGTGTCGTGGATCATCTCTTCCGGGTAACTTTCCCAATCCCACCACTCTTTAACGGCGGTATATCCACCGATACCCTTCTGGAATACATAAAGAGAGTATTGTGCAGTAATGTCGGAGGGGCTAACCATCATGGGAAACACCTGCAAGAACATCTCAGCGCTCATGGTTACCGGGCCCGTCGAGGCACCGAAGAGGGTTTGATGGGCCGAATCTAAGGCGGCTGCGTCGACCACAATTTCTTTTACAATTCCCATGTTTCCGTGTATTTCCGCCCAGTCGCCATGGTCTTCATTCATCCAGAAATAATCACCCTGGGTAGTCTGGCCTCCGGAGGTCTTATCGGTCCACATTTGTTTAAATCCGTTATAGACACCTACCGCATTCTCCAGAAACACTCTGCTGTAAGGCTTCTTATTGGGGCCAGAGTCCATAATGTTGCCAATGGCAGTCATAGTTGATCGAGTCTCCGTGATTGGAGTGCCAGTTTCATAATCACTTGCAATTTCTTGCCCCCACGTATAACCAATCCTCTCGTTAACCAAGAAGCTAATCATCTGTTGCATGTTTCCGATATAAGAAAACTCCGGTGCCGTGAAGCCTGTGACCGGTTCGGTGGGCGCATAGGAGTGGGTAATCCCGCCCACATTTTGGGTAGACTGCCGTGTGCTTCGGCTCTCAAAATATCCTATCATAGCGTTTCTAAGGAGCTGGCCCATTCCGTTGCCTGCTGTCGCGTGGCGCTGGACCTCTGTGGCCACCTGAGCGATAATGTAATCCCGGAGGGGGTATTTGATGGAAAAGATATCTGACATTTTGAACGCGGAAAAGACAGTAATATTCTTGATGATAAACTGGATCAAAACCGCCTGAATGAGCAGATTTATTATTCCGAATTCTAGAGTGCGACGAACGCCTTCGCTGATGTTTACACCCGCATTGGCGGAACACATGTCATCTAAAAAGTTCTTCTTCATTTGATCAATGATGCCGTCCGCGTCGAGAAGATCCCCGACGTCGGCCGGTGAACAATTGGCATTATTCTTAAAGAGATTAAGATTCTGAACTCGCGCGACGGAGAAAGCTCCTTTACGCAAACAATAATCAAATACCCTACGGGCCGCGGCGGCTTGGACTAAGGGAAATTCCTGTGACGCTATCTGTGACCATCCGGGGTCTAGATTACCCATTCCGAAGGCCTCTATAAACCGATAAACATAAGGATTTATAAGCTGTTGTTTGTATATTTCGTTCGTGGGTAACGCTGTGGAGTTCACTGTTGTTGTGAAGGACCCCTCCAAAGGGAGGGCGGTCGCAGCAGCGGAATAGGTATCAAAAGGAATACTGTAATCTAAGCCCACATAGGGTACATCGTCGGTAGAATACGCCGGCCAAGTAATAGCCACATCATCCGATAGGGCTACGTCTGTATTCGACCTATTAAAGTCATAACTGATCGTGATGGTTTTATATATCTCCCCACCGGTGGACGTATCAAAAGCCGCGGCCGACTTTATAATACTGCCACTCTGTATTCCGCCGGTGGATTTAGTGGCGGCGCCCTTAACCAGGGCGCCAGCCCCATTCACAGGGTTGAAATCCAAATAACCTATAGCATTGGCGAACGCTTGTTTGTACAAAATAGGAAATACCGGTTCGACACGAGCGACGGGGGCAGCACTTCCCTCAGTAATAGAGGACTGCGCGGCATTGATGTTGTCTACCACTCCCTGGATTGCGTCAGGCGAGGCCTCAAGACCAGCGGTGATTGCCTCTAATGCTATCATTAGGCTATCTAAGTCTGGGAATTTGGAGAGGTCGAGGTCGGCGCAAACAGGTGAATTGGCATTATCGGCGATAAATTGAATTCCTTCGGCTAGTTTACTGAAAATATCCTTGATTATATTAAGGACCGCGGTGTCGATTTCAACAGGGTCTTCAGTAAGGCCGCACTCGTCGATGGCGTCCTGTTGGGGGTTTGGCTCGTTTGTCACCCCTTCCATGAGTAGAGAGGCTCGCGCGCTTTCCAAAGAACCGCCAAAATACAATTGGATCGAGTCTACCAGCGCGTTGAACGCATTGGGAAGAGTTACCGAGTAAACTGGATTGTTAATGAAGAACTCCGAGTCCGGGCACATAAAGTCAAATGGTGGAATCTCAATAATTGGGCCGTGCTCTATAAGATTGGTAAGCTCTTGAATGGCAGCAGTTTTTTCTAGGCCGTCATAAAAGTCCTCGTCCAAACAAACATTGCAAGACTTTCTAACCTCATCGAGCAGATTATTGACCGCGCGGTTACAAAGGGTCACCGTGTCGACGTACTCCGAGACTCTCTCGAAAAATGATATCACTTCGGTTCCCGTTACCAGGTTAGTTTGGATAGCGGTAACATGATATTGTCGGTTAAATGCAATAACCTTGTTTAATGTGGCCACCTCGACTTCATCCGGCGCATTGAGCAAGCGACACAGTTCTACTACATCCAAAACTTTTGAAACGTCACTGAGGTAATCATAGGCTTGTGGCATGCCGGTAAAGCCGTAACCAGCGGCTATGTTATATAATATGTCTCCAAGATCTGGTATTTGGGCTTGATCATTGAGCGCGCGCAATTCCTCTCCGCAATCCACTGCGCCGACCATGGCTCTGATGACATCGTTACAATTTAGTTTAATGAGATCGGCCAAGGCTTTGATAATCTCAAAGCCCGCATTCGCCAAAGCATTTAGAATAATATTTAAAATTTGCTTTCCGAGTGGAGGATCTCCTGTAATTGAAAAATATGCTTTAAAATCTCCCAATTTGGGTCGTTCTAGGTTAAGTTCGTCCGACGGATTACGGGGCCGGTTATATAAGTCAGTGCTAGTGAGAGAATCACGGACAGCACCCGTAATGCGCTGAGTGGCCGCCCCAATGCCAAAGGTCAAGCAGATCAGGGCTTCTCGGGCAAGTTGTTGAATTCCAAACTGGGATAACACCTGGTTGATAATACGAGCCTCTTTACTCTTATTGGGGCCGGCCAGAGGAAAATTAAAAGTGGCTATTTTATCAATTATCTTAGTAACCTGTACCGCCGCGTTGATTTTTTTGGCCTTCTCTTTTTGGACCATACGGCTGCGCAGCTCTGGATCTTTGGCAGCCTCATCAATCTTGGCAATTTCCTCATAACTAATAAATGATTTTATCTTTTTGGTCAGATCGTCGAAGTCCCGAGCATTAAGCATCCTATCTGGTTCAACTGCACGGGAACCTGCGCCGGCGCCGGCCATCGGAGATGTGGCAAATATATTATTAAAAGGAGGCTGGACTGGACTATCGGGGCCAAAGGGGTTTCCAAATGCGCCGAACTTTCCAGGATTTCCGCTTTCGGCTGCCACGGCATATTGTTGGAGAAAATCTATTATATTGGTTTGTTGATCTAGACCCTTGTTTTTGTCGATATCGCGCAGAATTTCTTCGTAGTTAGCCAAAATATTACGACTTAGTGGGTTTTGCAACAAAAGATTGTTCTTGATGTTGGTGATATACCCTACCTTCGAAGTCTCGGTATTCCCCTCGGTGATGGTTACAAAAAAGTATTCAATTCTTACAATGTGATTCTGATCATCAAAGTACACCGAAATATAATCTGTCGCCTCCATTACGGGGCGTGAGCCCTCCGGGTCAATGGTATCATATATAATCGTCATTAAGGCATTAACGATTTCGCGGACTTCACGTGCGAGAAAACCAAAATTAAGATTATATTCCAAATCATTGGCCATTTGACGCATAAAATCGCCAAAGGAATTAAGCTGCCCCGATAGCCTCTCCACTAGGTCAGGGGTTGTGGTCATGTCGAAGTTGACAGACTTAGCTGCTTCGCCATAGTCTTGAGTGATATTAAAGGTCTCCAGAGCCAACTCAAAGGGCGGCAACGAGGAAGCGGCCACCATTTCTTCTCGGCGCGTGGCGAAGTTGAACAATGTCTGGAACACGATTTTGGTAGCCGACGTAAAAGGGGTTCCCATGAATCCCATATTGGTTGTTTCAACCGTGGCCGCGGACATGGACGATTCTATCTCACCTCTAAGATTATAGTATTGAACTTCATGGTCTGCTATCTGTACGGCGTTATTGTTGGCTATAAAAGGATAAAATTCGGGAAAATAGTGCTCCATGTAACTATCAAGACCGGCTTTTATTAGGGCAGCATCACCCATTACATCGCCGGGGGTTTTAATCCCCGCTTTCTCAGTGTATATTATAACCTGATACAACCCGTTTTTGGTACGCCATGGCAAGCGAGGTTGCTTGCTCTTCAGATCATTTTGCTGTATGATTCCGGCAAAGCCGGGCAGCGGAGGTGGTGGTAGTGGAGGGCTCATAATTAGTTGGTGCTATTGTACTTGCTGCAGACGTATTGCGGTGACACCATTCCCCCTTCGTTTGATAAATAATCATTAACTATGCCATTCGTTTCCATCATGTGCTGCAGCATCATGGGAACTTCTACATTGAGCACACTCTCGATGATAAATTTAGCGCTCTTCGGTAGTACTGCTTTAAAATCAGGGGCACTGTCTATTCCATAAAAGGGGGAGGGGTGTGTGTGCATCATCAGCGCCGAAATTATATCTCGCGTGTAAGTTGTTTGATTTTCTACAATAGTTCTTAAGCTAGCCACAGCATCTACAATTGCATTTAAGCATTCCACTAGATTGTCCCCCTTAACCAGGGGCTGCATATCACTGTCGTCGTTCATCGCTATCAGGTCAATACCATATTGGGCTTTGTAGGTATTATCAGTTTCCCCTCCCTGAGAGTTTCTCATATCTGTGCGTGTGATAAGTTTAATATTCTCTCGTCCGATTAATCGCACTGTGTCGGCTTTAAGTGCGACGGTCGAGCGGGGATCTTCTTCGGAAGTGTTTCCTACTTTGCCGGCCGCCAGGGAAAAATTGCCATCTACATTGGATTTTTGACTGATATAAACGCGGGCAGCGTCAATTGTAAAGTTAGGATTCACCAGGACATCTTGACCTGTGGATGTTTTTGAAGTCGCATAGGTTCCCATTCGGCCGGCGACTATATCAATCGCGGCGCAGTGAGTGTTGCCCTTCCCCCCAAAGCCTGAGAACTTATTGCCCGGTCTGTCTAGGCCCAAGACAATCTCAGCATTTCCGTTGGACACCACCCGTTCCGCACCGGTGGATAAAAACCTGGGCGTATCAAAATGCCGGCGGCCGCGGGCAAAGAGGCCAAAAAAGTTAGACTGACTGAGTAAGTCTTGGCCGAGGGCCCGAAATCGGGCCAACTCTGATGGAGGCAGTATGTCGGGATTTAAGGCCGATACGGATCTTTTCTTGGATAAGTCTACGCCATCTGTCATTTTATGAACTCAGCCATGGTTTATGCGAACAGTCGACTATACGGTGGTCGACCGTTGGACCAGTTGGTCCGCCGGCGATCGGCACGAAGTCCTGGCACGCAGCATTACGGTCGTTTCTACAGTGGCCCTGTAGCGACGCCATATCCTCCGGTGAGGTTCCGTCTACATTAAGAAACGCCGCTTCGTCGCACGTGGCCTTGGCATCAAGTCTCTGTTCTGCGATCTGTTGGGCTATCTCGTCGGCCTCTTTTTTGGCGGCGGCTTCCTTTTCGGCTTCCTCGCGCTTCGCCGCGGCTTCCTTTTCGGCTTCCTTAGCCTTCGCCGCGGCCTCGTTTTCTGCCGTCCGGTTTGCTGCAGCCTCCTCGGGGGTCTCCCCGGCGCGGGCAAGGAGGGCTGGGTCAGGGCCGCAAGGAGGATTGCCAGGGGTACCTTGAGTAGGGAGACACTCCTCTACTATATCACTATCAATACCGGTGGGGTCCCAGCGCTCGTTGGTTTTGTGGTGTGCTTCTGCCGTTGCGACGGCATCGATCATGATCCAACCAAGATGCCAATGTTCACCATCGACATTAAAAACAAAATTCCAGTTCTTTCCATATTTGTTCAACCACTTCCACTTTTCGAGGCCGGACTCACTGTTCATAAGCGCTACACCGCCAGGGTCGTCGCAGCCCTCCTGGTCTTTGCCGCCCGGGGCTTTCTTGCAAGGATGCGCCCAGCCAGGCCAGATATCAACTGCTGCTCCCCAGCCATGACCAGAAGTGCCCGGGACCGCTGCATATCCAATATTGCTACAGTTTTTGTCGCACACTCCCGAGCCTGTGCCGTCCAGATCGCGGCAATGTCCGTGGCCCGCACAGGCTTGATCACCTTTAACTCGGCGCATTCGTACGGAAACCTGGCCCGCCCATGCCCTATAACCGCCTCCATGTAGCTCTTCACCAAACCGGTTTTTATACGCCGACGTTAAGAGTTGCCAGTCGATGTAGGCCGGTTCTAGCAGTTGACAGTGAGTCTTATCATTCTTTTCATGCTCCCTCATCAATCCAGGGACGTCTTGTATTTCCCCATTCCTCATAACTGTGCCGTTCCACTTTGAATATCTGGCATCACTGGATTGCCATATGGCGGTTTTTTGAAGCTTTTTATCGGACCAAGGAAATCCCGACAAGCTAGTATTAATTCCGCCGCGCTTCCAGGCGTGCTTAAGCCCGGTTGAGCCGACTTTGAGGTCTATGGCAAATGCCGGACCCCCGCCATTAACTCCAACAATACGCGGGTTTTTTAGTTGAGACAAGTCTTCATACTGGACCGCAACAATTGTTCCGGCGGGAATAGGGCCCGGGCGGTCGCGCAAAATCTCATTGCTCGGAATAATATCGTCAAAAGTCATAACCCTCTGTTGCAACGTCATTTGGTTGTCCGAAGGATTTGGATCATCCCAATTTAAAGGAATTGGCTCCAGCTCTGGAATGTAAACCTTATAGACGTCGTAATAAGGATAGAGTCGGTGGCCCGGGTTCCCGTCCTTCCCCTCAATAGGGGTTGGTGTATGGAGAAGTTCCTGCTTCGAGCCCTGTCTGGGCAATTTTGTAGGATAACTTATAAGTACGATTCCCAGAAATGTTGTTTTATCCGCAAGCGCGTCTGGCGTATATATCTCTGCCAGAGCACGAGAGAGTGCTTCAGTGGTAGTGGTGGCTCGACGATCCGCAGAGGGGCCTGGATTTGCCGAGATCTCGTTGAGGGAGCCATAGATTTCCCCTATGTCCTTGACTGTAAGTGCCATCTACTCCTCGTCCTTGTAGTCGTTCAAAAGGTCAAAGAGTTGATCCTTGTCGTCGGCCGAAAGTCCTATCTGTGTATGTTTTTGTTTTTGTAGCAGGGCCGCTAATTTAACCAATTGCTCGTTGGAGCGCTGCAGATTTTCAACATACTTGGCCGCAATAGGGCCAAGCTCTTTGCGAGACGCGTCGGAGACTTTCATGTCATTGATAGCATCCATAAGAAGCGACTTTGCCATCGCGCGATCTTCGCGGATATTTGTAGTCGTTTCTTCTAGATAATCATTTAACGTTAGATTTGTCCGTTTTCCCATTTGTCTTTAAACACCCTATATCGCTTCCTTAGCTTGTTCAAGTTATTGACGACCTGTTTGGTATTCAAGCCGGTAATTTCTCGTAGGTATAAATAAATAGCTTTTTTATTAAAAATTTCAATTGTATCCGCAGAGTCGAGCAAAATTCTAACGGCCATCAAGACTTTTTTCTCGTTTTCCTTTAACATAAACGAATTCCAGGTGTCTATCTCGTGATTGAGAGAGCCCCAGAACTCCATCTCGGATCTTTTTTCAAAATATGTAGGTTCTCCCGAGACCAGGTCTTCCTCAAGCTGATTCAGCATGTCTTCCATGAAGACTTCTGTTCTATTTCTCTTTTGGGTTCTCTTTACTTTATGAATAAACCAGTTCTTTGTGACTACCGAGAAATACGAAAAGGCTTTTGATCCTTTGCTGGGATCATACTTATTTAAAATTGTCGTCAGCCAGACTTTGCAGTCATCTTTAAGATAATCAATATTAGGCAGCGTGGTGAATCGATAAGTGTAAATAATCTTATCCACCATCTGGTCAAATGCTGGCTGGATATATTCTATATAAAGCTTGGACCGTAATTCTCTGTCCTCAGTGTTAGCATATTTTATTATCGCCTCTTCATGTACCGATGTGAAATAATGGTTCTTCTTCCGGGCTCTGCGCTTCTTCTTCGGCTGCATCTAGTTCTTCCTCCAATTCTTCGTCGAGTGCTATTGAGAAAACCTCTCTAAAGTTTTCTACTTCATCAGATACTTCCCGCACTCTCACTATAAGTTCCTGTATCATCGGTTCGCCGTGATATGAATCCATGCCGTATATGGTTTTAAGAAATAGCTGAAATGACCTCAACAGTAAGTACAGGTCGGCTATATTCTCTGACACATAGAACAGCTTTTTAATAAGAGCTGATCCATACCACAAAAGGCCTGCGTTAAGCAATAACGAAATAACTAAAATTATGAAAATATTACTCATCGTTTTTTATCCAACTCACTCTTTTGGTGTTGCAAATCATCGCGCGCCTCCTTAATAAACTCTTCTGTGCGCTGCCCCACCCTGAATTTGGGTGGCGGGGCAGACGGTGTACTAAAAGAGGTTAAGATTTTTTTTATACGCTTCGATTTACATTGAGCGCATTCGGCGGCTGACTCGTTAGACAAATGCTGGACACAAAATTGTTCACTGCAGTCGGCGCACCGATATATATATCGCGGCATGAATTAGCGCGAGGAGCGCTCTATTTCTACCAATCGATTATGGATGCTCGTAAGGTGCTTTTCCATATCTCTTGCTAGTTCGCGGCTTGCTTCACGGACAATGGATTCAACCATTTCTTTTGCGTCCGAGCGTGTAAGGTACGTAGGACCAGTCGTCGTGGTCGTTGTTTTTGTTGTTCTAGGCATTTGTCTCTCCTTCCTCTTCTTCAATAGTAAATTCCGGTGTAATTCCTTCTAAGGAAACAACCGGTGGATTAGTAACTGTCAATGTAGACTGCGAAGAATCTTCAGTATCTACTTGAAAGTTCATTTCTTTAAGCATTGGAACGATATCGCTCTGTTCCATCAATGATTTTTGAAGAGCCATCATCACAGCTCCAATTGCTTGGTTAGTTAACTTCATTTTTTATTCCTTCCACATAATCGTGTAAATTATGACACGGCTCCCACCCTGTCAGCTCTGTAGTCTTTGATATATCCGCTAGCGTTGCCCGGGCTTCGCCGGGGCGCTGCGGAATGTACTTCTTTTCTCCCCCAAACATGTCCGCCAATTCATTAATAGAGTGGTTAGTTCCTGTTCCCAGGTTAAAGACCTCACCCTTCCAGTCGCCCCGTGAAATGGCTATTAGTCCTCCGCAGATGTCATAAACATGTGTAAAATCGCGTCGTTGTTCCCCATCTCCTACAATAGTTAGAGGGCCGGGGTGCCTACTTTGTTCCTCAAAGATCGCAACCACAGGCGTATATTGCCCTATCAAAGGATTGCGAGGCCCATAAACATTGAAGAAGCGTGCGACGCCTGTCTTCACTCCGTAAACTTCAGAGTACATCTTGCAAACCTCTTCCCCTTGCCACTTAGCAAACGCATAAGGGTTAAGATAAACGCCCCCATAAAAAGAACTAGACCCCGCGTAAACAACCTTACAGTCATGCTGGCGGGCATATTCACACACTACAGCAGTGCCATAACTATTGTTTAAACAAGTATAAAGAGGGTCTTCAAAGCTGGGCTGAATTCGGGCTTCTGCAGCAATATGAAATATCACATCGATGCCTTGTTCCAGGGCGCCCTGTGTTAACACCTTCCTCAAGTCGTCAAAATAATAGGTAACCTCTTCTCGACAATACTCTTTTTTGCCAGACGATAGGTCGTCTATCACAGTAACTGTGTATCCGAGATCCAATAATTTGTCCACAAGGTTGCTGCCCACAAAGCCACAACCGCCAGTTACTAATGCGCTAGTCATTCTATTCTCCCTGTTTTTCTACCTGATCTGCGATCCAGCTGTATGTCTTTTCCATCCCTAGGCGCAAGGGCTGTTCATAATCCCAATCCAGCATCTCACGAATCAGAACGTTGTCGGAATTACGGCCCCGCACGCCCACAGGCGTAGGAAATCCATACTTGTCTTTGAATCTTTGACCATCGATGTTATCAATTGTAAGACTCTTTCCGGAAATGTCAATAGCCATCTCAGCAAATTTATTGATTGCGATCATTTCTTCAGAGCCGATATTCACAGGGCCCTCAAAAGTGGGATGGTCCATAAGGCGTCTAGTAGCCTCTATGCACTCGTCGATGTAGAGGAACGACCTAGTTTGTGCGCCATCGCCCCAAACTTCAATCTCGTCGCTCTCAGAGGCCACAGCGACCTTTCTACAGAACGCTGCCGGGGCTTTTTCTCGGCCGCCGTCCCACGTGCCCTCAGGACCAAAGATATTATGATATCGGGCAACCCGAACTGTGAGACCGTAGTTGCGAGCAAAAGCGAACCAAAGTCGCTCACTGAAAAGTTTCTCCCATCCGTACTCTGAATCGGGCTGTGCGGGGTATGCAGAGTCTTCGGTGCAATTGGGATTGTCTGGGTCCATCTGATTGTGTTCAGGATACATACAGGCTGACGATGAATAGAAAATGCGAGTCACATCTTTGCGAACACACTGTTCGGCAATATTAAGATTGATCATCGCAGAATTATGCATGATATCAGCGTCATTCTCCCCAGTAAAAACAAACCCGGCGCCGCCCATATCGGCAGCAAACTGATAGATTTCGTCCAGATCATCGGTAACCACTTGGTCACATACAGTAGGATCACGTAGATCGCCTTGTACGAACTCATCTGCCACTTGCGTGACATCGAAAAACTCATGATACTTAAGGTCCACTCCGCGGACCCAATGTCCTTCCTCCTTTAGCCTCTTAACCATTGCGCCACCGATAAATCCGCCGGCTCCACAAACTAATATTCTTTTCATGTTGTCTCCACGTAAGTAAACAGGTTTCCATATAGACTCTTAAGTTCGTCTATAACTGTTCTTCTTTCTTTAATAATAATATTATACCCCTTTTCTGCCAATTTTTTAGCAAATTCTAGCTGTTGAGATTCTACCAAAAGAGTAGAGGCCCGTTTATAGGTCACGTAGTCAAACTGGACGAGTATGTTAGATGCATTCTCTTTCATGTACTGTTCGACCTGGTATTCCAAGTGAAGGGTATTGCTCTCATCTGATGCTTTGCTGATTAATGCTTCCACTCCACAGTCGCCGGCATGAAGGGCTAGGGCCCGGTTATCTCTTGGAAAACAGGGGCCGCCATAACCAAAGCCGTATCCTAAGTATTTATTTCCGATACGGCTATCGCTGCCAATGGCATTTAATATAGTAGCCGGGTCGCAGCTGCTGCGGAGTGCTATGTCCCCTATCATGTTTGCATATGCAATCTTAGTCGTCAAAAAACAATTGAGAGAGAGCTTTGTTAGTTCGGCTTCGGTCGGTGTCATGCGACAAATTCGAGGGGAATTAGTAGTATGGGTTTCATATACTGCTTGCAACATATCGCCGGCAGTCTCGGAGCCCTCACCAATAAGTACCATATCGGGCTGCAACTGATTTTTCAAGATTGTTCCCTGCGCTATGAATTCTGGATTGTAGCTCACCGTGTAGTTAAGGTTTTTTAGGCGGGGAGTGATAGTCTCACAATAGCCGGGCATTGTAGTGCAGCACACAATAAAGTGCTTGTGTTGGCCATGGCGGGGTAGAGCCTCAAGGGCCGTTATTAAATTATCGACCTGGGTGTGATCGTACCTTCCGTTTGGTAGAGACGGAGTGGCAACAATAATAAACAAGAGATCTGAATGAAGCACCGCTTCTTGCAGTTTGGTGGTGGCCTCAAAATTGGTAGCCTGAGTCAAATATTCTGTTACCCCTGGCTCCTCGGAAACAAAAGTCTTATCGTTGAGCGCCTGGACGTACTCTTCATTAACATCCACGCCGCGGACTGAGTATCCGGCTTTTTCTAGGGTAAGGCCAAAGGCGAGTCCCAGCTTTCCGATGCCAATTACCGAAATATTCTCCATCTTAGTTCGTCACCTGGAAGATGGGAATTGGGAGCATTTTATGAGAATTGTTTTTGCGAAAGCCAAGAAAGATCTCGATTACTTTAGATTGACGATCGTCTAACGGATCGGTTTTGTTATTGTCGACATAATCCATAGCCCATTCTAATTCTTCATAAGAGGCGCCGATTTGCGCCTCATCGGTACGACTATCTTCCCACAGCCCATCCGTCGGAGGGGCATCTAAAATATCCTGTGACACTCTCAGAATCTCGGCTAGCGCTCGGACATCGGTTTTAGTCAGATCGGCGATCGGGCTTAGGTCGACCCCTCCATCACCATATTTAGTATAAAACCCAACTCCAAAATCTTCAACTTTGTTGCCGGTCCCCACCACCAGGCCATGAAACGTGGTGGCATACTGATATAGCAGAACCATACGCAATCGCGATTTGGAATTGGCGAATGCTAAATCATTTTTGTTTATATGAGACAGAACAGTTGAGGCATACGCATCGTAAGCAGGTGTAAGATCTACAGTTTCTGCTCTTACATTTTTATAGTTCTCTACAAGCCAGTCGCAATGCGCTTGGGAGAGGTCCGTATTATTATCTTTCGAGTGGATGGGAATGTTTAGAACGATTACTGGATGGCCCGTGTTTGCACATAAAGTTGAGACAACTGCTGAATCGACACCTCCGGAAACTCCCACTATAAAAGTGGAAAGACCAGATGCATCCAAGTAGTCGAGAAGCCAATTGGATATAGATTCCGAAAGCTTATTGTTCATTACCACCACTTCCTGTCATATTTTAGTTCATCCGGAGTCGCATCTTCATGGCGTAGAAGCATCTCCTCTAAATCTGGGCCTGGGTAACGGATGATGCCGGCTGCATTACGGGGGGAGCAGATAATTGTACCATCGGGAGGGCCCTGGAGAAGCTCAATGTTGAGCCCCTCGCTCAATAAGTGATTAAGCATGCGATATTCCGAGTTGTTTGAGCCGCCGCCATAATTGTCCGTAGGAATATGATCGTAATTGCGGTCATACCAGGACTGCGCGCGGGCCTTAATCTCTGGGCCAATGTCATCTCCGTCATAATAAATATCGGTCCCATAAAAATTGGCATATTTTCTCATGGTCGAGGCGCTCCCAAAAGCGAATCTATCGTTGATCCCCCCGAAAGGACAGTTGAAGGGGACATACACCGTATTTTGATCAAATTGATTCCAATCAAACTTTAGGCGGCCGGCCGGAAATATATCACAACGTAATCTAACATATACATCATATGTTTCTTCTTGCTCGAAAACGAAGTCAAAAACTCGTTTAACGGCATACCACTGCAACACTTGCTCCTTGTAGGGCATATGATAATTCCTAATTCGCGTCCCAAATTCAGTCATACGCTGATTGTGATCCTCCCCCGTCTCATCTTCGAACAGGCACTTAAAATAATCTAATTCTTGCTGCACCTTTAGTCCTTGGGGCTCTTGGTCTCCAAGCTGTATATCTTCAGTGTGAATGGATGCGCCCTTAGGGTCGGCATACAGATAATAATCTACATCGTACTCAACTTCGGGGTCGCTAAATAAAACTTTTCTTACCTGAGGTAGATTGTTGATGAGGCCCCGGACTGCGCCGGAGTAACAAAGGGCTATTTTAATCTTTTTCATTTGTATTTAATCTCTCCTCGCGCATAAAGCGCGATATAATCTGAGCATATGCCAGCACAAAGGCGCATGGTGGGGGAACTTGCTACCTCTGGCATAACAGCAATAGACTTGGTCGTAAGTTCGTTGCCTGGGTAGGTCCAAAAATAGCCACGCGAGGTAACTGACACTGCGTCGCTTTCGTGCCAAAAGTAGTGCACCCCTAAAACGGCTAATTGATGAAGGGCCTCTAAATTTTTTGCATGACACCATAATAGATTATTGTAAAAAAAGTCTTTTTTTATTTCATAGGTAGGGCGGTCATGGCCGAGGTGCCACGTATCGTTTTCGTACCATACGTCCACCTCCACGTTATAGCCCTTCGTCATGGCCTCTGTCACATAGTCTGGGTGATTCTCTTTGCCAGGGTTAGGGCCCTCCAAATTACCTCTATGTGCTATGTGTATCATCTTCCACCATATACTTATCGGATGGGACCGACGGCCACTTTACCACTATTACATCAATATCTTCCAAAACGCTTACGTTGGCCACATCGTTGGGCTCATAAACAAACATGTCACCGGCGGAAAGTCGTTGACCGTCCACCAGCAGAGCCCCGCGCACAATATAGGTAAGCTCCTGGGCTATTTTGTGAGTATGGCGGGGGGTGATATAACCGGCTTCATGTTGATGATGGGCGACTTCGAAAAAAGGATTCTTGAACACTGAAGGTTCAAAGTCTCCAATGAACCACCCCTTTACCATATCGTTTATATTATAAGTTTTCATTATTCTAACTCCTGAATTCTCATCTGGTGGCGACCACCATCAAAGGTGTGGTCCTTGAGCAGCTGTACGATACGGTGCACATATTCATCTGACTCACAGTGGCGACCAGGGAGAGCAAAAAAGTTGGCACAGTTATGACGAATTGCCATCTCTGCTGACATCTCATCGTAGATTAATGCTGATCTCACGCCCTCGAACTTGTTGGCGCACATATTAACTCCTTGGCCCGTGCGGCAAAAGCCTAAAATAAAGTCGCACGTACCATCATTTTTGGATCCTACGGCTTGTTCGATAAAATATTTATAGTCAGAATCTTGTTTTACGTGGGTGCCGAAGTCGATAAAGTCGATTCCCTGCTGTTGCAGCGTTTTCTTGAACTTCTCTTTGGCCTCGAACCCAGAATGATCTGAGCACAGCGCAACTGGTTTTGTTCCGAATCGCTTGACGACATTGTTCTTATAGAACTCGAACTCCTTGGGGGTACCGAAAATATGCATTTTGGAGACCTCTTTGGTTGTCACCTTAAGGTCCTTCTCTACCAATAGGTTGTAGAGCGGAGTAATATAAAACTCATTGTTGGTTCTTAAATTCCGCGATATCATTTCGCGGGCATTGGCGCAAAACACCGAGCCGGACTTGAAGTAGTAAATTCCTACACAAGCTTTATCACTGATCACCTTCTTTTCGGCTGTCTTGGTTACCTGTTGGTTCTCTCCTAGTTCAACGTAACTATAGTTGGAAGAATTAGATTTAAATGTTAATAAAATACCATCGCTATCGGTTTCTACGAGTTCGGCTGGGTTAACCCGGGGGCCAAATTCAATGTCCAACGTATGAATAAAAAGAGGAGCATCGTTATCAATGTGGTCCTGAGCCAAAAGACAGCTGCAGGTAGAACCCTCTGTCATCCCGTCTGTTACTACGATGGTGATATCGTCTCCGTACTTATACCTCAAAATTTGATCAACATTGTAGTTACTTATTTGATCGTCGCGGACTACAAAGATCAGATTACACTGTTCTAGATCAAAACAGTTTAATGAAATATCCAGGAGCTGTTCGGCGCCAACATGGATAAACTGCTTGGGCACCTTATAACCGGCATCGACAAATCTCTGGCCGCGGCCTGCCATGGGAATCAGCAAATTATATTTTTTCATTCTATACCTCTCAAGTGTTGACTAACGCTTTCATGAGCAAAGGCGACGGCGCTTTCTATACTAGAATGCATCATGTATGCATTAATGAATGCTGCAGCGAACATATCGCCACACCCTAACACGTTAACATCTTCGATTACTGGTGTGGTTGTTTTTACTCTATCTGCACCCTTAGTATAGCAAAGACTGCCGCTTTTATAATGTAATATTATAGTCCCCTTCACATATTGTTGTAGATCGGAAACTTCCATAAATAGATCTTCATCAGAGATGAATAGAAAATCTATATATTTTAAAATACTTAGATCGCTTAGTGTCCTACCCCGGCAAATATCGGCCGATATAACTCCGGTGGTGATCTCCGAGATGAAAGAAGTGTCCGGGAGTTCATTAAGATATAAAATATGACTCCAGCGTGATGGCTCCACAAGGGGCGCTCGTTGTTGCAGATTTAAGTTTGCAATCGATGCTCGCTCACACTTATTTGTATCAATCATGATTAGGGCTTCTCCCACAGAGGTGGGCTCTAAATTAATCCCCAGAGTAGGATTAATTCGGTTCAGGTGTTTCCATACATTACCCATGGACCCGACGGTAGCATCCTTTTTATTATTTACAAAGAGTCGGTCGAAAGTTAGGTGCCCATATAAGCTTACATCATGCATGGGGTGGAAATCATTGCTTCCTAAATGGCATAATGGTGGTTTCCAAAGTCATGGCTGAAGTGGCATAGGGCTCGTCAGGAACTAGCCCGTATTGTTCGCAGACTCCGCGAATGTGAGGATAAGCAATTTCGAGATTCCAATCATGGACTGCTATTCGATCGCCGGACTTCAACAGAGGGGCAAACATGGCAAATTCCTTTATCTTGTTTCCGCCGTCACAAAAGATGAAAGTTTTATCCAACTGTTCCATGTTCTCTTGAATGTGCTGTTGGGAGTCTGCAGAGAAGATATCGCCGAAATGAAAGTTAATGTGGGGAGAAATGTCGCAAAGCTTTGCAAACCAGTGACCTACCCCTTCGTGTTGTCTTTGATACCAGCTGTTCTCGGGATATAACTCAAAGGTATCAAAATAGTATGCTTCAGTAATCGCCGCCATGTTGGCAAAATATGTACTTAGGGCTCCCTTTTGGCTGCCGATTTCAATGACATAATTAAACCGATGCGCCTCGTAATAATATTCATACCAATAAATAGCCGCATAACTCTGCGACATACCTGCGCCCATAAAGCGTCGATTGATGATTTTTAAATCATCTGTTGTCATGTGAACTTTTTGGAATGGCTTCTGGGGCGTCGCGGAGTATAGGTTCTTTTCGATACCCTCATAGCATCCATGCTTATCGGTTAATAAACTTTTATCGTATTTCATAATGTCCTTCTTTTCTAGAATATTTCTTTTTTATCCAAAGCTTCAACTGCCTCCATTGTAGCATCTTTTATCAAATTTTTATCTAACAAAATATCATAAAGTGCGGCGACAACATTCTCTCCGCCCTTACGGGGGACAATACCAGCGGGGAAACAGGCATTCTTAACTATGGCCGGCGAATCTGCTGTGCAATAAGGATGGCCGACTGCCTGAAGCATGGAGAGATCGAACAAATCGTCCCCTATGTAGAGCATCTCGGAGGGTGTGGCCTTGTACTTGGCGGTAAACTGTTCTATGAATGATGCCTTGTCTATTCCTCGGGAATAATAAAAATCAATATTACGATTGGCCGCCATCTTTTCATTAATGCGATTGTCTCCCGATAGGAAACACACAGCAATACCAGATGCTCTAAATCGCTTAATTGCTGTGAAATCTTTATCATTATATGTTTTTGCTATAACTGATCCATCTATCCCATATGTTTTGCTTCCATCCGTGAGGACCCCATCAATATCCAAAACTATTAATTTTATCATTATTTATCTCTTCTTCCATATGGACTGTGCGTGTGTCACCACGCACTCATACCCAGTTTTTGCCATCCATTCGGCGAGCGACGTCGCGAGTGGGTCATCTGCAGTGCCCTCGTGGTGGGGGCCCATAATATCTACAGAAATAATCGTAGGGTCATAAACCTCATAATCTAGGGACCTAAGAACCTCTAGGCCCATCCCTTCGGCGTCGACATGCAAAATATCAATTTTTCTTTTTATGCCACAATCTTCAAGTATTTCCGTGAGCGGCGACGCTGTCACCGAGAAGGTCTTTGAATCGTCTAAGTATTTTTGATGGTCCCAGTCACCGCGATCAGCTGGGGGGACGAGCGTAGAATGACCGAAATGATTTGAACGCCCACTATATAAGCTTATCTCTGTGGAGGGAGCGTTGTGAACCGCAGCCTGGCGCATCTGTACCGATGCCACATCTTTATAAAGCGAATGGATAAGCGCATACATATCCGGATGAGGCTCTATAAGAAGGGCGGACCATCCCTGTTCGATGAAGGGAAGGGAGTGAGAGTCTGTAACACCGTCGTTAGCGCCAACGTCAACCACTAGGCCCCGGTAACCACTCACAGCGGAGAGTGGTTTAAAGTACATTTGTAAAAAATCTTGTACTTCCTGTTCAGCGGAAGAGAAGTCTCCTTTTTTGACTTGCTGATTCCATCCTTTATACTTCTGGTAGGCTCTAGAGCTCCTTATCTGAGCGGGATCAGTGGACATATTTAGGCTCTTACGTTCTTAAAAAATAACTCACCCTCCGGGAGTGGTGAGGCTAAAAAGCAGAGCGCCTCAATTAAATCAAAGCCCATGGCACTGAGTTCTGCCACGACCGCATCTATATCATCCTGGCCTTTATACATAGGGTTGATTGGGTCGAGGCCTACTTCCATTTCTATATATTCAGTCTGCTGGAGATAGGGGCCCATACTTTTAATGGCGGCGAGATCCGCTCCCTGACAGTCGGTCTTCAAATAATAGATCTTATTCGTAGCTACCGGAATATCCAGGCTTTTAAGCACCGACTCAAGCCTTCGTTGAGGGACTGTAGCCACCTCATCATTGGGGGTTCGACCTAAAGCCTGCAACCCTTCTGATGGTTCCAGCAGGGAGTTACACCCCGGTTCGGAGGGGACAATATAATAAGGGATTTTATCAACGTCTTGGGGTCCAATGGCGACGTTCACGTAATGATCAAAAAGTCCTTTGCATTGATCGTGGGCTATGGGATCAATACCAATCGTAACGATGTCGCGATTGAGCCAACTCGTATTCAAAATAGGGGTTACCCATCCGCCAACTCGGCACCCCACATCGATCACTATCTCGCCATCGCCAATAGCGCGCAGTATGGTTTCTCGCTCCTTGGTGCGGCCAGTCTGAATGTCCTGCACTATATCTCGCCAATTAATCCGCATAATATTCACCCTCTTTCTCATAACTGTACCAATATCCACTATTCTGCTTGGCCCACCACATTTCAATACGAGGAAAGACCCCAAAGATGCTATCTTTTATGGGGGTATAAAAGTCCATGGCCTCTTGATACGAAGATGCCCCGTCAAGCAAATATTTAGCTCGGTCATTTTCAAACCTTTCCACTTCCGGATAGAACTGTTTGTAATAGTTGATGCCAAAATAAATGTTAGGTCGCAACTTTTGAGCAAAATCAATTGGAGCATCTCTCCAAGTCCACGCAGGATCTTCCCATAAGGGAATATTCAACAACCTTTCCAGATCTTGTTTATAGCCCCATAAGAAATGGTCTTGGGGGTGAAATGGAAATCTTTTATTGTTCCCAATAAGATAAATTTTGGATTTTTGCTGCTCGCCATCTCGATATCGTAAGGTGTTTTGTCCTTGTTGTGACTGGAAATAACTCATCCATTTTTCAAAACTATGCTTATAAAGGTGTTGGTCGGATCGAGTTTTCATCACTAAACCATCGGCGCAAGCCTTTAAACCTTCTCGACTCGATACTAGCTGTAGGTTCATATTCCCGGGGCCGTTATTTGAAGGAACTTCACTCTTCACCAGTACGATTTTGTCATTGTGCAAGTCCTGTTCGGATATTTCCTCGGTCGTCCATGTAGAAATAACAACTCTATCAATGGCCTCCCATGAGGCATAATCATGAGCCACTTTTAAAGTAAAGTCATTATAGGGTGAACCTTGGATGATGATATTCATAAGTTATTAATCTCCTTTAATAATTCTATGGCTGTCACTATCAAAGTGCTGTGTTGAGAACTCAAATACTTCCGAGTCTTCTAGGGCAATCATCCTGTGTCTCAGGCCGCGGTATACATGAAAATTATCTCCGGGAACGAGAACAATCTCTTGTGCTCCGCTTAAATCATCTAGATCGGAGTACTTGACCAATATCCTTCCGGACTGCAGGTAAAACACCTCATCTTTTAATTTATGATAGTGCCATGAGCAGCACTTGCCTTTAACAAGATACAATAGCTTTCCGCAATATTCTTCATTATTGACAATCCATTTTTCAAAACCCCAACCCTTGGGAACAAATTTAATTTCCATCTATATCTTCCTGTTGTATCACATACGTCCCAAATTTCTGTACAGCGATGCTAGCACAGTTGTTGGCAAATGCTATTGCTTTGGCTAAGGACCCTGTTTTTAAAAACTCGGCCACCATGGCCGCCAAGAAAGTATCGCCGGCGCCGGAAACATCGAAAACCTCACAAGGATGCGTCTCGTATGTTTGTCCTTGCCATCGGGCACCTTTAGCGCCCAGAGTAACCACCAGTTCGTATTGAAGAGGCAATTTTTGAACTAAATTGTGCTCTTGCTGGTTTATCTTAATGTAGGCTTTAGAAAAGCAGCTCAGATCCTTCTTTTTTGAGTCCACAAAGAGTGGGACTTCTCCCAGTGAACACAGTTCTGCGATGACTGCCCCATTTTCGTGTGTGATAAACCCCTTGTTGTAGTCAGAGATAACTACTGCGTTATAAGAGCTTATATTAAGTTTTTTAATGGCCGCCAGAGTCATTGGTGAAGGAGAGTCCGTGATGCCCCCTTCGCCCATATCAAAACGAAGTATATGTTGTCTAGTCTTAAGGTCCACAAATCTCTCTTTAGACAAAAGAGACTTATTGTGCCTCACGGTCGTAGTTGCGCCGAAGGCCGTGAGGTTGTTTCTCACGTTCAAGCACATCCCCTCGCGCTCTTCGGTATGCGAATGACGCAAGACCGGAACCGGAGCTTCTGGGCTGAGGCGCTCACAGAAACCATAGGAATACTTGTCTATACACGCGTCACCGATGACTAGAATATTGAATGATTTTTGTAGTTGAGTATCCATCTATTCTCTCAAAAAATTTCACTTCTTGGGCGTATTGCGATCCCACGATGGTTTTCCCACGCCAATCAGAACCTACCACCATTATATCCGGTGTAAGGCTCTTTATTAAGTCTTCAAGCTCCTGAGCGGATGAAAAATCTAAAACCTCATCCACACTCTCCAAACATGAAAGAAAATACTTTCTATCCTTTAAATCATTTACAGGGCGGCCGGCGCCTTTGTCGCGGTGCACCTTCTCGTCCGCATCAATGGCGACTATTAAATGATCACCAAGACTTTGTGCATAATCAAACAATTCTAAGTGACCGCGATGTAAGACGTCAAAACACCCATTAACAAATACGACTGTCATATTGCGGTGAGTACCTTTTGGATACCATCTTCTAGCGTAATTCGAGGGGCAGTATACCCGGCATTCTCCAGATTGCTGTTGTCACTTTGGGTATGATTCTGGTATTTTCCTTGTAGGTGCTCTGGAAAAGGAATTTCCACTACTTCGGCCCCACAGTTGGAGGCGATAATATCCGCTACATCGCGAAATGAGCGGGCTACCCCTGTCCCCACATTATAAATCCCGGAGGCTTCCGGGCCGAACTTGCTGGCTGCCAAAGTAATATCCACCACATCCTCAACATGTATAAAATCTCGCTGGTAGGCTTCGCTCCCGGTGAATACCTTAATCTCGCCCGTTGTCCGGGCCTGATGGATAAACTTGTGAACAGGGCTGGCCATATCATCCTTGCGGTGTTCTTTATGTCCATAGACATTAAAATAGCGCAGACCTACGATACGTGCTCCAGGATTATCTTTAATCTTCTCCTGCGCGAACATGTCAAAGGCAGTTTTACTAATCGCGTAATAGTTAACCGGGCGTGCTGGCTGAGATTCTTTATGTGGACCCTCAACACTTCCATAAACTGAGGCCGAGGAGGCATAGACAAAGGGTATATCCTTATGCATGGCAACTTGCAATAAGCGAGCTGGGAATAAAATATTATTCTCCGTCATAGCAGTGATGTCGGTGACGGTAGTAGATGAGATGGCGCCGAGGTGATACACACAAGTTACTGCATCGTCGCCAATGGCCCCTAAGGCCGCATCTGGACTCAACATGGAATCGTCTCGAACGTCACAAAGTAATACATCGTGGGGAGAAAGAGTGTCGACCAAACACCCCCCTATAAACCCTGCTGCCCCAGTTACTAGAATCACGACTATTTCTCACCCGGATGCGTATAAATAACGTACCTATTATCAGTGATGTAAGTTAAGGCATGCGTCTGGTCGAGTTCGTCTAGATAGCGATTTACGCCCGTCCACCAGCCGTTGTAGTCGTCCCAAATGACTACTGTGCCCGGGCCCAAACATTGAAGCACCAGCTCCGTGTCGCTCTTAATGCCCTCGTACGTATGGGCCGCGTCTATATAGATTAGATCATAAGGACCCGAGTTAATTATCTGCGCGGCAATCTGGTCATCTGTTGTGTTTCCTGTAATCTGTTTTATTGCTGGGGTGTCCCCAATATGCTTCTTATAGACCTCTCCGACCTCATAGGCTGAGTATTTTATCTTGTTGGCGTGTTCTGGTTGTTCTGCTGCCAGTAATGATTTCAATTCTTCATACCCACAATCCACAGTGTGAACCGTACCGGTACTTAGGTTGGTGACCAGATTATAGGTGGTAGTTCCCCGATATGTCCCAATTTCTAAAAGCGACTTATCATGGAATTTATTCCTTACCAGAGTCATCAAGAAGCGTAATTTATCTCCATTTGAGGTATCGCCCCAGATAAACCCGTCCTCGTATACCAAATTCGGTAAGTATTTTTCTTCAATTTGCGCTTCCGCTAAAAATTCTGTACTTGTAAGGTGCTTCATACTTTCCCCTCCCTAACTCACATATCTATATTGTTTAACGGCTAGCTTTTGCATCCACCCCCAATTATCTTCGAAAGACCGATGCATATTGTTTTTAGAATAAATGGTAGGGATACATTGGAGGTTTATTTTTTCAAAGATGTAAAAATTGGACGTCGTTACAGTGTCAATTTGGGCGGCGCGTTCGAAAATAGATATCCAGTCGAAGAGATCATACCCCTCCACCACGCGCATTTCGATTCGCTTCAAGCCCGGAGGGGTCGGAATGGGTCTTTGCAAAAGTTCGCGCCATCGAGGAGGAGTTCCAAACTCTCTATTAACTAAGTGAATCCTGTCGGTAGGTTCAATATCCAAAATTTTTAATAGCTCGTTTTCTTTCTTAAGATTTCTGTTAATAAAGAAATAATTTTGCCAGTTATTATAGTCGACGTTGCACATGCCAAACTTAGCCAACATATTCACCTCGTCGGAACCAACCGATTTTCTCATCTCAAGGCCATAATTAGAGTGCCACCCCCGGCGCAACGGCACATATAAAATGTCATCGACTTGAGTTACGTTTGAAATGTCGCTCGGCGCTAACTTTTGATAGACTTCTTTTAATTCGTAATCTGCCTCTACACACGGGAACTCGATGTCTGCGACAGTGTATATGTTGCTTGCTAGGTTAGAATAGATGGGCTCTACTGGCCAGACGATTTTATACCCTTGCGACGCGAAATGAGCACCAATTTTTATAGAGAGAAGAATATCCCCTAACCCACAACTCTGTTCCATCAAACAAACTTTCATTATATTTTTTTCTCGTCTAGCAGCTGTTGTAAAAAGTTAAAAATATTGTACTTGGTGTAATAAAGTTCTTTCGCTTCCAGCACAGAGGGCAGACGGGCTGCATAATCATCCTTCTCATAGACTTCTTTTACCTGTTCAACCGTCTTTTCAATAGGTCCGGAGAAGTCTAATTCTATAAATGACTGTGCTGGGTATATGTCTGCTACATTGGGACACCCATAATAGAGAGGCACCGTATTGCAGACAGTAAGATCAAAGAATTTCTCTGTAAGATAATTGGGATAACTGGAATTTTCAATAGCTATAGAATATTCATAGCCAACAATAGCGTCTGACTTGTTGTACGGGCTCCCCTTATATCGGGGGTCAGTTAAGTCCCAGTCGCGACCGTAAAAATGTATGTCTAGGTCGGTGTTTAGGAGACCCTTAAACAGCGCATGGCGCTTCACATAATTAAGCTTATGTCCGTAATTGGAAGATATAATGCTCATACGATTAAATTTAGGAAAGTTACTAGACATATAGAAATGATGCCAATCAGTTGATTGGGTAAGCATAAACAAAGGATGCTCTATGATATTTTCTCCACTAAACATGCTAGCGTCTTGTGCCACGATGTACTTGCAATATTTATCTAAATCGCGCTGCCAGTTAGTTGACCATTCGGGTTCTAATAGGAATCCAATAGTTTTTTCCTTATCTTTAAAATAGGACATATCGTTGCCCCGGAAACCCCCGAGCACAATCAGATATTCATAATCATCCTTCGATAATTCAAACCTGTTGCTGTTAGGCCAGTTTCTAAAACACCTCATTCCGACACTGGGGTCATAAATCTCGTGCCAATTGGCAACCACCCAAATTTTTGTTTTTTCCATTTTAATAGTTATTCCTTAGGGTGGATCTAAGGCCGGCTAGGCTTTTATCATGAACTGCTAAAACACTGCCGTGCGCAGTAATGGCTTTAGCCCAGTAAACCGTGAAGTCCAGGGCCTTAAAGCGATCGTTAAGTTCCCAGTCCATGGGTTGTGTATTTCGCGTTGCCTGTAAATGTTTATGTAGACGCCTGACTGCTTCTTTCTTATATAAGACCGTGCAAAGGCCGTTGGTGGCCGGGTGATCCTTTTTCATGAAAATATCACGGTTGTCTCCAACCCTTATTGCCGCTTCGCCCATAAAAATACAGTCAAAATCTATATTTTGCTGCTCACAACGATCGAGTAAGTTGGTAATATAAACAACGGGATCTTCTTTGAATATCACGTCATCTTCTAGAACCAAAAAATGCTCTCCCGCTTCTTCTTCAGCAATTTTTCTGAACACCTCTTTAAATTTGAGTGACAGAGAGATTTCACCGGATTTCATTTCTCGGCCAAAACGCATGCGAAAAGTTTGCATATCAAAATTATCAATTATATGAAGGGGATCAAGGTCTTCTTGATCGTAGACTTCCACAAATTCTGTGGGAGTGTCCGGAAACCACTTTTGTGTTTCGCGTTCCATGTGTTCGCGACGGGCAGCTAATTTAGTATAATGAATAATAAAGATCTTATCCACGCAATTCGGGGTGCTCACAAATAATCTCCTTCCAGACGCTAATTTTCATTTTACTCAAATCAAATAATTCGGTTTTGACTTTTTCATAAAAATCCAGTAATTTATTATACTCCAGTTCCTCCCAATTATTAACGTAATAGATAGGGAGATCCGAGAACCCATTCATGTGTGTGCTGCTTTTGACAATCGGGATGGTACGTAAGTATAGAGCCTCCCAGGTACGATGACAGTCCACGCCATTGCCCCGGGGCGAGATTACAAACTTGTGGGAGGCCAAATCAAAATAGAATTGTTCCAGGGTAAGCTTCTGCGTGGCAGTTACCCAGGATTGTGTAGAGAATCTATCCCAGACTTCCTGTCGCTCTATGGGATAAGTATTAATATTGAAGTTCATATATGCGTCGCCAGGTTTAGCAAGACCTAAAGAGTTGATTCTATTAATCAATTCAGCCTTCTGGAGCGCACCGGGAACCTCGGAAGAGAACTGTCCTCCCCATGCTGCCGGTGTGGTTCTCCGGATCATATTTTCTAAGCCGATCGGGATCGGATGTATCCCCGGGGAATCTATGTCTTTGTTTTGGGCTAACCAACAAGTCGTTTGGGGCGCGTAGTTCCGCACTATTTGTGGGGTGATGTGAAAATCACTGTTGTGTGTGACAAACAGGTTGATGGGCTTCTTAGTAAAATGAATCATGAAATCGGTTTTACAAAAGGTAGCGCCGGACTCTTCACATATATCAATAAAGCGGTTGCCTGTGATATATTCATCGATGCCAATTTGGTGTTCTAAGAATTTTTCCATCATAGTGTTAGGGTGTAATATAATTTTTCTATCTCGGTCAAATATTTTTGGGGTGGCCGTGGCAGATGAATATCAACAATGGATCCATCTAATAGTTTCAAAAAATTGAAATTAACAATACCCTCTCGATCTAGCCTTCTGCTTCCAATCAGTTCGCTATTAAGCTTTATTTTTATGTTTTTCTCACTAATTTGCGAGAACATAAAGACCTCATCACTAAACCACAATTTTTTATTTTCCAGGTGGGCCGGGAGTGTAAAACGGAACTTGTCGGTATTAAAGTCCATTTCCACCACCTTACGAACAAACTCTGGCCAGGATAGATCATGGAATAATTTCATGTACAGAGAGCCGTACCCACAATAATAACATAAAGGTAGTTGCCCGAACTCGCGACGTTCCGGGTTTAAATGATAGAAAGTGTCTTTATCGCAATGCAAATCAATTTCTGCAGGATTAAAAAATTCAGGCGATGCTGGAAACATATCTATATCTGATACCAAACAAATCTCATCTGGAAAATATTTCGTATGATATATCCTTGCTAGTTGAGCCTGCAGATGAACCGGATATTCTGGCAATTCGCGGACGTACATTACCCCTTCAGAATCAAATGAATCAGAGTTTTTAGTTTTACTAATGACGACTAGTCGAGGATCAATATTAATTCGTTTAGTCCATACCTCTTTGGTATATGGCCAAAAATCATAGTAAAAGGGATTTTCATCACACGAGAGCAAAACCTTCATTGTGTTTTTAAAAACCTAAATTGGCCGAACTTAGATTCACGAGGAGCTAAGATTCTTTTGCTAAGATCGACGCGATAAGATCTATCAAATTCTACAATAGTTTGCCAGTCGCCGTATTTTAGAGTCTTCTCTGGGTTGTACATCTGGTGTCTGTTGTGCTTGTGAATGAGAATAGAGAATACTGACTGGTCCTGCCTGTGTTCAATACATGGTTTCAGGGGGCCATTAGGATACTTTACTGTAGTATCCGGAAGGGCAACAAGGGGGTCTAACATTAAATCATACATTTCAGTCACCATGCGTAAGTTGTCTGCGGTTTTTCTATAGACTTGAAATCCTGCCCAATATTGGGTCATTATTTCGGACCCGCTAGCGGCCATCGCCGCGAAACACTCGCGAGTGGTCCAAAACTGGTTGGTTAATTTAGGATGATTATACCCCAAAAATAGTGCCTCGTCGACCAGATCATCTTCCAAGGTCGAGGTCGGCTGTATAAAACAATTTGCGGAGTCTGAGTATATCATTTCCTGAGAGTGATTGTTCAGGCAATCATTGATCGCGAACACCTTATAAAAGAAAACTCTAGGTTCTAGAGCATGCGCACAAACCGGCTTTACCTCGATAGGAACAACCTGTTGGGGAAACAGTTCTTCAAATATCTTTAAGGCGTCTGGCTCGGTATTAAAATAATAGAGATAGACCTTTTTATCAAAGGAGTTGAACTTATAGCTCTGGATAAGGTTGATAGCCTGCGGTATAAACCTCTGGCTTACGACCGTGCACAAGTCCATATGTCACCCCTGGGATGCTTGCTGCTGCTGATACATTTGCAGATAGTTCTGAAAAATTTCTCTTTCGTGCTCTTTCTTCCACGAATCGTGTTCGGGATTAGTGGACATGCCCGTGGGATTAAAATAATATACCCCTAACACATCGGGGTGCTTCATGTAAGTGGCACCGCCGAAGGCGCAGCGCAACCAAAAATCCCAATCGCCGGCGGACTTGTAGTCCTGATTGAAGTAGCCGAACTTATCGTGCAAGTCTTTCTTCCACATGGGGTTATTATGGGGCAGATTTCCACGCAACATAGCCTCTTTGGAGAACTGCTCAAAATTATATTTCTGTGCCGTCGAAGCGTTAATGTCTTCCCACATTATATTGGGCTCGTGTGTGATATAAGAATCATTGTATGCCAAATCTACGTCTGGATTACCATACAAGAGTTTTGCTTGTTTCTCTAGACCATCCGGCGCCCGGCGGTCGTCGCAGTTAACATTGGTAACATACTCGCCTGTGGCCATCTTAATGCCCATATTCCAAGTATCGTAGATTCCAGGGTCCTCTTCAAGGCGCTTATAAATAATGTTATCAGGATACTTCTCAACATATTTGAGGATAACTTCCTCTTCGACGTCGTGACCCTCTTCATTGGCATTTAGAATAATCCACTCACACTTGTCTTCAAAGATAGTCTGCCGCGTCATATCTTCCATAAGCTGCTCGATATAATCGTCGGCTCGATAAACTGATGTAACCAGGGAGACTTTAGGTAAATCTTTGGCTTCCACAACCGTCAATTCGGACCCATAAACAGTCTCTGCAAACTGCTTATAGATTTTTTCCTCGGTGAAGGTTTCGCGAATGTGTGATTGCAGGGCTTCAGCCTCCTGCCGATAATGTACTTCTTTATCTAGAATGCTTCGTATTGCGCGCTTATAGGATCCTTCTTTAGCATAGCACCACATGGAGTCTGCTTCTATAACCCCTGGCCAGACCGCAAAGTCCTGCACCTTATTGAGTTCATAATCTACTCGGCACACGCGTGGGACGCGCTTGCCTTTCTTATTCTGCTTACAGATAAAGTCGAGCTGGCCACTCCAAGTTACCGTCACAAGGGGCAACCCGTGGGTAGCTGCTTCGAAGAGCGGAAGACCATAGCCTTCGCCATGAGCAATATTAATCATTGCTTTCATAGTAGGATGCTCATAAAGCCACGCTAGTTGGTTAGGGGACACCTCTCCATGCACAAGATATATCTTACATTTCCTGTCATCCGGGAGGCTTTTTAAGAGACCTTCCAGGCGACGTACCGTCTGTTCACGATCCTTTAAGCTGTCGCTCATCGTGTTGGTTTTAAGAACCAAGCCCACATCAGCATCGTCCTTAAACTCGTCGATAAACCAAGAGATGGTATTCTCTAGATTTTTTCGGGGGCCCCACTGTGCAACACACAAAAAGTTTTTATTAGTCTCGAACGCGATATCCAGACCAGCGGGGTCCGGCACGTGCTCTTTAATAGCATAATTAACTGTTTCAACGGGCCTCTGCAGTCCGTAATTTGGATGTTCAGTCCCGTTTTGATCTGTCACAGTCACGCGGGTTTGCTCAAATACGTTCTTTGCGTGTTGAGATGTAGTGATCACCTTATCCATATTTTCGTTAGTTTTGATAATCCACCCGGGTGAGACCTTGGTGGTCTCTATGCCCGCAGTATATCCAATGTTAACGGACGCGATCTTTTCGAATTCGGGTGGAATAGTAACCTGCAATGATAGCTGGGGCTCGGTAAGGGTTCCATTTTGTGCAGCCTGTGCCGTTTTTTGAAGCACGGAGTGGATCCATTCAACTTCAGGCGTGGTGGCGGCAGTTTGTCCCGTACGGCCCCAGGTTGTGTTCACCAAATAGATGTCAAAATATTCTTCGTAAGCCTTTAAAGCTCGTAACGCAAACCGGGTTTGCTCTCCATAGCCAGACCTCGAAAGGGCTGGACCTTTTACTACTATACTTTTTTTCATTCTTTAAAAAACCCTCACGCCATATGGCTTGTAATTTTCACGACTATCCCAGGATCCACACTCTTCATTAATCTGCGTGAAGAGGTCATCCCAGTTTTGTGAATACTTTTCAAAATTAAATTCTTTATGGGCATATTCCATCCCCTTTTGTCCCAGTTCAGCACGATCGTCCGGGGTCATCTCATACAATTTTGTCATTGCTGCTAAGAAGTCTTCCTTACTGATCCTATCTTCATAGATATAGGGCACATCCTGGGATCCAATTACAGCCTTTGAGGCCGGTTCAATACCCACCCCAAACCAATCTTCTCCATCGGTTACCTGGAATTGCAAACCGCCGGTCATGGTGACAATTATTGGGGTACCACAATAAAGAGATTCTAATGTTGAGAGGCCGAAACCTTCGGCATCGGAGATCCCAATGGTGACATCGGCAACATTATATACCATCGCCAAATCGTCAGCGCTGGCCTTATCACGTGAGAACTGTACCTCTCCGTTGGTGAGTCCCAATTCATGAATAATAGCTTCCAGATCCTGACCATGGACATCTTTAACATCCGTGTGCATGATTAATCTAGCATTATCGTGGCCCACCTGATCTAGGAACTCCTTGAACCAAAAAATTAGTGTTCCCGATTGTTTACGTCGAGCGTTCCGACTGTTCCAAAAGCATACAAACTTATCGTCAAGACCCCTTGTCTCTCGAAACTTCGTGATAATTTCATCATCAACCTTTTTAAAATGACCAGGATCGACCGCATGGGGAAGATATGTAGCACCCACCTCTGGCGACACTGTCTGCACAATGTCATGAGTAAGTTTTGAGATACAGGCAATGTGGTCGTTGCTAAGGTATGAGCCGCGGTTGAAATTGGGGTATGGGTAGTTGTCCCATACATGATAATAAACCATCGGGACATTTACTCGGATCTCATTCTCTATATCCCAAAGCCACGGGAAGAATCTCGGATCTGTCATAAACCAAAGAATATCCGGTTTTTGCTGATTTATCATAGCTCGGACCATGTCCGGTGTTCCATACCCGTCAACGGGCCAGATGATCCAGTCCTCTCCCCACTGTTCGGTGCTCTGAGGCTGGTGATTGGGGTGCTTGATGGCTCCCCCAAAGGAAATAAACTGGTACTTCCCAGTCTTTAGCAACCCTTCAATCATATATTTTGTTTGGGTTCCCACTCCTGAAGGGGAAAGGGGATGGTCGCTAATCGTAAAAATCTTAATTTTGTCTGACATGAAAAATCCTATCGGCAATGCGGTGTGTTGAGCAATTTACATGGGTACGGCTTGTGACAGTTTAGCCTGTTCTTGATGGTAAAGCGCTTTGTAATATTATAAATCGCTTGGTAAAGAAGTTTAAGGGCGTTCTCAGTTTTTTTAGGGCCGCTCGTTACTCTAAATATCTCTACACGATCTTTTTTAGCTGTTCTTTTGAGCAGCGCAAAGTGCGTTTCGACGTTTTCAGGGTCTATCTTGTGTTTTTGACAGAAAAAATGCTTATAGAGTGTTAGTTGATAAGTAACTAATTTCTCAGCCTTTTTTCGTGAGTCCCAACCCCAGGAACAAGTTTTCCAGTCAAACAGATGATAGGTATCGCCAACCTTGACCACAGCATCTACGAAGCCCTTAAAGTAAATATTAAAGTCCTCAATTGGGACATATAACATTTCCTCCGAAGAAAAAACTTCATACTCGCCAAAATATTCTTTCAAACCTGCCTCAACTTCTGCAAGGATCTCAGGACCGGCGATGCGCATTTGTTCAATATTTTTGGGATTAACTTCAATATTCTTCTCTAGCAACTTTTGCAGACGTTTTTCAAAACCTAGCTGGAAGACTTCTGCTTCATCAATTTGTTCTTTGAGGAGTTTTTTCTCACAAACATCATGGATGGCGCTTCCAAAAGCCGTGTATTCGTTTCCCTCAAAGGGGGCAACTTTTTCAACCCAGGCTTTCTTATGATAGTGGGGGCATTGTGCCCAGTCTTTTAATTCAGAATATGATATATGTTCACGCTTCGTCGTCATTAATTATTTCTTCAATCTTTCTATACAGAACTGGCGAAATGTCTCTCACCCTTCGTGGATTATCGAGAAAGTACTTCTCAAATCCGTTTGCAAAATACTCTTGTATGGACGTTGCACCATATGGTGATGCAAAAAGCCCCATAGTTAGAGTCAAGAGAGTGGGATATCCCACCTCGTTGGCTAAAAAGTTATCAAACTTCTCATTATACTCGGTAAATGAATACAGAAGAGGATTAATATGAAATCCTTCGGCTGTTAGTAGGTGATATAAGCGTTGCCGCTTTCCTTTAAACTCTGAAATAAGGTTGTCCTCATATATGAACATCCCGTACTCCGTTTCCAGAGAGTGGGCTACTTCATGAACAAAATTCTCCAGCATATCAAAGTTAGTAGGCTCGACGGACGTCATATAGATGGCTCCATTTATATACGTGGCATTTCTACCAGCTAATTCCTTAAACTGTCCGATGTACACCACTTCGACATTAGATAACAGGCGCAATGGGATAGTGCTTTCGACCTCCTCACAAAAGGCAGGAAGGTCCACTTCTTCGGGGGACGGTTCATTAACCACGAACACAGGTATATTATAGATATAATATTCCATTACTGCTGGGATTCTGGGATCGTACTCTCAATATCATCTAAGGCTTGCTGATATCCTCTTAAGAAGTTTTCCTCAGCGATCGCTAAGAGAAACTCGGGGAATTCAGCAGCAAACACCTGGATAGCCATGTCTAGTGTAACTATCTCTTCTGCCATGAGGCGTTCGCCTATATAATTTACAACCAGCTGTTGAAGGCCGGTCTCTGTTTCGACGGGGGTATTAAGTTGTTCGTTTTGGGGTTCCATTTTAATCTCACAAATTCTGTGCGGCGAAGGTGGCGACCTTAGAACGTTCGCCCTTCATCAGGGTAACGTGCGAAGCAAGTTCAAACTTCTTGAACTTTTCTACAGCATGTGTCAAACCATTCGACGTTGCATCGATATAAACATTATCAATCTGTTCTACGTCTCCAGTCAACACAATTTTCGTTCCTTCACCCACTCTTGTTATTATAGTCTTTAATTCGTGAGTTGTCAAGTTTTGTGCCTCATCTATTATGATAAAGGCATTTGAGATTGAGCGACCACGAATGTAAGTCAATGCTTCTATCTCTATTGTACCCTTTT
>Ga0208013_1000183_pt1 | contig 43447 bp, 58 predicted proteins | sample 16_taG_FD_184091 | JGI IMG/M metagenome (GOLD analysis project Ga0208013, IMG submission 184091) | Marine viral communities from the Subarctic Pacific Ocean - 16_ETSP_OMZ_AT15313 metaG (SPAdes) (version 2) | ecosystem: Environmental > Aquatic > Marine > Oceanic | place: Pacific Ocean | collected...
GTTGGGCGGTCTTGACTTTCGTCATGCCAGATAATTGCACCAAGATTATTCCCAGTAACGGTCCATTCTGCGTGAGGTCGCAAAGAAGACAAAGCCTCTGGTATGTAATAATTCATGCTCCCACCTCTATGAGGGTGATTGTTGATCTTGCAATATCCGCACCGTCATTTCTCTGAAATTTCAGGGTGCCCGATTGGTCTGTCAAAAATGCCTGAACTTTGTAAACACAAGCTGAGGTACTGGAGGGGCTATCGAGGACACTGAGAAAGTGGTTGCCCGACTGATTTTCAGGGTGAGATATTCCGCTGTAAATATACTTATCCGTTGCGGTAGTTGAGATCGTTCTCACGATTTTACATTCCGCCACCGCCGAACCTCCGTTCGAGTTCAATGAGAGACTGCACAAAGCCAATATTTTTGAGCTTGTAGCGGCGGGAGTTATAGTGCCCGTCAGCCCAGTATCCACATAACTGGAAGAGGTTGTGGAAACTTCTGTTGTCGTGGTGGCCTCGACGACCTGTAGTATTTTACCGCCGCCAGCAGCAGCCCACGAATTATCTCCTCGTAAAAAGGTACTAGAGGAAGCTGTTCCCGTCGCGCTTAATTGAGCAACTCCTACGGCATCATCAGCCATTAAAGCTGCTGTGATCGCATCATCAGCTATTGCAGCCGTGACAACAGCATCGTCAGCTATAAGTGCAGAGGTGATGGCATCATCTGCAATAGCAGCACTCACTACCGCATCATCCGCTATCAAGGCAGAGGTTATTGCGTCATCAGCTATAGAAGCGGTTACTACTGCGTCGTCTGCTATTTTGGCAGAAGTGATAGCATCATCCGCTATACCCGCCGTTGCTAGTTGACCCCATTTTACTCCAAGTGTTTCGCTACTATCAGCGGTTAGTAAGTAAGTGTTAGTTCCCACTGCCAGAGCTTGTGGATCGGTAGCGCCATCACCTACAACTATTGCACCTTTGGCAAGTGCTGACATTGCTGTAACAGCAGAGGTTCCAGAACCTAGAAGTATACCGCCATCGGTCAGGGTGCTTGCTCCTGTACCACCATCTGCTACTGGTACATCAGTACCGCCAGCCCGATATAGCTCGTTACCTTCAACTGTTAAGTTACCTGCACTGGCTCGTGCCAAGGTTGTGTCAGAAGCAGCCCCTACGTTCACAGCGGTAAACTGAGGGCTATCGCCTGTACCCACTCCCAAGGCTGTGGCAGCAGCAGCGGCTGTGGTAGCTCCTGTACCGCCTTTGTTTACAGGAATGGTTCCTGTGGAGACTGTAACAGCCCCAGTAGAAGTGTCTACAGCTATTGGTGTAGTTGCGGTTATAGATGCTACACCAGATACAGCAGCGGCTAGAGTAGACTTCTGAATTTTATGCGTAGTGCCAGCACTGATGTCAACTATGGGTATAACGTCATCATCAGCAAGGTCAACGCCTGTTAGTTCTGTTAGTTCTGTGATCTTCTTATTTGTAGCCACAGCTTATTATCCCTCTAGCCAAGTCACGTTCACTGTTGCGGTTCCTGATGCAGTAATTGCTGCAACCTTGTCACCTTCTACCACTGTAAATATTTCAGGACCACCTGCGTTCATCTGCACAGAACCAGCCACAGTTGCTGTAGGGGTAGCGCCTTGACCACCTTTGATCTCTACATACGCTAGTGCGCTAGAGGAGATTCGTGCTTTTGTCACTTGTGCTGGACAAGCTCCTGTACGGGTAGCTCCTGACGTTGTAGTAGCCGCCAAGTTCTCGCTTGAGTTTACTCTATAGTAATTGTTTTGTCGTGCCATGTTTAGTTACCTCAGTTAGCTTTAACATTTTCCCCGGAAGACATTTCAAACCCTAGTTCAATGCCCTTTAGTTTCAACTCTTCTCTCTTGAGAGCCATAGTATGTTCTATCTCTGCTCTCTCCAGTTCCAGTTTTGCTGCTTTAATTTCTGCCTCTTTAACCTTAACCTGAGCCTCCACCTGTGATGCCTGAGCTTCCATCATTAAGGCTTGTGCCTGTGCTTGCATTGCCTGTTCCTGCACGTTAGGTTCTGGAGGTTCTTCAGAAGGTGGGCTTATAAATTTATCTACATTTTTAATACCCATCTCATCGGCAATTTCACGCATAAGATTATAGATGTTATCAGGGTTGATAATTCCTTCGGTCTGTTGAGCTACCTTCTCTACTAGTTGAGCGTAAGTAGACAGGTTGTTCATACGGATGTCCTGATCTCCGTAACCTATTCCTACTTCTATATTTACATCTAGGTCTTCTCTCCAACTTGACGGGTCAATTTCAAAATATTGATTCTGCACCCGTACTATCTTCTTCCTGTTTTCATATCTTTGAATCAGGTTGTATACAGATTTGAAAATGTTACGCACACCTGTATCGGCAAATATACGGGCTATTAGTTCTATACGGCCTTGAGCATTGTTCAGAGCCCCTGTAATAGCTCCTGTGGTTACATGGGACTTTAGTACATCTGCTGGTAAACCTTGCGTAGTTGGGTTAACTCCTGTGCGACCTGATTTGATATTGTCCCAGTATTCCAGCATTTCAAAGCTGTAGTTTTGCAAGGCTGGTGTTTGTATGGGCTGTAGAGCCTGTGGGGAACGGGTACGAACTATACCGCCGGGTCTGTTGGTCAGTAAGTCATCTATGTTGACCTGACCTTCTACAACTTGGAACCTGCCGTTGTTGGCTAGGTACATATTATCCAGAAGATTTCTAGTCAGGGTAGAACGTATTAGCTGGATGTCCTGTACTGTTTCTGCTACAGACAGTCCGTAAAACTTATGAGGTATTGGTATTGGGCAGACTGTGCTAAACGGTTTGTAATCTATTGGCTCACACTCTAAGACTTCGCTACCAGCGTGAGTAACCTTGTAGAATACACTTACATCACCTTCTTCGGAATCCAAGTTTAGGTAAGATTCAAATACCTCTACTAGCTCTTCCGAATCTCCACGGTTCTCCGCTGTGTAGGTATCTGTAGAGTCGTATGAGTGTCTTGCTGTGTATTCTTCGCTTGTAGATATACCGTCTACAGATGTACTTGACGCTAGTTCTTCTACTATTTCCGGGTCAAAGCCCATTGCTATTAAATCGTTGCGAGACTTGTGCGACCTGTGGCAGATAAAGGTAGCGTCTTCTACAGTCTTGGCTCCAGCGTTGATTAGGAACTCTTCAGGCGGTACGTTCTCTATGGTAACTTTACCATCTACGCTTCTACGCAAGAAGACCGCATCGTGAGTACGCTCTTCCATTTCTACCATTTGTCCTGTCATTGGGTCAGGGACAGGGACCATTTTAGTCATTTCCGTGTGCTGATCTAGCTCTAGGTTCTCGTCCTGTTCTAGCAGCCTAAACTCGTTATCGCTCAAGTTTTCGTAATCTTCGGAAGTGACCTTTTCTTTTTCTTCCCAATAGTGCTTGACAATTCCTACTTTATTTATTAGAGCGTCTAGGAACAAATTATACAGGATCATAAAACCATTGTTCTGTTTGTGGAACACATGGTTTACATACTTGGTAGCTTGTTCTGCTACCTCCTCATCTTCTGGCCCTTCTGGTTCAAATCTTACAGCCCTGTCTCCAGCGGTGAATACTCGCATCAGAGATGGCATCATCCACATGATTGTATCCTGAACATCGGTTACAACCACTTGAGAACGTCCGTCCTCCTCGTTACCGAAAGGTTCGCCATAGAAATACTCCATAGCTTTCTCTCGCTGTGCGCTGATTTCGGAGTCCTGAAAGCCAGAACTTGAATTTATCTCGCCCTCTATGAGGGCTATAATTTCTCTATCGTCAAGCTCAATAGCCATAGACTAGTAATCCACTGGGGAACGGGGAGTTATAGCACCACTAGCTTTAGGATTCTTAGACCTAGAAAATGGGTGATTTCTACCTATCTTTTTATTAACAGTTTTGGCTAAACTTCCTACAACTTTAACATCGTCATTAGCCAATAGTGTAACTAATCTATTAGATAGTTTTCCCATTGTAGACTGCTCGTTATCGAAAAAGGTCTTAAATAGTCGGTTTTTTGCTTTTAGTTCTTGTGTAGCCTTTGTATCCTCTTCCCCAGTTTCTCTGTTTATAACTTTCAAGGTTACCGACTTTTTCTTTTTTGGCATCAGACTACTCCTGCGTATGAATATTCGATTTCCTTATTGAAACCGTATTTTTTATAGTGCGTCTTAGTTTTTAATTTCTCTCCAAAGCGTTCCACAGATAGGGCTGCGTAGCGCATAGCACTCAGGAGATCATCTTTTAGCGGAACCACCTTGCCATTCTTTCTATGGTAGAGCCTAAGTTCTTCCACGGTTTCTGTGCAAGATTGGAAAATTTGTAGCCTACCTGTTTCAAACCTTTGCAACAATTCGCTAATACCAGCTTCAACTGAATTATTACCACGCACTGCTCCCTCTGCTAACGGGTTGGTAAAATGCTCTGGTAGCATATATACTCCCAAGTCCCTATATTGCTGTGCCAGTTGCACTCCACTGCCCTTATCGTGCTGTAACCCGTCATGTGGGAAGGCTACAGGTATTCCCGGTGTTCTGGAGTTGATTACTGCTGCGTGGGTCAGCGGTGTTTCCTTGCTCCTTCTATACTCATCGTAGATGTAGATAATATCGTCATCTGGGTCAAAAGCTACCCAACTTACAGCGGTAGGGTGGTCAAATCCGAAATCTATTGCTGCCAAGCGGGTAAAGTGGTCTGGTATCTCAAAGTCTTCGCATATTACGTCTTCTTCTGATACTGGATAGACTAAACCAGAACCAAAGACAGGTATACCCTTTGAGCGCATCTCCCGTTCCGCAGGGCTATATACAGCTAGGAGTTGTTCCTTTGTTTTCTTATCTAGGTGATTGACATCATCCCATGTTGCTGTGCAGAGAGACTGACCCGGCTTCAGGTCGTTCATAAAAGCTGTTACTACGTTGGTCATCCCCTTTTCCGGGGTAAATGTCATGTAGACAATTCCTCCCGTATCGGCTGTTCTGGTGATACACTGCGAGAAAATTTCCTGCCTAGGTTCCTCGTCCAGCCAAATGACATCTACTGCCTCTCCCATAAACTTTTCAAAACCCTGCTCGTAAGCTTTGAAACTTATATGGGAATTACCCCCCGCTTTATGTCTTACAAGAGCAGAGCTATACGCATTGGGAACACCCGGTTTACGGATTGTTTCTACAATGTTGTCTAGCGGTATCGCCCCTTTCCCCTTCTGCGTAGGGTCTTGCGGTACGCCGAAAAGTTCTCGCTGTATAATATCTCTAGTGGTATCATTACTTTCCCCTGCCACCCATACTCTAACTGGTTTTGTAAACTTACGCCCCTCCCACTTTTTTGGGTAGTTGCCCGTTAGGTGGTAGGCTGTTTCCACTGCTCCGCAATAGGTTTTCCCCACCCTGTTTGCAGCCATCAGGATTCGCTGCCTACACTCGTCACCCTCTTTGTGAAACTTCCGTTGGTACGGGTACGGTTTGTAGTAGTTGATACGGTTTGTCTCTACTCGCCGCTGTTTCTCTTTTAGTAAGTCTAAGACTTCCCGCTTGCTCAATCTGGCTTCTTCCGCTTATTTTTGATAGGAACCACGTTGTTTTGAGACATCAAATCACTGATTTGCTCGTTTAGCTCTGTGTCTGAAAGGTCTGTAACGTCCCTTACGGTAGTCTCCTGTTTCTGTATAGCGTCGTAACCAGCACGAGAGAGGATATCTCTGGCAGCGTTGAGTCTGACGTTCTCGCTCTCTGCTGAGCGCATTAGCTCCTCAAGAACATTAAGAGCCATAGTGGAAGTTTCTCCGACTCTCTGCTGTATGCGGTGTTCAATGTGGAGCCAAAGGTGTCTCTGGAGCCGCTTTGACCTGCTTTTGTTAGCATTTTCCGAATCACCTTTATACCCGGCAGCGTAGAAAGCATCTATAGGTTCCTGCTTATTGTCCACAATATTGGTTACAAAGGCTTCTTCTTTGTCGGTAAGAGTCTTGGTAAGTAGTTTAGGGTTTATATTACTTAACCACTTCATAGAGATTCCCTTCTTGATTCAAAATGTAAGGTTTCCCTTATTTAACCCTATTATACTACTAATAAACAATAATGTCAAACAATATTTTCACTCCCCCAAAAATGAACGAATAGGACAATCACTACTGGAAAAACATCGGGGGGGTCGCGTGTGGCACAATTGTCACACTGTTGCGCGAATGAGACAAGATTGTTGCAAAGTTGTAACACGGTGTTGCAAAATTGTCACAGGTGTGTGTGTGCGTGCATACGATAACCTAAACATAGGGAATCAAAGTAATTCGCTAAGTTATCAGTTATAGAATTAATGCTATAATTTAATCTTACAGTATTCGGGCTCTAATAATTAATCGCCACTAACATGCCACTATGTTGACATTATTGCGCCATGATACTATTCTAGTATGCAGACTGTTAAATAGAACAATGTCGAAACGGAGTAATGAGACAATGCTATATAAGAAAGGTAACACGGTTCCGTTAAAAGATGGAACCAACGGTGTTAGGTTTAGCGGCTATGAAATCCTGGGTTATAAAATAGCCGGGCTCTATAGAAAGAGAGAAAGAGCCTACCGACTAAAGTATAGGCAAAGCCGCTTTAACCCAGAGAAGAAAATTGCAGAAATGCAACCTAGGTTCCAAATGGTTAGGGGCGCAACTTTTCGACAGTTCCATATTGGAAAGCGTACCCTAGCCTTGGAACTTAGGGTACCAACTTATATGCGGCACCTACACAACTTTGCCAAGCACTTACCCTCAACCAACTAACAATGGAGCCCGGAGAGCCCAATAAGCTTTCCGGGTAATTTTTGCTATGAGAAACCCAATGGGAAAAACACGGAAAACTCACGAGCCCTACGCTATTTTCAAAGCGGGTGGTATGGAATACCGTGTTGTCAAAACTAACCAACTTCCTAAGAACGAAGTCAAAAACCCATATGCCATATGGAAAGTTGACGCACGTTCGCCCATGACCTACGGAAAATGGGAAGGCGCTAGAGACACTTACAAACGAGAAGTTGTAAATAATATGCAACTCACGTTTGCAAGTGATGAATTTTTAGCGGCTTACCCCGAATTGACAGTCGTTCCAGAGTAAGCTACAAGACCTAAACTTAATCAACTATGGAGCCCGGAGAGCCCAATAAGCTTTCCGGGTAATCAAAACTATGTTAGTCAAAGATGCCAAACTGTTAGGCAACATAAGCAAGGGCAACACTAAGATGCCCGGCACTACGTTTGCCATAGATGCGTTCGCGTGTAACACGGGCTCTAAGCTGGCCAAAATTGCAGGAACTCCGTGCAGCGTTTGCTACGCTAGGCACCTGCAACGCATACGTCCTAGCGTGGATCAGGGCTGGAAAGCAAACCTAGTCAAGTTTAGACAGGCCGCAACAGATGACAACCTGACCGCTTGGGTTGATGCCATGACATTTCAAATTCTACGATACAACACAGACTTACACCACCGTTGGTTTGATAGCGGAGACTTACAGTCTGTAGAAATGCTAAGGGCAATATGCGAAGTATGCAAACTAACGCCACAAATCAAACACTGGTTACCCACGCAGGAACGGGCAATAGTGCAAGAGTTCAAACGCTCTAACAAAATACCTGCTAACCTAGTTATTCGCGTTTCGGCTTCTAAGATAAACGGAACGCTGCCAAACGCAGACAATACCTCAAACGTATTCACCACTACAGACCACATACACGACACGGAGTGCAAAGCCAGAGAGCGTGGAAACAATTGCGGCCCGTGCCGTGCTTGCTGGTCCCATGATGTCAAAAACGTATCTTACCCGAAACACTAGCGGAGAGAATCAAGCTATGAGCAGCGAGAAAAGAAAAATAGACACCCAACTTGCCACATTTTGGTACCATTTGTTAGAACATGGACTAGAACCAGATAGCATAAACTTTCTGGAAACGCTTGGAACGCTTAACAGAAAGCACCCCATTGAGTTCATCGTTGAAGCCGTAGAGGGGTATATCCTTTACCTATCCCAAGAACCTGACGAAGATGGAGACACTCCCATAAGACACTAGCATCGTAGTACGCTTGTGTCTTGACAACTTGAGCCCTTTTTGCTACCCTATACAATATTGTTACCATATTGGTACATTAAGGTACATAGAGATACACAATTGAGTATATAGAGATACTTCTCTATGTATTACAAGATAGAAACAAGAATGTATCAAGAATGATACAAGAATGTAGCCCGGAGATACCCACACCATGAGAAGGAAACCTAAGAAGACCGCACCAGCCAAGCGTGACCCCTACGCTAGGGAGTTAGAGAAGGCTATCTATAGGCAGAGGCGTATCAACTCTGCTAAAGTTTATAAACGCAAAAAAAGAGAGGAAGTCTAAGCTATGCCACGCGAATCTACAATGAAAGAAGCCCTCGTCAAGAATAAAAACGAGATGAAGTTTCTTAAAAATGTCAAGGTCAAGACCGATTATAGCGGGGATAGCGAAGCTCTCCTCACTGCCGTCCTGACCAGATGGTCTTCCACAGTCAGCGACATAGCAGACGATGTAAGCTATTCAAAGGATATGACCCTGTCTCAACTTTCCAAACTTGAAGAAATTGCTTACGAGATATCCAGAGTGCGTGATCGTATAGCAGGAGAAGTGGAGTAATGCGTTGCGCTATCTGCGATTCCATGCTACAATTACATAGTAGGTCAGATATATGCTCCACTTGCCAGACCGCAATCCTAGAAGCTAGGTTGTGGTACCCAGACGAGTATGAGGTTGACCTACCGATTGAAACCCCTAGCTCAGGAGAAGAGAGTGAGTAGTAATAAAATTTTAATAGACCGTGATGATTTCCTAGAGCAAGCTAAGGAGCTTATCAACGGGCAACGAGCCAAAGACTACGGCGATGCCAAGGAGAATCACCAGAAGATCGCTAGTCTCTGGAGTGCTTACTTGACCTGCAAGAGGCCAGACGGGGCTTCCTATATCCACATAACGCCTGAAGATGTTGTCTTAATGATGATGCTAGTGAAGGTAGCCCGAATTACCCACACATCCACCACTGATTCATGGGTGGATTTGTGCGGCTATGCGGCACTAGGTGGAGAGTTTTCTCACGGTTTGGAACTAGCAGAGGTGGGGGATGTCTGACTACGAGAAAATACACCAACCTTGCCCTGACTGTGGTTCTAGTAATGCCCTGTCTATCTACTCTGACGGGCATAGCTACTGCTTTAAGTGTGAAAAGTACACACCCAGACCTGAGCTTAGCGCACAACACGCTTACCAGAGAGGAGCCCCTAGCTTGGAAACACCCTTAGAAAAATGGGAAGACCGTAACATTAGCCCTGCTGTTATGACCTTCTACGATGTCGAACAGGACGGGCAGACCATATACTTCCCCTACTACGATGACACTAACAAGCGTGTTGCTAAGAAGGTACGCAAGCAGGGTAAAAACTTTACCACAGATGGTAGCTTCTCAGACTGTTCTATGTTTGGGTTTCACACGCTTAACAAGGCTGTGTCAGAGCGTAGCAAGAGCGTTATCGTAACAGAAGGTGAAGCAGACGCTCTAGCGGCCTTCCAGATGGCTAACAACATTAACGCAATGGCTAAGGAAATGGGTACACACCATGCTATCAAGTATGTGCCAGCATTTTCTGTAAAGACAGGTGCGGCGGGTGCGGTGCGAGACTTCAAGAACCACCTAGAACAGTTGGAGAAGTTTGACCGTGTTTTCATCTGCTTTGATAACGATGACCCCGGCAAGATCAACTCTGAGAAATGTGCCAAGCTCTTGAGCCCCGGTAAGGCTCATGTGGTGGAGCTAGAGTATAAGGACGCTTGCGAGTACACCAAGCGAGGCTTTGAAAGCGGTTTCCTAGGACACCTCAAGTCTGCCAGACCTTACACACCTAGCGGTATTCAGAACGGTAGGGACGAGTTTGACCGCTTGTGGTCTGAACAGGAGATTACCAGTGTACCGTTCCCCTTCCCTGACTTACAGGAGAAGACGCTAGGACACAGAGCCAGAGAGATTGTGACCTATGCGGCGGGTACAGGCGTTGGCAAGAGTAGTATCCTGCGAGAGCTACAACATTACTACCTTACCAAGACTGACCACACCATAGGCATCATAGCCTTGGAAGAGAGCGTAGACCGTACCCGTAGAGGCATACTGGCAGTGGAAGCTAATGACCGCTTGCACCTAAACGAGGTCTTTAAGGACTACTCAAAGGAGAAAATCAGGGAGTACTTTGACAAGACCCTAGGTACAGGCAGGGTCTACCTCTACGACCACTTTGGTTCAATGGAGATAGAGGACTTGCTCAACCGTGTGCGCTACATGGTCTTAGGTCTGGACTGTAAGATGATATTTATAGACCATTTGTCTGTCATAGTATCTGGCTTGGATATTGCAGACGAGCGTAAAGCTATAGATCGTACCATGACTATGCTAAGACAGTTGACAGAGGAAACCGGGTGTACTATACATCTGGTGACGCATCTGAGGAGACTGAACTCTGACCGCTCTCACGAGGAAGGTCTTGAGATAAATTTGGGACACCTCAGAGGGTCACACGGGATCGCCCAAATCAGCGATACCGTGATAGCGATGGAGCGAGACACGCAATCGGATGACCCGGTTGTTAGTAACACTACAACGCTACGAGTTCTGAAATGTCGCTATACTGGCGATGTAGGTATGGCAGGTAAGCTGTACTATGACAAACAGACAGGACGTATGGAGCCTGTCAACGAGGAGTTTTAGAGTGCCGCAGACCTTTAGATCGTTTAAGCAATCTAACCGTACTAGACGTAGGGCTAGGCTGAAACCCCTTAACCATAGAAAAAGCTACGGGATAAATAACTGTCACCGTAGCAATAAAAGAAAGAGAGGACAAGGTGGATAAACCACTAAGCAAGATGACCGTAGGTGAGCTACGGGTTGAGAGAGATACGCTCTGGGACAAAATCAACGCTGTTCTAGCTGGTGCTGTAGCAGGGGATGAGGGGCAACTAAACCACAGTCTTATGTTAGTGGCAGGTGAACTTCTGGACCGTGGAGTAGGGTGGGAGAAAACGCCATGATGACATACAGGCAGCTTCTCCACGAACTAGAGCATATGGATAAATCGTTCCTAGATGATAGGGTTTGTGTTGTCAATGACGAGCATTTCCCTAATCCAAATGACGGGTACATCTATGTAGCTGAAGCGGTTACAATTTGTACGGGACACGACCACACTGGTAAATACTTGCTTGCGGAGTTTACCCTTGATGAGGACAACCCGTACAATGAAAACTAAAAAGAAAGCGTTACCCAAGCACCTGCACCCTAATGTGCTAAAGCCTAAGAAGGATCACCCCTTGTTTATAGAAGAGGTGTTGAAGTGGCTTGAGTTTAACAAGCAGCAAGCAGGTCAGTACCGTAGTCTAGCAAGGCGAGGTAACAAAGAGGCTATTGCCAAGCGTTACATCCACGAGGGTTACGCCAAGGACATTAACCACTACTTGCGCTACGGCGATTGGATATCCGATTTCTTTGGTGCGAACCAAGAGCATAAGATTTTTTGGAAGAGTCGTTAATGGAAAGTCACGGTAAAGTTTGCATCATCGACATAGAAACAGACGGTCTTGACGCCAGCGTAATACATTGCGTTGGTGCCAAGCCGTGTGGCGAGGGTGTGCGTGAGTTCCTGTCGCGTGACGAGTTCAAAAGATTTATCTCGCAGTTTGATTTTGTCGTTGCCCATAACGGAGTGTCCTTTGATTTCCCCATGCTTAGAAAGTTATGGGGAGTGTCAATTCCCTTTGATAAACAAGTAGATACGTTGATATTATCTCGTATGTCCAGACCCGATAGAGAGAAGGGACACAGCTTGCAATCTTGGGGAGAAAAACTTGGGCATAAAAAGATGGAGTACGCTGGTCCTTGGGATGTATGCACAGTTGAAATGATAGAGTACTGTAAACAAGACGTACTAGTTTGCGAACTTGTCTACAAAACTTTACTAGAGGAGATGAAAAAGTTTACCACTGTTTCTGTGCGTGACGAGCATCGTATGCAACAACTTGCAGACCATGTGCAGGGCAACGGTTTTTACTTTGATCTTGGCAAGGCTCACAAGTTTCTTTACAAGTTGTTAGGCGAACAGGAAGAAATAAAGTTGCAGATGCAAGACGTATTTCCACCGACTGTGGTTGAACTTAAAACCAAGACTAAGGAAATACCCTTTAACCCTGCCAGTAGAAAACAAATAGGTGAACGGCTGATAGAACAAGGTTGGGTTCCGAAAGCTTTCACTCCTACAGGTAAGCCGCAAGTTGACGAGGCTATACTGGAGAAGCTGGACATACCAGAAGCTCAGGTACTAGCCAGATACTTCATGTTGCAGAAGCGCACAGGATTGCTAGAGTCTTGGATCAAGGCGTGTGGTGAGGACAGGCGAGTTCGCTGTACCTACCACACTCTAGGGGCTATCACAAACCGTATGTCCTGTAGTTCGCCAAACCTACAGCAAGTACCGTCCATGCGTAAACCTTACGGGTTTGAGTGTCGAGAACTGTGGCACTGCGAGGACGGTAACAAGTTGATCGACACAGATGCTAACTCCCTAGAGTTGAGGGTACTGGCTCACTATATGAACGATGAGGCGTTTACCAAAGAGGTGCTAGAGGGAGATATCCACACAGAGAATCAGCGCAGGGCAGGGCTCCCTACTAGGGATGCTGCCAAGACGTTTATCTATGCTCTGCTATATGGTGCTGGCGATGCCAAGCTAGGTACAGTGGTTGGCGGTAACGAGGCTGACGGGCGTAGGTTACGAGAGGCATTTCTTAGCTCTCTCCCGGCCTTCAGGCGGCTCAGAGAGGCCGTTAACGCAAAAGGGGGTAGTGAGGGTACCCTTAAAGGTTTGGATGGCCGTGTGCTTCATGTGAGGCACTCTCACGCCAGTTTAAACACCCTTATACAGGGCTCATCTGCCATACTTATGAAGAAATGGTTTATGAATACAGCCCGTACCCTAAAAGCTAGGCAAACCGGGGCTAAGGTGGTAGCTATGGTGCATGATGAAATAGTTATCGAAAGTCCTAAGAAAAGTGTTGACTCAGTACATGAGTGTGTTAAACTATCTATAGCTCAAGTGAACAATGAATATAAATTACGTTGTCAACTTGATTGTGACGTTGATATTGGAAATAACTGGAGTGAGGTTCATTAAATGTCAGGAAGAGCAAGTGTTAATTACCTAGAGGGTGATGTTTATTACGCCTACATCTTTGATTACAAAGATAAGTTTGACCGCTGGAGCATGGCTATGGCTCTGCAAGGCGATCAGGTAGGCCATGCTAAGAAGATCGGCCTGAAGATTAAACAGTCAGAAGACAAGTTTGAGGGTCTTCCGTATGTTCAACTCAAGTCGAACTACCAACCTCAAGTTCTGGACAAGGACGGTTCAGAGTACAAAGGACCAACCATGCTTGCCCAAGGTACTAAGGGTGTGGCTAAACTGACCAGCAGACCGTACAATAACAAGTTTGGTACAGGCGTCACCACCTTTATGAGTGCGGTAAAGCTGACCAATATTGTCGAGTACAAACCAGAAGGGGCTGAGTTAGACTCTTCAGAGGAGTCTGACGAGGCTTTTTAGTGGAGTACGGGCATTGGGATGTTGATCTCGTAGGAGATTTTGACCCTGACGATCACCTAGGGTTTGTCTACCAGATCACTAATACCGAAAGCGGTAAGTCCTATATAGGCTGTAAACATCTTTGGAGATTTAGCAAAGGTAAACGAGTCAAGGCTAGTGCGTGGCAAAATTATTGCGGTAGTTCTAAGTACCTATCAGAAGACATTGAGGGTTTAGGTAAGGATAAGTTCTCGTTCCAAATCCTCATGCTTTGCGATAACAAGCGTAACCTGTACTATAACGAAATTAAGATGCAGGTGGAACTAGGGGTACTTGAGAGTGATAAATACTATAACGCCAACATAGGTGGAATACGTTTTTATCGTCCTGTTAAAAGCTACTACACTGATAAGCTGAGAGGCTACTTTAAGGGTATACGAAACCCTGCATACAGAGGGCCTTTCCTCGTAACCTTTGCCAAGGGTCATACTGTCAGGGTGGTGGATGTAACTATGAAAGATTGGTGTGCATCTTCTGGCTTGACCCATCAAAGGATTTCTGATTTGCGTACAGGTAAGCGAGATAGCTACAAAGGGATTGTAAAGGTAGAATATGAAAGCGAAATCGAAAAAGATTGATACCTTAGTAGAGGATATCTATTCTCTCCTAGACACTGGCACTAAGAGCCCTAATAAGGAAGCCCTCTTTGGTATGGCCTCTGATATGATGGAGTCTGTTAAAAAGCAGCTATGGTTTTCCACTTCTGATCGTAAGCCTACCTTACGGATGTCCAACATAGGGAAACCGTGTGTACGTTCCCTGTGGTACGATATCAACGGGGATGAACAGGCAGAAGACTTCTCGCCTCAGACCCGTATCAAGTTCCTGATGGGGGATTTGGTAGAGGCTCTCATACTGTACCTCGCCAAAGAAGCTGGACACGATGTAACAGACCAGCAAAAGCAGATAGAGATTGACGGGATTAAGGGCCATATCGACAGTCGTATAGACGGGAAACTTGTCGATGTTAAGTCTACCAGTTCGTATGGTATGCGTAAGTTTAAGGAAGGTACGCTACCAGACGATGACCCGTTTGGATACATAGACCAGATAAGCGGCTATGGAAATGCTTTGGGAGAGGATAGCGGAACCTTCCTAGCGTTTGATAAAAGCTCTGGAGAACTAGCAACCTATACCCATACGGAACTTTCAAACACTAAGGATCGTATTGCGTATGTAAAAGAGGCAGTAGCACAGGATGAAGCACCCGCAAGACCCTTTGATACCGTCTATGATAAGTCTTATAGGCGAGATAAACTTGGAATAAACTGTTCCTACTGCGCTCACAAGATGACTTGTTGGGCAGACAAAGGGCTAGACCTGAAGTTCAGGGGGAACCGTCCTACGTTTTTCATTAAGCGTGACCCTAAAGAAAAGGGCAAGAGGCGGAGTCATGCAGAAACTTTCTGAGGATATTTTATCTGACTTAGCTTCTGCTTACACCTCTGAACAAATCCTAGAGATACTAGGTATAAATACTGTTGAACTATTGTGCCTACTTTCGGAGCAGGTAGAGGATAACATTCACAAATTTGAATTGAGGCCACTGGATTGTAATGAATTTTAAATCTAATGAAAACCCTATGTTTCGCTCCAAGTTTAGCGAGGACATATTCAAACAGAAGTACGCTCACGAGGACTGCACCACTTGGGCAGACTTGTCTAAAACATTGGTCAACGATGTTTGCGGCGATATCAAGTACATTAACGGGCAGTTAATGTCTAGGGGTGATAGGGATCAACTTATCCAGTACATCACCGACCTAAAATTCATACCCGGTGGTAGGTATCTTTACTACGCTGGCAGACCTAGTAAGTTTTTTAACAATTGTTTTCTACTCAAGGCAGAAGAAGACTCCAGAGAAGATTGGGCAAATTTATCATGGAAAGCAGAAAGTTGTCTTATGACAGGTGGGGGGATAGGCGTGGACTATTCAGTATACCGTCCCTCTGGTTCAAGGTTGAAGTCCACAGGTGGTATAGCGAGTGGGCCAATTCCGAAGATGCTGATGATAAACGAGATAGGTCGCAGGGTGATGCAGGGGGGAAGTCGTAGGAGTGCTATATACGCCAGCCTTAACTGGCAGCACCAAGACGCTGGAGAGTTCTTAAGGGCTAAGAACTGGTATGATATGCCTGTAGGTGACACTGGTGTTACTCTGGGTGACGTTAAGGAACAGGACTTTAACTTCCCCGCCCCCTTGGATATGACAAACGTAAGCCTTAACTACGATACAGATTGGCTTACACAATTTTGGGATACTGGAGATGTCGGGAATACTTTTCGCCAGAATGTTAAGCAAGCCCTATCGACAGGGGAACCCGGATTTAGCTTTAATTTTTTTGATAAGGAGAATGAAACGCTCCGTAATGCGTGTACTGAAGTGTCTAGCGCAGACGATTCGGACGTTTGCAACTTGGGTTCGATCAACCTTGGTAGGATAGAGTCTATTGCAGAGCTATCTGCTGTGTGTGATCTTGCTACCAAGTTTCTAATGTGTGGAACATTGAAAGCTAAGTTACCGTATGATAAAGTAGATAAGGTCAGGGAGAAGAACCGTAGACTAGGGCTAGGCTTGATGGGGGTACACGAGTGGCTCATCAAGAGAGGGTATAAGTATGAGGTTACAACTGAACTTCACAGATGGCTCAGTGTCTACAGAGGAGTTAGCGATGATACTAGTCGCAGTTATGCTAGGGAGCTATCTGTTAGTACTCCTGTGGCTAATAGAGCAATTGCCCCTACTGGTTCAATCGGTATCCTTGCTGGTACTAGCACTGGGGTTGAACCTATTTTTGCTGTGGCCTATCGTCGTAGGTATCTTAAGCACAGTAACCGTTGGCACTATCAGTATGTTGTAGACAGTGCGGCTCAGGAAATTATCGACCTGTATGGTACGAACCCTAACAAAATTGAATCCGCTTTGGACTTGGCTGAGGACTACGAGAGGCGTATAAAGTTCCAAGCAGATGTTCAAGACTATGTGGACATGGCTATATCTTCCACTATTAACCTACCATCATGGGGGTCAAAATTAAACAATGCGGATACTGTTGAGGCATTTACCGATACTCTTGCTGCTTATGCTCATAGGTTGCGGGGTTTCACCGTGTATCCTGATGGATGCAGAGGGGGACAACCTCTTAGCTCTGTGCCGTATAGTGAAGCTGTGACCAAGCTAGGAGAAGAGTTTGAAGAGGGTGTAGAGACTCACGATATATGCAGCATTACGCAACGAGGTGGAACGTGCGGGGTGTAGGGTGGATACTCCTATTGGTATCTATACCCATACTATCGTGGATGATTATGATCGTTACCGTCTTGATCGTAAAGCATCATGTAGAAACATTACCCTATACCAACAGCTTTTCAATATGGCTATCTTCCTTAATTACAGCCTACGCTTTCTGTCTGTATAATTTATTGGGTAATAAAAGTGTTCGTAACCGTAACAACTGAAGCTGAATAGAGAGTGTATCGTGGGCCTAAGTTTTATCAGGGAGATACGGTATATACACCAAGGCCCGTCCAACAAGATTGGGTATCAGGTTATCAACCCTCATGGACATATAGTACACGAAACTGTGGATAAAGAAGAGGCTGAGGGGTATCTAATGGAGTACGATCACGAGGCTATGAACGTCATTCTTAGGAAGAATGTTAAGGATTTGCAAGAGCAGCTTCAAGAATCGTATAAAAAGCTGAAAGAACTATCCGACAAGCTGGATAGATTTAAACAAAGAAAGAACTTTTCCTGATCGGGTGATGCCGTAATACATCCATGAGGGGCCAACGGTTAGCCCCTCTATTCGTACACAGTAGGTATCTTTTTAACTTTAAGGGGGTTGATTAACACCTCTGCTTCACCAGAAAAACTATAACTATTAGGGAATAGAGCGTTAGGTGCGGATATTATATCCTTCCTGTCTACCAAGTATCTGTCCACAGGTAAAGTTCTTAACGGATCATCTGCGTGTACCCAAGGTAACGCTTTAGTAGAAAATCTGGGGTCAAGGGAAAAAGACACTATACTATCATCCCCTATATCACCTCTACGGTACACAGCTATTTTACCTTCTGGTACTCCTAACTGATGTAAATAGTCCTGCGTTGCGTCATAGTATTGTTTTTGCATACTAGCTATATCAGCATCAGATAGATTATCAAATTCTTTACTGTGATCACCCCTTTTCCTCATTTTGTCAAAATGTTCGTTTCTTTTGGGAAACTTCCTAGGGTTAGTTTCGTAAAGTCGCTTCAGGTTTTGATCCCAAGAGGAACCAAATTCTGATGTAGGAATATCTTTCGCACTACCCTTTGTAGGCCGTAGAAAGTCTTTTGCTGCTCCTTCAAATCTTTCTAAAAACTTACTATAGGCTTTACCAGCTATGTCAGAAAAGTAATTGGGCTCTGGGTAGACTCTAGACGGTGAAAACCTGTTCCATACGTTCTTAAAAGGTGCGGCGTAGGGTAACTTAGTTATCCCCCAAAACCCGGTATAAGTCCTAGTGCTGAAAGACCTGCTAAAAGTCCCGCCTCTCCATACCTTCCAGCCCTTCTAGCTTGCTCTGCTTCCCACCCTGTTATAGCTTCACCCAACAGCGGTGTAACTCCCGCAACACCTTTGAGCAACCCTGTAACAGTCTCCCTGTTAGGTCTTGGTATGAGAGTTGGGTATTCCATTCTAGATTGCCTGTTGTCTGTCTTCTACAATTTGGTTCAAGTCTGCTTGTGTTGGTAGTAAACCACCTTGAGGCAAGTTTGCAATTTGTTGTGACGGGAGTAAGCCCCCTTGTCCGGGGCCTCCAAAAGTGGCAGATGAAGACCCCTCACCCCCATATGTAGGAGCAGATGAAGACCCCTCACCCCCATATGTAGAAGTGGTTGATCCCCTTACCATTGCTTGTACTGCTGGACCTAATGCTCCTGAATCGCCTAGAAATCCAAGTATCCCGGTTGTCGCAGCCTTACCAAGAACGTGTCCTAGTTGTCCAAAGATACTCATCCCCGGAACCAATCCAGAGTCAGCCGCTATATTTGCATTTGCCATGTTAGCAGCACGGCCATATGTGCTGTTAGCAAGAGGGGAAAAAGACAACCCTTGATTTGTTCCTCCAGTTGTTCCTCCAGTTGTTCCTCCGTCACCCATACTTTGCCCGTAGTTTCCCTGCCCTTCTCCAAGAACAGCCATAAACCCCAGACCTCCGTCAGCAGCTACTGCCCCCTCCCCTATAGATGTGACACTGCTACCTGTTCCCGTAGACCCCGGAGCTGATGATCCCGTTCCTAATCCCATAGCAGCTAATCCTTGTGCTACTGCTGTGGGGCCTATTCCCATAGGTCCCGGTCCTGATGAACCTGAGGAACCTGATGAACCTGATGTAGCTGAAGCGACTGTTGATGGCCCAAACCCCATTGCCCAGTATTCAGGAAGACCTGTTATAGGGTTTACGCTACCAGCACCGCCCAACCGCCTGAGCAAGTCTGCCTCTGCTGCGCTAATATGAGCTACTTGACCACCTAGGGCAGCATTGTCCTCTCTGCGTCCAGCATTTGCTAATAGTCCATACATTTACTTTCCTTACCTTTCATAGAACCGCACCTAGGACAGGTGACGCTCTTACCTTTATCTGCTCCACAGTAAATACAAATCATTCGCACAGGCTTTCCCAAACAGCGTTGTACTCGTCTGCCCATTCTAAAGTTTCCTCGCTAATTCGGACAGGGAAATGAGGATCTATGTTCTCGTCCTCGTATAAGAAAGGGCCGGGGAGAGACACACAAGGTATATAGCTAATCGCCTTCTTTGGAACTACGGCGGTACTTAGAGCGCAACCGCTTACTATCAATATCGCTCCTAGCCCTACGAGCTTTCTCAATGGTGTTTGCAACATCTACCAAACCTTTGTTCACTGCTGCCGATTCGCCAGCCTTTATCAGTTGTCTACGCATAGCCCATTCTGATAAATGACCGACCAATCGGAGCAGTACTTTTATTAAACCTAGAAATTGCACCTTGATTAAGCGTCTAGGTTCTTGTTTTTACCAATGTTGCCAGCAACTATGTTAAGCACCCATAGTACTTTGCCGATAACCATATCGTCTTTACGGGTTGGAGTTATTGCGGTGATAGCTGTGGCCGCTGTGACCACTGTTGTAATCGCCGTGAGCCAAGCTGGTATGTCTCCAAACCAAGTCATAATGTGAGTAACAATACCTACAGTTTCATTTTCCATAATTTAGTCCTCTCTAAAATTTCAAAGATTGTACCACAACTGCTACAACACCAGCAGTCATTGTACCTATAACCATCCAAGCTAGACGTTCCCATCTACGGGAATGTATTCCTAGCTGTTCTCTGATTAGCTTCATCTCTGCATGAGCATCTCCCCAACGTAATCCACATTCCCGCTCGTGCCTCGCTATGGCGTGTAACGCATCTAACGCAGCTTTCATTGCTTCATCTTTGGGCGGTAGTGTGTCAGACAGTTCCCCTGTCAAGTCTATGTTACGAGCATCCATAATTAACTACCCTTGACCCTATTGGTTAATGCTTGCTCAATTACAGGGAGTAGCCGTATTCCGCAAAATCCTATGACAAATGCTATGGCTGGTCCCCAAGTTACGTCTAGCTCCCAGTGTTTCATCACTGGTGGGATAAAGAACTCTGCCGCTGCCCAACCTACGAGAACGGCTAGAGCTAAATCTCTCCAGCTAATAGCTTTCTTCACGGCCCAGTTAGATAGACCGCCCACTCCTGACGCTGCGATGCAGCAGAACTTAGCACCTATTGTTAAGATCAACCACTCCACCTGACTACTCCTTTTTGACTAGCGAGTTATACTTGTCCCATAGAGATGCAATGTTTCGGTTTACAACACCCATCTCTGCCTTGAGCGTGACAACTTCTATAAATGTATTTCTCTTGTACAAGTCTGAGACATCTTTCTTCAGACTATCTAGCTCAAACTTCATCTTAACTATAGCCAGTATTGCAAATCCTATAATGGCTAATTGTTCCCAATATTGCTGTATGAAGTCCATTCACTATACTTGCCTCTAAACGGTTGGTACTGGTACACCCAACATCTTCTTGATCTGTTTGTCTGGTGCTTCTAAAACTTTACGCAAGTAGTCCCTTGTTTCTTTAGGGAGTTCTGAAAAGTTGCGACCACCTTCTCTCCACTCTTTGTAATTACCCGGACCCCAGTTATACGCTACAAGAGCTTTAGCGTTGTTGCCAAAAGATTTCTTCAAAGCGTTAAAGTAGTCCGTGCCAAACTTTACATTCTTCTCAGGATCGTATAGCTCTTCCAGTGATAAAGTTTTTCCGTACATACCGTGTGCATAGGTTTGTTTACCATCATCGTCCACACCGCCTAAAGCTGTTATGGGAGTTATCTGCATTAACCCTCTTGCACCTGAGCCCTCGTTGAATGCTCTATGATTTCCAGAACTCTCTGCCTGTATAATTTTCTCTACGATAGGATTCTTTTTAATTACGGCTTGTATGTTAGAGTTATCTCTCCAATTAGAAAAGTCTACCTCTAATAGACCTTTACCAGATGGCCTGTTCTCAGGCGGTATAGGGGGTATAATGTCTAGTAGTCCGGCCATTTTTATTCCCTACCCTTTTCCACACGCTCGTTATACTTCTCTGCTCCACCGCCGAACCAGTTGTACAACATTGGCCCCACTGCTGGTACTGATCTCAAGTACTTCTTAAAGTTTGGGTCTTCTTTCATAGTTACAATATCCCTAGTCATCCCAAGCACCGCATCTATTATAGGCGTTGCTGGCATAATTTGGTTAACACCCCAATCTTTAATTTCACCGCCTAGTATATATCGTTCGATACCATACTTATTAAGTCCGTAAACCCCTAACAATGCCCATAAACCTTTCTGAATAGTTTCATCGGGATCAGACATTTCTGGATCACGGCCTAGCAATATATCTTTAATAGCACCAGTTGCAAGATTGGCAGTGGAAAGATACCCGGCTAATGCCCCTGCCTGTTTAACAGCTTTTATTTTACTACCGTGCTTCCATTCTTGAACCACGTTCCTTCTGACCACATCATACTGCTTCAAAGTAAAGGTCTTCAGGGCATATGCAATACGACCATCAGGGTGGTTTAAATATCTTTGCGGCATTTCCATCATAGAAATAGGTTGCATATCCGATAGCTCGTTAAAGGCGTGGAACTTTGTCGATGGGCTAATTTTCTCAGCTTTCAAATCTGATATAAGCTGTTCTATATCATCTCCGTAAGCCTTGCCCCACTTCTTTCTAAACGCTGCTTCTCCTTTTGCAGTTTTAAGTAGCTTAAAGTTTTTACGGAAAGCTGCGTTCATACTGGTTTCTTTACCCAGACGGTCAAGCCGCCTAAAACCTGTGGCTGCAAACATCTTTCTAAGATATTCAGAACTCTTACGAACATCTGCAAATTCTTGGCCTACATCACTTAGACCAACATCTACCATCTTTACATTCTTAGTCTTAAACATGGATGCAATGGTGTTTCTAAATCCATGCAACGCTCCAGATACACCCAAGTCTCCTAGCTGAGTTATAGCAGATATGGGATTAGCTATAGTTCCCATATACCCCAAGTCTCTGACCCAACCAAGCCCTGATCCAGTACTTTGCTCACCCCCTTTAAATCTAGATTGTAAAAGGCTTGTAAGTTCTTCTATTTTTTTACTGTCTAAATTTAGTGCCTTTTGCTCTGCTGTAACAATTTGCCCTATAGATTCGTCCATAGGAATTTCTCTAACAGAACGATCAGGGTTTCGCACTGTACGGGTAGGGGCCAAGCCTTTATACCCTCTACCTTTCTGGTGCATACCGAAAAACTTAGCCCGTTCTATACTGTTTACAGAATTTCGTATATACATTTGCAAGGCTTCTTCGGGCGGCGCGTAAAACTTTTGCATTTCGCTATCTATTTGTGCTATTTTTCTTTGGTACTGTTGCCTTGATTTGGCCTTACCCCCGGTGTCACCGTAACCTTTGATAACTTGGTTAGCTATTTCGTATTTTCTCCAGCTAGGTACTTGATTTATATTTGCTAAACCCTTACTTTTTGCCTCTTCATCTAGTCTCTTAGTAATAGCATCTGATGGTTCTTTACCAAAGTGACTTAAAAGTGCAGTATACTGCCTCTCTCCCTTGATAAGACGAGGGTAGTAGTTATCCATCATTTTTAGGTCTACTCCAGATGCCTTTAGCTCTCCTCCTAAATTGTTAAGAGTTTCCCTAACCGTTTTGAACTCGTCACGCATCTCCCTAGACATAAGTCTCTCAGCCTCTTGGAATCTCCCGTTAGCCAGATGCCTAGCAATTGCTTGTTTCATCGGTCCTTTTATTTTAGAAATACTTTTCATAAACGGTTCTACTGCTTCTAAATGTTTTACAGTATCGACTCGCGTGTTAAACTCGTACTTACGGAGTCGCATAAACAACGGCTCAGATATGTTTCTAATTCTTGTAGAAACGCTACCCAAAAAATTATCCACACCCTTATGATAGAAACGAGATACAGTTTCGTCCTCTGCTGCATCCTTTAGTATTTTCTGGGCTGCTGTTTGACTACTAGGTACTCTAACTTTTCTGCCCGTTCTCTGCATAGCTTTCTCTATAGGCATACCACCCATAGATAAGATTTCTTCTTGGGCAGAGGCTACAGCAGCCTGTGTATCTGCTCCAGCGGCAACGTGTCTGGTTATAATCTTATCCGCTAAGTCTACTTGTTTATTAGCAGAACGATCTCTTAATTTCGATACACCTTTGCCAGCACCTATGAATAGTCCTGTACCAGCAGCAGCAAGCGCACCTGTTTCTAGAGCCTTATCTACGTCTATATCTCCTACTCCTCCACCTCTAGCCAAGTCGTCTGAGACACTATAGCCAGCGCCTAGCGCACCTCCTGTACCTATATTTGCTCCTACTCTTAGTGCTTTAGAACCTAATGAAGCAGTCTTAGCAGCAGGGCCTAGAAATGGTATCAAGGATGTAGGGTCAGCAATAGCCCCGGTAACTTGCCCTCCAAGCCTAGCTCCGCTATCAGCATCCGGGGTAAAGTGTCTGCCGTATTTGTCTAGCAACTCTCGCTCTCTGGCCCTGCGAATCATTGCTCGTTGTGTTTCGTTATCCGCTTCGCTCCAACCTTCTCCGTAGGCTTCGTCAGGTGAGGTATAACCGTCTAGTCCAAATCTTCCTATACCTGCCCATGATTCTAAGATGTCAGCTATATTCTGTGTTAGGTTATTTTCCTCATCATAACCGTACCAAAACTGTTGCCAACCGCTACCACTACCAGTTTTGATAATCTTGTTCTCATCTTCTAGGTATCTATCTCCAGCTTCTACACCCATTTCAACTAGCTTGGGATCATTTTTCAGAATCTCGTCTGTTATAACGAGGCCCAAGTTAATTCCACCTTCCTCAGAAAAGACACGATTTACGTTAAACTTGCCATCTTCTCCTACTGTGTAGGTATCTCCCGGCTCAAGATTGGCTGCTAGAAGAGCAGGATTGCTTCTAAGGTCTGACAGAGTTATAGTTTTAGTTTCAGCCATTTAATTTATTACCGCTGGAGTCTTGCCGCTTATATTTAAATCTCCTGAAGTAGCACCGCTAATACTACCATTTTGTACGGGGGCGTTAGCTCCGTTTGCTGGTGCCTCTCCTTGTCCTTTTAGATTGGCTATGGCTTGTATAATAGCATCAGTAGGTGATGTCTCAGGGCTGTTCTTTTGGATTTCCAAGGCTGCAAGAGCTATGGCTTCTCGTGCCTCATCTGGATCAGGAGTATTGGGCTTCCAGTAACTATAAAAATCACCAATCTTTATAACGCCATTCTTTTCTAACAATGCTACTGCGTCTGCCATAGCCGCTATAGTAACTTTGTTTATCTTGGGTTGGTCTGGCAGTGGGTTTTGTAGAAGAGCAAGTTTTGCTTGATTTATCCTTAAGTTCTCTTCAGCTATTCTCCTATCATACGCTGTAGCCGCTCTTCTAGCTGCAAGGTCTGCTTCCTCTATCTCCCTATCTAACCTAGTCTGCTCTCTCTCGTACTCTAGTTGGTTTCTAGCTACCTGCGCTCTGGCAAAAGGCTCTAATCCCCAATCTCCGGGGTTTACGGGTTGGGCTAAAGCGTCACGAGATAGTTGGAAAAAGTTTTGCATAGGATCGCTAAAGAATATATCCTTACCCTTTTGAAACAGGCTGCTAAGATCAACACCACCGCCCATGAGTGTGGGCTGCTCCCTGTTTCTCATTCTTTTGTTGACGGTATCTCCAGCTTCAAGAGCATTGATAGCAAAGTTATTATAAGGATCATTAATACCATGAGCCTCTGTAAGGCCAAAAGGTGGTCCAAACCCGTAGTTCCACGAATTAGGATTATTTACAGGAGCAGTTTGTCTAGCGGCTGCATTTGCTGCGTCCAGATCACTCTGCGCTTGGGCTGATGGATCATATATAGGTTGTTCGAGGGCTGGTGTTACTGCAACATCTGGAACATAAATAATATTTTCTGGTTTTTGTTCTGGTCTAGTAGAGATAGGAACAGGTTGTGTAAAGTTTAGGCCGCGTTGCTGAGTATCATAAAGAGGTACTTGTCCAGCAGGAAGGCCACCGCCTGTAATAATATCTGTAGTATTTACACCCAAATCCTCATCGCTTGGTAGCAATCCTACTCCTCTTTTTATCAACTCAGATAGAATATCTCTAGAAATGTTGAGAAATCCGGGTGAACTATAATGGGAAAATTCATCTTCTACAGTCATTCCCGGTCTGTTTACATTATCAGGCATATTCGTATTCCTAGACTAAAGGTTGGTAATTATTACGTCTTATCAATTGTGACCATAGTTTTAGAGCAGCTTCTCTTCTAGCATTATAGTCATCTACTCCCATGAGATATCTATTCTGAGGTAAGTCTGTAGGACGGTACGAAATTCTACCACCCCTAGGTGCATTCATTCTTCCAAGTCTGGGTCCAGAAATAGGCACAGGTGGTTCGTATTCTCCTACTCCCCCTAGCTTACCCCCAAAATCTTTAAGATCACTCCATATTGTTTTTTTCGTAGCATATGGGTTTTGACCGGGGAACATATCAGCATGATCCCCTCGTATAGAATCAGGACCAAACATTCTTTGGTTGGCATACTTCGGATTTGTCTCGTAAGGGTTGTATCTTTTCTGCATGGAAAAGTAGCCGGGATCAAAGATTCTATTAGAGCTAGGAGATGTCATGCTTAAATTAAGCGACCCTCCTCCAAAATTAAGTCCACCTAACGGTGTGTTTGTATACGGTCCCATTTACTATACTCCTACTTTAAAATACCAGCTAGTGTTCCTATAGCCCCGGTTGCTTGCTGGAACGGACTTGCACCTTGGAAAGCCTGACCTTGCGTACCAGACTGACTTTGCGTAAACTGCGTCTGACTACCCAGACCTGCCAAGCCGCCCAGTAAGTTGGTCAAGGTCACAGCTTGGGCTCTACGAGCTTCCTGCTCTTGCGATGCAAGCCTAGCTTGATCTGCCAACCTAGCACGATCTCTAGTTTCCACATCCTTTCCTACAGATTCTAGCAGGGCTGATGGCGTTGTTGCAGCTTGCAGGGCTGTTTGACCTAACCCCGGTACATCTGCCAGTGCTGCTGTTCTACGAATTTCAGCATCTTTCAAAGCAGTTGCCAGAGCTTGTCTTGTAGACTCTTCTCTCTGACGTTCCTGTAAGGTTGCAAGTTCACCCAAGGCTGTACTTCCTAAGCCGAACTGACCAGCATTGATAGCTTGCTGCTGTGCTAGAAGTTTATCTCGCTCTGTCAGGGAACGTGCCTCGTCTGCTATAACACCTCTTTCAGCTTGGAAGATCGGGTCTTCGAAGGGGTCACTCAAGGCTGTATTCAAACGATTCTGGTATATATCGGTAAAGCCTTGGGTAAATCCCGGTATAACATTCTGTGCTAAGTTAGTATAACCTTCCCTAGCAGCCAGTGTTTGGGCAGAATCTTGAGGCACTAAACTCTCTCTAAACAACTCAGGAGTAGCTCTAAACTCGTTTACCAAGTCAGGTAACTGTTCCCTAATAAAAGGCACAACAGGTTCAAAAGGCTCAATCTTACTTGACCCTGATGACTGTGACTGACTAGGAACATTTACTACTGTTGTTTTAGGTCTGAATATACTGCCCATTTTATAGCCTCTTGTGTATCGTGATGTTCATAAACTTGTACCCCATAGGTTGCATAACTTTCTCCCAACCTTTTCTCCCAGACATTTGGAAAAACTTGTATCCTAAGTTCTTATAGTGTTGTTCTACTATCGGTGTTATTACCTTAAAGTTAAACTCACCACCTATAGTTTCAGCTATGATTCCTGTTTCTTTTGGGTAAGGGGCTGCTCCTATTACAAAGCAACCTCTGATTGTACCGTTTTTATCCTCTGAAACCCATAAATCAGATTCTCTGCTAAGTATGCTCTTTACCAAGTATTCGGTACTAATAAGCTCTTCACTACCGCTATGCTCTATACCAGATTCAATATATTTCCAACAGTCGGAAACAATCTTTCTGAATGTCTTACCTTCAGGGTTTACTTTCTTATAGCTTAACCCATGAACCAGCGGCGTTGTAAAAGTATATTCCTTCTCCTGTACTTCCGGGGTTCCAGCTAGTTCCGTCAGCATATCTTATATCTCCTTGGAAGGGCTTATCTGGTTCAGCGTAGACAACTTCTAAGTGACCCTCTCTTGCTATATCCAGAGATGTCTTAATCTGGGTTAAAGTGTTATCCAGATATCTGGGTATATCCTCAGAATTAGAAGGAGCCGTAGATGGGTTAAACTTAGGGTAGTCTCTACTCATCTACTTGACACCACTTCAGACTCTAGGGTAAATCCTGAAACAGAAAATGTAGTATCAGCATCGCTCTCAAACTTTACCGCTATGTATCTTCCCTTGACTCTACAGTCTACCTTGTTGTCAGTACCTATAGTATATGTCACTGGGTCAGCATAGGAAACACCTTCAAAAGCGTTTAACTCTGACCCTACACTTATCTTTACTGTACCTGTACCACTTATACGAGGGTACATTCGGCTTATCTTTTTTATAGCGTCTGTTCTACCAGAGTGTAACCCTATACGTTCCAAGGTTGTAGTAAAACTTGTACCGTCAAAAGTAGTTCCTGAATCTGCTAGGTATAGTTTAGTACCGTTAGTTCCACACATTAACAGGGAGTCGATAGTAGGGTTATACTCCTGTTGAGCCCAAGCTAGAGTACTGTTGTTCCAAGTGTTTGTCGAGGCGGTCCAAGTGTTGGTAAGCGCAGGGTTTACCAATCCCTTCCCTATAAAGTTTACACTTGGTAACTCCCTTGTAGTCCAAGTATCGTCCCGGTAGTTCCAGATCAACGCCTTGTCTGGAAAACCGTTTGTTGCGTTGGTCTTGGGGTAACATATCCAAACCTCGTTTTCAATCTTGTTGTGCGTAAGGAATGTCTTACCAAAGTTTACGGTATCAATTTCTGAGAACAAGAGTGTCTTCATCTTGTCATCAATAACACTTACAATGGAGTTACCGTTGTGTACTATCACATCGTCAGTAGACATTAAAACGTGCCTACCATCTCCAAGGTCTACTACAGCATCTCTGGCAAACAACCCTACATCTTTAAACTTGTCTCTTACGTTGAAGATGAATGTACCACCGACATACTGTAGCGAGTAGATACTATCCTCTTTGTAAACAATAAGTTCATCGCCTAGCTGAACAGCATTGAGCAAATGTCCCTTTGTACCACCTATGGTAACTTCCGCTGCTTCTGAAGCGGTGCTACTAGTTACCCAAGTATTAGCACCGTTAGTGGCTGCACCTTCTGGTATGGCATCGCTCCACCTTATTGTGTAAGGTTTTGCCGTACTACTGTCGGTCATATTCAGAGCTACAAGGTGGTTCTTAAACGGAACTATAGTCTTGCAACGCAGCGCAGCAGGCCAGTTAGGTAGGTCTGTAAACAGTGACCCTGCTTGTGTCAGGCTTTGCGGTACGTCTATACCGTTGTTTACCACCAGCACACCGCCTAGAACATCGCCTTGCCAGTTATTTGTAGTTCCTGCGAGAGTAGTATAAGCACCACTGGAACGTGTTACAGCAGCGTGGGTAGTTCCTGTAATCTTCTGTAGAGTTGTCAACCCACCGTATATCCAGAGAGAGTTAGCCCCTTGTAGAAAGTTTATTGTCCAGTACGGGGCCACAGTTGGTGTGCCTAGTACCTGAGAGTGTCCTGTAATCGTAGAGGCAGTCTTATCTGTAAATCTTGCGTTAAGCGCATTGCTGAAGAAATTAGGGGGCATATCATACGGAGATAAATCCGTATTGAAACTAAACCCTGATTGCTGCCCGTTTATATCAAATAACTCTTTAGGCATTAACCTGAACCTGTGGTTGTATTAGGAGGCCAAGAAGTAGACTCGTATTCCTGCAAAGAAACATATACAGGGTCAGTTGGGGTGCTATCTTCCATAAAGATATTACCGCCAGATTCCTGTAGTAATATCCAGTTCTCAGTAACCCAATTAGTATCAGGCATTACGCACCTCGTCTGACTAAGCTACCGGGATCACCTTGAACAGTCATTGTCATTACCGTACCACCGTATCTAGCTTTCTCCTCTGCCTCTGTTACACTTGCAAGAGCAGCGTTGTAAAGAGAGTCGAACCTGCCTAGTTGCTCTGTATCGTTTAAGAACACTGCTCCTTCTTTACACGAACCAAATAGGTATAAGTCTGGAAACTCTGTCAATATATCGTTAGTTGTATTTGTATCAGAAAGAGTAACTAATTTTCTAAAGTAGTTTATACCTACTTCGTATACAGCATCAGGTGTTGGGTATAGTTTAATATTTTTACCAAGATTGGTATATGCTCTAGGATACCCATTAATCAAGCCTCCGTATTCCCGTGTACCTGATTCTGGAGAAACATAGTCTAGGGCGTAGCTATCGTTAGTAGTGTTATAGGTTATATTACGCAACTCTATTAAATCAGAAGGCAAGTCGTAAAACTCTGTCCCTGCTGTAGTTGAAGTTGTTGCCCTAACCAGATTAACCCTAACTCTTAAATCACGATTAAGCCTGTTCTCCGTCAGTGTAATAAAATCTGGAATAACAGCAGTGAGATCGTCACGCTCCAAATAGTTAGCAACACTTGTTTTCAAATCTGTATAGGTGGCTAGACTCACTTGCTAAATCCTGCTGTTGTGAGTACGGAGATACGCATACTCTGGATCGTTTAAAAGTTGCTTGACTTTGGGCATATGGTCCTTATTCATAACATCTATGCCTAGCTCAGTTCTCCACTTCTCTATAACTATAAGAGGAATACTAGCTACTTTACGCATACCTAAAGGACCACCTTCCGTACCATATATGGAATCGCCGTTGATTTCCTTCTTGTTCATGTCAAGCAAAGGCTGTACGTCCTGTACTGAATGTACTACCGCTTTATCTTCGGTATGATCGTACCTGAAATCTCTTTTGATCGGGTCACTCACTATTCAAATCTCCTCAAAAGTGGGAGAGGTCATTACGACCCCTCCCGTAGTTGAACAGTCTAGGTAAGATCGTAAACTGCACCGTGTCCTTTTTCGTTGTCCACCTGTAAGGTGTACTCAGCGATAATAGCACGTTGCTCACCGTCAGAAGTACTAGCGACTTCACGGGTTGCAAACGGACGCAAGTAAGCGATCTTGTAGTACTCAGGATCAAGAAGCCATACATCCCTAGCCCGTTGGAAACGGTTAGGAACAACAGCCATCTCACCAAAGTCGGATACATAGATATCCATACCACCGATTATACGTTGATCGGCAGTGTCGGTCCAGTTAGAAACACCGCTTGCTCCGCCTACACCTACAAAGCTAGAAAACGTCTGCTTCTTCGCAGGGGCCATCATCAAGTACTTAGTATCAGCACCGTTGTTGTAAGCAAGAAGAATCGTAGCTTTCAACAGTGTTTCCGTAAAGGCACGTTGCGTACCATCAGTACGAGCAGCACCCGCACCGCCAGAACCAGCCGCCGTACCACCACTACCAACACTGGCATTAGTGGTTATATAGGAGGCAAAAGAGCCAAGTTTACGAACAGTACTATCCGCAGACATAGCCGTTTTAGCTTGATTGGTTCCTATAAGAGAGGTTTCCATATCTCGCTTTAGTTCTTTAGCCCGTTTGGACATCTGGTAAGCAAGCTCTTCCTTACGACCAGCTTTAGACACGGCGTCTAACGTACCAGAAACCAGCGTAGTTTTCAAGCTGATCTGGCAGATATTACCAAGTCTAGTAGTTGCGGCAGGTTCGGCAGCAGTAAGCGTTGAACCTTCCTCGTTAAAGTTAGTAGCGGCAGCAGCAGTAAGAGCGTCTGTTTGCCACTCGTGATTTACAGCAGTGGCATCAGTCCGACCACCCATAGTCATAAAGGGCGTGTCTGTCGGAGAGATGTCGTATATTACGTTCTCAAGGTCTTCTCTAAGACCTGCTGAGGAGAATGTAACATATACTCCAGTAGGTTGTGCCATGATTGGCCCTTTCTTTCAAAGTTAAAGTTTACACAAAATCAAGAAAGACCTTCGCACCATCACGAACATGACCAGTCTTTTTGAGTCTATCTCGTTTAGCTGTTAAAGCCTTACGAGACTTTTGTTTTTTAGACTCAGGTGTTCCAGATTTTACAACCTTGGGAACATTCTTTTTCTTAGCTTTGGAGGTTCCTTTAGTAGCTTTATCCTGTAGCATGGATTTGTATAAAACCATTACTACACGATGGTCTGTAATGCCATCAACATCCTCTTTAGAGAATCCCAAATCTTTCATGGCATATTCTCTAAGTTGGTTTTTAACAGCAGGGTCAGCATACTCAGGAAGTGCTTGGACAAGTTTATCAGCTTCAGTTTCAACGTGTTTCTGCAAGTGTTCTGCGTACTCTTGTTGTTGCTGTCGCTGCACTCTTTGCTGCTCCACGTTTACTTGTTGCAGCTTATCCTTTGCATCTTGAAACTCCATTCTCTTTTCCATATATTCCATAGGATCAGATTCTTTCAACTCTTTCCAATCGACAGTGTTGAATTTCTGTAACTCCATGTTCTGGAATTGAGAAGCATTTTCCAAGACCTGTGTGTACTGCGACCTTTCCTGCTGAACGGCACTCAGGTTAGCTTCGTAAGCTTTCCTCTGTTCTGCTAGAGACTGTGACTTTCTCGTGTAATCCGATTGTCTCTGGTAGCCGTTTCGGAGTTCGTCAAGACTGACCTCAAATTCCTCACCGTCAACTTTGACACTGTAGGAAGGCGGGGTTTCTTCAGGAACTTCCTCCTCTTCTACCTCTTCTTCAGAAACTTCATCCGATTCCTCTTCTGCTGAAAGTTCTTCAACGTCCGTATCTTCTTCTTCAGTTTCTACTGATGCTGGTTCAGGATTAGTGCTTTCTTCACTTCCAAACATGACATCATACATACTCAGTTGTCGATCCTCGACTTCCGCTTTTTCTTCTTGCGGATTGGTCTGATCTTCGTTCATTACGTTCTCCCTTTAAGGATTTTCTATCTTGTCACTTTGTACTAGGGCATTTAGGTCTTCTGTAATAGAACGCAATGCGTCTAGTCGTAGCCAACAAGATTCTCTTGTTTCAGATGAATCGGCTAATTTCCATTCTTGGATAATACTATTTTCCATCTTTGAAAGTAATTCTTGGAATACTTCATTGGTTAAAATAATATTAGCTTGAACAGCCCGTTCTCTTGTATTCATTAGCCTTTGCTGTTCCCCATGATATCGCCTTTGTAGTAACGATTACCGTGAGCCGTTACAGTTGGGAAGTTTTTATTCCCTGTATTACCGTGAGGTAATTTACGATTGCCTTTAGTTTTGGCAACACCTGTTCCACTATATTTCATTTTCTTCTGTCCTTTGGCAGCAGTTGCAAGGGTTATCTGTGTTGCACTCGCAAGGATCGCAAGCGCAGTCTGGGTTATTACACTTATGGTAATAGTCTTCCATTGGGATAGTGTAGCTCATGTTTTAATCAAGAAGTTAATAGGTTGGTAGCTAAGAGTAGTAGACTCTGTTCCTATGGCCTTTGTCTGTGCCGTCCCTAAGACAAATCCAGTGCCAACTCCTATAGGTATATGCGCTCTAAAGTCTGGTACTTGTACATTACCACTAGAGGTTCCAAACACTGTACCTATCACTGCGTAAAGCGCAGAGTATGTTGTGTTGCTATACACACTACCATCGCAAAGTAGCCAATCTTTAACACCGCTGATAGTCTCTGTGGTAGGTGCTGTTCCTGAAGCAAACATCACTATAGTACCCACCTCAAAGCCAAGTTTGTTCATCTGTGCGCTAGTTTGCGTAACAGCCGTGGTAGCCAAGTTTGGAAACTGCGCTTTTAGTACTGATTTAACCAGCCGTACATGATCGTCACCCTCAGAAATGTTATCTCCAGCAGCAGGGTAAGCGGTATTTAGCTGGCTTATATATGTCGCAGATTCTACAGTCATGTTGGTTCACCTAGTTCTTTTAGTTCTTGTTCTTTCATAAGAGGGCCGTTTAAAATATTACCGTGATAGTTAGGAGCAGTGCAGTACTTACCAGTTAATCGGCTTTTAAAGAATACTGTAAAACTTCTGTCACTTTTGAAGAACCAGAGAGGTAGTCCTGTTCTGGTTATTCCTGCAAAGACTAGAGTTTGCCCCTTCTCTCCTGTCTCTTGTTCTACTTGCTCGTAAGAGCTTATGCAATACATATTACCTGTTTGAGCGTGTAGCGAGGTGTTCAGAGCTATGCTTGCCACTGCGAGAGAAGCTATGAATATTAAGGTTTGTCTAATCTTCAATGGTATTGCCTTCTCCTACGGCTTCACAGGCCAAATGGGGTTTTCAGGGTCATCCGTGTTTGCTGGCATGTCGCGTAGTAACTGACGGTAGTTTAATTGCGCCTCAGTTGCATTGCCCCGCATCACCCACCAATCGCTTTCTTCCAATCGCTTATCGCGCTCCACTCGGAGCAGCCGCATTGGTTCCGCTGCCGTTAATCTTGAGATTTCTGCATTGATTTCTGAATCAGTTGGGCGGTCTTGACTTTCGTCATGCCAGATAATTGCACCAAGATTATTCCCAGTAACGGTCCATTCTGCGTGAGGTCGCAAAGAAGACAAAGCCTCTGGTATGTAATAATTCATGCTCCCACCTCCATGAGGGTGATTGTTGATCTTGCAATATCCGCACCGTCATTTCTCTGAAATTTCAGGGTGCCCGATTGGTCTGTCAAAAATGCCTGCACTTTGTAAACACAAGCTGAGGTACTGGAGGGGCTATCGAGGACACTGAGAAAGTGGTTGCCCGACTGATTTTCAGGGTGAGATATTCCGCTATAAACATACTTATCCGTTGCGGTACTTGAGATCGTTCTCACGATTTTACATTCCGCCACCGCCGAACCTCCGTTCGAGTTCACTGAGAGACTGCAAAAAACCAATATTTTTGAGCTTGTAGCGGCGGGAGTTATCGTGCCAGTCAGCCCAGTATCGACATAACTGGTCGAGGTCGTGGAAACCTCTGTCGTCGTGGTAGCCTCGATGACCTGTAGTATTTTGCCGCCTCCGCTTGCTGCGGCAGCCCACGCAAAGTCCGTTCCGTCACTCGTCAAAACGTAATTATTCGAGCCGATTGCTAGAGCTGCTGGATTTCCTGAAGAATCTCCATATATGAGTTTGCCCCGCGCAAGACCAGCCATCTTAGCGAGTGTCACAGCATCATCATTTATCAAAGCAGTCGTAACAGCGTTATCTGCTATTGCGGCACTTACAACAGCGTCATCCGCTATTAACGCAGAGGTAATCGCATCGTCAGCTATAGCAGCCGTAACAACAGCATCGTCTGCTATAAGTGCAGAGGTGATGGCATCATCGGCTATTGCCGCACTCCCTACAGCATCGTCAGCTATTAAGGCGGCAGTAATAGCGTCATCAGCTATAGAAGCGGTTACTACGGCGTCGTCTGCTATTAAGGCGGAGGTTATTGCGTCATCAGCGATTTTTGCAGAAGTAATCGCGTCATTAGCTATAGTCAATGCGCCGTTAGTTGCTATTGCTGCGTCACCTGAAATCACTACTGGATTAAAATTTGTTCCGTCTGCAATCAACGCTGCGCCACTTGTATTCGTAGACATAACTAGGTCATCACCTGTGATAGTCAGGTCTCCCGCCACAGCAAGATTCCCCGCCATAGTTACATTCTGCGTACCTGTAGGGATTTCGATAACGTCTTGGTCTGCATCGTTCTTGATAGTGACGTCGTTGGTTGAACCCTGCCCCGTCAGTATCAGCCCCTCTGCTGAAGTGTACCCAATTGCAGCGTCATCGCCAGCAGATGTATCTCCATCGGCATTCAATGTTGCAGCGGTTAAATCACCTACTACATCGACATTTGTACCACCAGTAGCTACTGTAATTACATCAGCATCCGCATCATTCTTGATTGTGATATCATTAGTCGAGCCCTGGCCCGTTAATATCAAGCCTTCAGCGGAAGTGTATCCCATCGCTGCATCATCACCCGCTGCGGTATCGCCGCCGACTACAACTTTACTTGTCGTAGTTATGCCAGATGTAGAAAGTTTTAATGTAGAATCCGTGCCTTCGCCATCCGATACAAACCTTAAAGTACCATCTATGCCTGCATTGCTGTTCGAGACTTGCAGTAAGTCCTTGTATGTATCCTTGGGCTTCTTACCAGTTAAAGCTGCCATCTAAAATATTCCTTGTCCTGGTTCTAATTGATACGTCAATGAGTGCCATTCCAGATCGTCTGAGGTTGATACACGAAACCTTGCCCCTATTGCGTATCCTGCGCCTGTGGCCGCCAACCATTTTGCTACCACACTTTTGAGAGAAGTCTCCCAATCTGTTGCCCATTCTTCCCAATTGTCGTCTATTGTCTGCCAAGTATCCCCTGCTTCTAACAGACTTACATCTGCCGCTGGGATACCTCGTCTTTGAAAATCGAATTGCGGCGCAATAGACACTGTGATGCTGCCGTCACTTGCCAGCACAGGGCGTAGCGCAGCACATCGTTTGAGAACGCCCCTGGCATCGAAATAACTATAAGCGGTTTCGGCATCTCCTGCAATATCAGCAGATATATCTGCGTTTCCATCATCAAACTTCATTATCTTACCGTCATTTGTTCCGAAATACAGGTTATCGTCATATCGGCCCCAGCAACGGGAAATTATTTCGGTCCACCTAGCCCAACTTAATGTTTCTGCGTTCATTACATACTGGTCGAAATCCTCTGTGCTGTTTGGCAGATTAAGCAATAACAACCTGCCTTGTGAATAGGTTGGATGATAAATAAGCTGCCAGCCTGGGTCTGTCAGGTCTTTCTTTTGAATCAAAGCAGGGTTTATTTTGTCGCTTACGACTCCTTTATCCTCTAATTGTCCCGCCGAAGCTACTGCCGCCATAGAAACGATGCCACCTTTGGTGGCTATGACTAAATCTGACCCAACTTTCGCTATTGCTCTAATGTCCAACGGTTCTGGTATTCTAAATACACCAACCAGATTCCAGTTCGATGCTGGATTATCGCCTTCATATATAATCGTATCTCCTGAGGACATGACAAACACCGCTAAGTCATTTCCTATACCCCCTCCGACCCAATCCTCTGAGCCTCCAGCTACATTCCAGGACCCTGCACATACTAAATTGCCGCCAAAAGCACCAACTCTGGATAGTGGAAACTTGGTAATTGTTCCACCCAATGTATTCACTGCGGAATACCAGAAGTCCTGACTGTTATTCTCCCAGAAGAACGTATGAGACTGATGCACCATAATTCCACGGAGATTAGTTACAGTCAGCCCTGTTCCGCTTACTGTCATGTTTGCGAAACTTGACCCGTCGTACACTAATGGTGTGTCCGTTCCGTTTACCCATCCCATTGAGCCGTTAAAATTAACAGTCTCCCACCTGTTTGCAGACAAGCCGCTTTTCAATGAGGAAATGCTTGATGTGCTGGCATCGTATATATTTCCATTAGCGCCAGCCAATAACTTTCTGGTCGTTCCCTTACTATATTCCGCAATAGTGTCCACGTTACTTGAACCAAGGCCTGTAGCGTGTTGCGTATAACCTTTCCGCAATGTAACTCTGCCAGTGCCAGGAAACCAGTTATCCAGCGTTACAGCATCTTGTGGCGGCATTAAATCTAACGCATCGCGTCTATTCCAGCCGCCTATAGGTGCAGGGATAGTTTGCGCTACCATTAGCTGCCGTATCCTGTATCTGGTAGGTTAGTCGTAAATACAGCAGTCGCAGGGGCCATATTGATATTTCTACCGCCGCCTCTTTCGCGCTCAAATATACTTTTCAGCCATTGACGGGAATCATTCTTTTGGTCTTCATACGGAAAGCCAAACGCCCGTAACGCTCTCCACCAGCCTTCACGAAATACTAAATCTTCACTGAAAATCGGCACATCTGTGTCAGCAGCCCAATCTGTTTGCCCTGTACCACTTGAAGATGCACACCATTGCTCGCTGATGTATTCATAGGCAAGGCTAGCAGCATCTGGGTTTTCCAGTTCAAATTTTAATGTGCCACTAGTAGGACGTAATCTCCACCTCACCGCAAGGCCAACATCTGTCGTAATCGCGCCTTTGTAATATTGCCATTGCGCTGGAGTTATAGGCCCTATCATCTGCAAATCATTGGTTCTATCCCACGCTGTATCGGGAACCATACGCAAAAAATCAGACGGAAAGGAATACGCTGCGGTATCAGCAGCCGATGTGAATGTGTGTTCTTTAGTTAGAACTGCCCAATCGTAATCATCTCGTAAATATAAACCAGCAGCACTGGTAACAGAACGCAGCCTGACAGCTGTCGCTTCATCATTACCGATAATAGATGAGGGCTGAAAAACCCCTAGTTCATCCGCTATCGCTTGCGCTATCGTCAGTAGAGACATCTGTCTTTCGCCTTCGCTTGGTTTTCTGTGACAATTCTGCTTGCGCCCTTAACAATTTATTTTCCTCTATCAGAGCTTCCATTTTATCCTCTAGCTTTTCTACCTTATCCAATGCTTCAAAAACCACGCCGTCATCTTTGCTTTTCGCCAGATATACTTCTGCGTGCTTTTTTAATGTCGCCAAACCCATACTCGCTTGCGCTGCATTGTCGGATAACTCTGCTAATTGCTCTATCGTAAAAATATTCACGGCTTTCAATTCGTGAACCTGAGCCATATTCAATCGCGGCCATTCGTTAATCGGTGTGCCTTCCACTGGCTGTTCGGAACCTTTTTCAAAAGCCTCCCATTGATTAGGCCATCTTTTTTTGTGTTCATCTTGAACAGGCGTATCGATAATGTTTTTTGTGTCTCCAGGGCTTAATATTTGCACATACGCCCGTTGGTCAAATATCGGTCTACCTTCCTTCGATGATTTGGCTTTGTTTTGCACAGCCTCATAACGAAATAATGGACGGCAAGTGTCCTTGGTTTCCACATTGAAATCCATTCCTGTATCATTATCGTACATTCACTATTCTCCTCGTGTTGCAAGAAAAGGGGGGAGCATGCAAAAAGGGCAAAGCACACCCCCCCATCCCATTACTCTGGGAACATACAGACGACTTCCTTATCGGAAATATCACCTGCTATCGCGCACACGTTGTCCGTTACTGCGGCAGAAACGTCTAACGTGCCATCGCTGGAACCAGTTGGTGTGAGAGGATCACCATCTGCACCAGCAGTTAGGGCGAGATTGAGTGTGGCGGGTCCAGAAATCTGAATCCAAGCATACTCGCCATCGCCAGGAGCAGACTGAAGGACACCCGCTCCGATTTCGATTGAATCCGATAGATCGGAAGTAACAGTGTGGTTTTTGTAACCATCAAGCGTGTAGTAATACGCGACTTGATCGGCTACAGCAGCCACAGAGCCGCCACCCGTATCGTATTTGATCCATTTGAACTTTTTGATGCCAGCGGACGTAACATTCTGTCCGATAGCGCCAAGGCCATGATCATCTGTGGTAGATGTTTCGGTGGCCAAAATGCCTAAAATATAAGCCATATTAACCTCCTAAGCGTGAATGACGCCCTGACGGGCAGCATTACTCATTGTCATATTACCAGCCCAGACGATAGGCACTACGGTTGCATCCTGGTTGATTGCACCCTTACGCTCCAACGGAACCATGTTCCGATTGCGGTGCGGACGCCAGAAAATATATTGCGTATTAAGCATATACATTCTAGCCGCATTACAATCTTCGTCATGGAACACATCAGCATTGCGGAACTTGAGGGAGTCAAATCCCGCATTACCAGTGTCATCACGAGTGATACGTTGAATAGTTGTGAGTGAATCCCAGAAGAACTCAAAATAAGTCGTTCCCGCTACTGCAAAATCAGGAGCTTCCGACCTAGAGCTTCCGCTTTTACACGCTAGATACAAAGAGCGCATTGCTGCCTGTATCGTAGATGCACTTGGAGTTACCGACTCATCAGAGAAATCATAAACCTGATTTCGCCAGAAAGAGTAGGTTGCTCTATTGATGCCACCGACTGTACCAGTAGCAGGTGCGTCAGCTACTAAACTCTGTAGCCCACCGACCTGTTTACTGGACGAACCAGTGCCGTCTGAGAATATGCCAGTAGAAAGATTGTTTGCCATAGTGCGCTTGGCATTGCCAATACGTCCTTCAAGCAAATCAATAACTTTTTCCTTACCAGCGTTTTGAATGTCAGCTTCAAGTCCCGACCAGGTGACATTAACTGCCGCCTGTTTCCAGTTAAACTCTGCTGCGGAGAATACTTCCGATGGTGCTACATTCAGGACTTCATATCCACTGTAGTATTGGAAGGTTGAATTCTCAGCATACTCAAGCTCTTGAACTAGAGTTCGGCCCCCGTCAGCTGGCTTGACATTCCCACGTTCCTCCAATCTACGGAGAAGCGCGAGGTCTTTTGTGACGTTATCTGCAAACTCGCCTGAGCGATTCCGCAAAGTCGTGGTCACAATTTCCGATAAATTCGGAGTAGCCATCGCTTTGGTTCCTTATCAAGTTGGCGCTGATTCCCACTGTTGACGTAACTCGTCACGAATCGACATCTGCGGTTTCGATGGAGTGTCAGCAGTGCTACGGATTGTCGTATCAGCTCGTTTAGCTCGACTTGTACGCTGGCGCAAATTCTTCTTTTCGCTTGCGATGACATCAGCCTTATTCGCAGTATCCCTGTCAGCCATAACTTTGGCTCTAGTGCCTTCGTGCAACCAACAGGCTTCCTGATAAACTTTTTCAAGATCAATAGCCTGGTTTTGTGCACGATAGCCGTGGGTTAATTGCGTCATAGTAGGCATAACATCGTCTAAATGAGGATGCTTCAAGGAACCATCTTCATTTTTCGCTGTAGCGAATGTGTCTATTTGCGCTTGCACATTCTGTCTTGCCAATGCGACCTGTTGTTGTTGAATGGCTTGTTGGTTCTGTTGATTCACATTCTGTACTTGTGCTTCAACTGCATTCAAACGAGTTTCCGTAGGATCAGCAAAAGTTTCATCTTCAGCTAGCTTTCCCGTATCAACCCCGAATGATTGAGACAGCCATTTAATTGTTTCTTGAGGATTAGTTTGGAGAGAGGTTCGCACAGCTAATAACTGGCGAACTACTTCTGCCTCATTTAACCCCTGCAATTTAAGCTGCTCACGGTACGGCGCGATTTCTTGTTCAAGCGGTCTTAAACGATCCAGCGTATCTAGGTCGCCGCGATGTTCTTCCACCCGCTTCTGATGATGCGCGTGTAGTCTATCTGCAACTTCCACAATTAGCGGTCTCGCTTCTTCGGGGAGCGCGTCAAACTTGGCACGTTCCTCTGTAGGCCAGTGTTCGGGCGCGACTACCCCCGTGGCCTGTGCAACCCCCTCATCGGGCGCTGCTTCCTTTTCAGGAATTTCCTGTGGCGTTTCTGTTACTACTTTCGCGCCGTCTGGCTCGTCCTCAGCATCATCGGCTGGAACTTCTATCGGCTCTTCGGCTGCGGCTATAGCGTCACGCAATTCATCTCCTATAGATGGAGATTCCTCTGTTTCTGTTATTTCTTCTTCTGTTACTTCTGTTGTCTCTTCAGCCATCTCTATTCCCCATGAATGTGGTCTTTTCGTTGCCAACTTCTATGCAGTTATGATCTCTTAAATGGTCTTTGTGCTGCCTTCTTCCACCTATGTGCTCACCCGTAATCATACTTTCATAAGGTTCTATATCACCTATGACATTGTGTGCGCTAGACCTTACCTCATGTTTCGGCACTAATTTGCCTTCCCTGATGACATATGTTTTACGCACGACTAAACCCTACCTGTGCTTTCAAAAGCATCTCCTGTTTTTTCTGGTCTAGTTCCCGTTGCTCCAGTTCCAGTTCCGCCCACTTTAATCTGTGTTCTTCGTCCAGCTTTGCGCTTTCTACCGCCATCTTTTGCTGGTCTATCTGGTTCTTCTGCTGCAATTCAATGACGTTAATCTGTTCTTTGCTTGGACCTTGCTGCTGCTGTTGTTGTGGTTGCTGTTCAATCAAATCTTCAATTTCCCTGCTAACCTTGAAACGCCTGGACGCCCATAACAATATTTTCAATGCTACTTCCTGTGGAATGCCGCCTTGTGCGGTTAATTGCATGAATCCACCGACTGCCTGTAAATATTCCGCTACTGCCGCTTTGTCAGCCTGTTCATCTGCTATAACTGTGCTGTCGGTTTCGACTTCAATCTGATAACTATCGTCATCCCGTAACAGATCAAGTATTTCAGGCGTTACTGGCAAACCTGTCATTCTTGACATAGTTTCAGGACTAAACACTTCTCCAATTACCTCTGCCATCAAGCGAAAAATATCTCGTACAAATCGCTCCACTTTCTTTTGTCTAGGTAGCAACCGCAACGAGGAGAACTGCGCCTTCAACATCTGTGCGCCCTTGGTTTCCCTTGGGTCGCTCGAGCCCCGTTGTATATCGGAAATGCCTGTCAATTCAAAAATGCTTTGTATCAATCTTGTGCGTTCCTGATACATACCAACCAAGACCTGCGCGGTGCTTTCAATTGGTATAAAATCTATAGAGCCTCTAAAGCCTCCTTTTTCTGAAAACGATGTCCAGTTGTGCGCTGGAATCATTGTGCCTTCACGGGTATTGAATATATTACCAAGTTCCTCATTAGCGGCATCGTATACGCCGCGAACCTTCAACATATTCACCAGATGATTTATACGTGCTGTTATGTCGTTCAGTTCATCTGCCTGGTCTTTATACAATTCAAACTCAGGCACAGGCATCATTGTGCGGTCTGTTTCTATTGAATACAGAGGCCGTGGCATTGGGAAAAAGTCTTTTAGATTAAGGGGATCGTCACGAACATCTAATGGCTCGTCATAACCTTCGCCTATAAAAATGACTTTCCTGGTTCGTTTATCCCATATCTCCCAGACCCTACATCTCTTGACAATATCATCGGGCAATTCGGGATCGTATCCGTCTGGCAGAATGGTCATCGGGGCTTGCTTTCCTTTATCCCCGAAATTCTCAACTAAATCTTCGCGTGTCTGGATCGTTTCAAATGCGACCCACTGAACCTCCGACCATTGCCTTGCAGGGCCGAAACGGATTTGATCGTATGGTATAAACTCAACCTCTACAGTCTCGTCTACCAATACCTCCTCATCCATCGCAAAAAATGCGCCCTCTTCGTCAAACTCTGGTTCCTGTTCCTCCCCGTTTTCATCCGTATAACGTAAAAACGGCTCTGTATCGGAGTTTGCTTCTGTCAAGGTCATACGAGTAGACATCATTTCGTACTTGGGACGATAATGCACCCTGGTAATACCACGGCCCGTCAACAGCATATCCTGAACAGTACGCTCTACAGATATATCAAACTCGCTATTATCGACCATTGCTTCTATGGAACGCTCAATAACCATAGAGCCGCCTCTGGCTACTGTATCGCCAGCCCCAAACCTACGCCTGACATCAGGCTTTGCTGTATTGGAATATAATGCTGGTCTGAGAGTTTCCGTATTCGCCCACAGAATATTGAAAGTCTTGCCCTTGTTTTCGCCATCATTCCGATAGCGTTTTTCTATTTTTTCGGCAGTTTTACGCCACTTTTGCTCACGCTTTGAAGCTAGGTCAAGCTCATGCCTCCAGCGTTGAACCATCTCATCTGGAGCATAATCGTCCTCAGTGTTCAATTTGTTCCCCTAACTTCGTCCGTATATTTCAGCATATCATTAAAGGTTGGTGTCTTACTAATATCAGGCAAGCTTACAGGCGGCTTTTTCGCCCAAGGTCTTGACATACACGCATAACGCCACTCGTCAGCAGCGTGATCTTCTGAGGTTGTATCTAAATCTTCCGCTCTGTTAGGGTCGTGCGGCAAACTAGGAATTGTGCGTATTGAATCAACACAAGTATTAAAGCAATAAATCATAGGACTATCATCGCCTACCATTCTTGATCGCATTTCTGCCCAACCAGACATTGCACCCCTACCTCCGATGCGTTTGTTGTCTGCCCTTCTCCATAGTACGCCAGCTTTCGCCATCTGTTCCGCTATGGATGGGCCTCCTTGTACCATGAAAATGGACGGGT
>Ga0208013_1000184_pt1 | contig 43168 bp, 60 predicted proteins | sample 16_taG_FD_184091 | JGI IMG/M metagenome (GOLD analysis project Ga0208013, IMG submission 184091) | Marine viral communities from the Subarctic Pacific Ocean - 16_ETSP_OMZ_AT15313 metaG (SPAdes) (version 2) | ecosystem: Environmental > Aquatic > Marine > Oceanic | place: Pacific Ocean | collected...
AACAAGAACAGGAAACTGAATAATGGCAACATTACACAATGACGTGCTGGATGATGGACTCTCCGTCTTAAATGCAGCCACAACTACTATCCATATCACTTCTCAGGAAGCTACTGCAAACTCAGGTGCAAACCTGTATAGCCTAGGAAATGCTTCTATTTCCATCGGCACACCTGTAGACCGTACTGCCTCTGGTGGTGGTCGTAAGGTTGTAGCCCCTGCGATCTCTGGTGCTTCTGTCACTGCTACAGGAAACGCATCTAACTACGCTATTGTAGACGGTACTCGCTTACTTGCTACTGGCTCACTCACAGGCGGCGGTCAATCTGTCACCTCTGGTAACACTTTCTCTCTCGCTACTTTTGACATTGGTATCCCAGATCCTGCATAAGTTATACGAGGTTAGACTAAATGGCTAAATTTGCTGATCGGGTAAAGGTAGGTAATACCACTGCAGCTAATGCAGGTTCCGCTACCACATTGACCCTTGGCTCTGCTGAAGCAGGGTATCAAGCTGTTCCTTCTTCTCTGGATGGCGAGACAATTCGCTATGTCATTGAGGAAGGTAACACTTGGGAAATTGGTACAGGTACTTACACTCACAGTGGGACTACTCTTACTCGATCTGTAACTAGCTCATCAAACTCTAACAATGCTATAGCTGTAACGACTAACTCTAAAGTCTTTATAGCGCCAGTTGCAGACGATCTACAGTTTGTTCAAGTCTATAGCTCTACAAGCGATCTACCTTCTGCGTCTGATAACCACGGGCGCATTACTCATGTCCACGGTGAAGGAGCTATGTATTTTGCGCATGGTGGGAACTGGGTTAAACTAGCTAACGCTTCTGATGCTATTAGCTTAACTGATCTATCGGTTACGCAAAACTCAGCATCTGGTTCTGGAGCGTTAACTTATAATAACTCCAGTGGAGTATTCTCATACACACCTCCTGCTTCAACAAGCTCTTCTGGTGGTACTCTTGAACCAGTAAAAGAAACTGAGTTCACAGCTACAGCTAACCAGACTACTTTTACTGTCACTTATGCCGCAGGTAATATAGCAGTCTTCCTTAACGGTTCTAAGCTAGGCGCTGCTGATTTCACTGCAACGAATGGTACATCTGTAGTCCTTGCCACAGGGGCTACTCTGAATGATTTAGTAGAAGTAGTAGAATACGGCGCTCCTTTTGCTTCTCCTTATAGCTCTAGTATTCATACAGCAAATGGGTCTTCTCCATTTAACACTGGGAATACAATCCTTACTGCTGCCTATACGCAAGGCAAAGAAGGCGTTTACGTTAATGGGGTCAAGCTTCTAAGCGGTACAGATTATACGACAAATACTGGTGGAACTACGATCACCTTTACCTCTGCTCTAAGTACGAATGATAAAGTTGAGCTAGTAGAACACGGTGCGTTAGCAGATGCCGCAAGTGCTTTTACTGACCTTACCGACACACCTAGCAGTTTAGGTACAGCAGGTCAGGTCGTTCAAGTTAACTCCGCAGGTAATGCTTTAGAGTTTGCCTCTGCCTCTAGCGGTGGAATTTCAACAGGAAAGGCTATCGCTATGGCTATAGTTTTCGGAGGATAAAAATATGACAGCCCCAAACATAGTAGATGTTGCTACGATTACTGGCAAAACGGCGGTACAAGCAATAGGCACATCAGCTACAGCCATCGTCACAAATGCTGCTAGTTCAGGCAAAGTTTTAAAAGTTAACGCTTTATATGTTAGTAATGTTGACGGTACAAATACTGCGGAAATTAGCGTTGATATTTATCGTTCAAGCACTGCTTACCATCTTGCTAAAACCATATCTATTCCAAGTGATGCAACATTAGACGTTATAGCTAAAGCCGTCTATTTAGAAGAAGGAGATGCCTTGCGGCTAACTGCTTCAGTGGCATCTGATCTTGAAGCTGTTTGTTCGTATGAGGAAATAAGCTAATGAGGTTCAACTCTTCTATAAAAGGAAAAGTTGCTAAACCTACTGCCGAAAGTGCGAGTGGGATACACAGCCTAAACAATGTAAATATTGCACGAAAAGATGATGCTTGGTATATTCCTTTCTTATACCCTTTTGCGGTGAACCAAATTCTACCTTTTTCGGTCAGTAGATCAATAACCGACTCGGCTGGTTCTTCGGCACATAGAACTGGCCCAAGTCAAGCCGAAGTTCGGGGTTGGCTATCTGGTACAAGCAATGGAGGCCCAAACTGGGGGTATTCAACTTATGTAGATGTGCCAGTACAAGGATACCAAAGATGGACTGTTGGTTACCAAGGTGTGTATGAGATTAGCGCTAAAGGTGCAGGAGGCGGTGGAACTGACACAAATCCAGAATTTCACAGAGGCCGAGGGCAGATTGCAACAGCACGTTTTAATTTGTCGGTAGGGGATCAGGTAATTATTGTTGTCGGGCAAGGCGCTCCAGACTACACAGGAGATCATTGTAACGGCGCAGGTGGCGGCTCATTTGTTGCACTAGGTTCTAATTACACTACTGCTATTCCACTTCTCGTAGGCGCAGGGGCTTCAGGGGATACCTCTGACGGGGCAGGTAATGATCCGTCCATCATAAGTACCTCTCGAACTGTTACTGACCCTAGTGGTAATTCCCATACTGGCTTAACCACTACTCCTGTACAACTAGCTGCTAGTAATTACGGAACTTGGGGGTATAGCTATGTTCCAAGTTCTGGTTCTACCCAAAATACAGTAGGTGGCGGTTTTTGGGGAAGTAGCCCGACAACAGGTTCTACTTATCAACACGGAGAAACTTTTAGCGAAGGTTTAGTAGGCGGTACTCGGTCGAATGACACCGCAGGGTACGGCGGCTTTGGCGGCGGCTCAGGTGGCTTTGATGAAAAAGGAAACTCCGCTGGAGGTTTTACTACTGGGGAATCTGCTGACGGCCCTGCATCTGCGGCAGGAGGGTGGATCAACACAGGCCACAGCAAGTATAATTCAGTTGTTGGAGATGCGTTTAGTTTAAAACCCGAAACGATTACAGGCACTTCTACCAATGTACCGTTCCAATCCTCTGACTACTCATCAGAAGAGCAACTTAACGGTTCTGTGACAGTAAAGAGGATCAGCTAAATGACTAAATCTCGTGATCTTGGAAACCTTGTTTCAGACGGTACAAACGAAAGCCCCGTCATATTGACTGAGCCGCCGACCACAGAAATATCGTTACCTGCCAACGGAACAGAAACTGTTACGATGTTAGCCCAAGACCCAGAGGGTTTTGATATTACATATGGAATTGCGTACAAGACGGCAACTAATTCCCTACCATCTCAATTAAGTTCCTCTACCAGTATTAACCAATCTACAGGTGTGTATACGTTTAACACCTCCTCAATCGTTGGCTCGTTTACTGCTCGACTTTCTGCTTCCGATGGAGTCCATTCCGCAACTCGCCTTGTTGACTTTAAAATTGCAACCGAAATGGAAATTCTTGGTGTAGGTGCTGGCGGTGGTGGATCAGAACTTGCAGGTGCTGGTGGCGGTGCAGGTGGATTAGTTCTTGATACAGCCTATTCATATACGGCAGGGACGACCTACAGTATTTCTGTAGGATCAGGCGGCAGTAAATCTAATGATGGTAGTAACAATGACGTAGGCACATCAGGTGGCGACACTACTTTTGGCATTTCAGGCGGCTCTACTATATACACAGCCAAAGGGGGTGGCTACGGCGGTGCGGTGGGTGTTGCTCCTGCTAATGGTGGATCAGGGGGTGGCGAAGGTCGTGCTTCGGGTTCAACTGGCGCAGGGTCATCCACGCAGGATAGTTACAGCGGAAAAGGTTTTGGCAACACTGGCGGTGCTATGTTTTCTAATACTGGCGGCGGTGGCGGCGGCGGTGCAGGATCAGCAGGAGGAGATGCCACAAATACCGTAGGCGGCTCTGGTGGTGATGGAAAACAAAGTAATATAACAGGAACCAACCTATATTACGCAGCAGGTGGTGCAGGACACGGATACAACACCACAGTTGGGTCGGATGGGTTAGGAGGTAAAACCACGAAAGGCGGCGGTGGCCTTGGAGGAGATTACGCAGCAGGAGTTACAGCTACAGACGGTAATGATGGTGTTGTAATCATTGCGTTATCAGCAGCAGCAGGCGGAGTAACAGGTACATATACCTTAGATAGTACCACACGATCAGGCTTTTACGTTTACACCTTTACTGGCTCTGGGACTATTACTCCTGCGAACCATGCAAATTCTTATACCGTAGATTACCTCGTTATAGGCGGCGGTGGTGGAGGTGGAGGTACTCCAAGTGGATATTCGGGCGCAGGGGGTGGCGGTGCAGGAGGCTATCGCAACTCTTACAACTCAGAAACATCTGGAGGTGGGGGATCATCGGAATCTGGTACTATTATAAATGCAAATACAGACTTTACTCTTACTGTTGGTGCAGGTGGCGCAGGTGGGCCGAACAACAATGGAAATTCCATAGGATCAGCAGGTAACAATTCTGTATTTGGGAATATTACCTCAGTCGGAGGTGGGTATGGCGGTGTCCAATCTCTTGATGCAGGAAATGGCGGATCAGGCGGTGGCTCTGGGTACAAAGCAACATCAGTCTCAGGTACAGGTACATCAAACCAGGGTTATAATGGTGGAGGTGGTGCAAGTAACAGTGCCGATCCGTTCCCTGCTGCAGGTGGCGGTGGAGCAGGTGGCGTTGGTGGCGACAGAACGACAGGCGGCGGCGCAGGTGGTGTAGGGGTAGCCTCAAGCATCACGGGATCATCAGTCACAAGAGCAGCAGGTGGACAGGGTGGATACTCTTATAACGCAGGTGTGGCAGGTGCAGATGGCGCAGCTAACACAGGTACTGGCGGTGGCGGCGGATCAGGAAATGCAGGTGGTGATGGTGGATCAGGCGTAGTTATCCTTCGTTACCCTTCAACCAAAACTCTTACGGTTGGCTCTGGTTTAACCTCAAGCACAGCAACAGTTGGATCAGATAAAGTGACAACTTTCACTGCTGGTACTGGCACGGTGACCTTTAGTATATAGGATAAACGATGAGCAATAACACAAACCTCAGTAAACTCGCTAACGTCTTAGATGATGGCTCTTCGGGTCAGTATCTTAAAAGCACTGGTTCTGGTGGGGTAGTCTTTGATACAGTTGCCGCAGGAACAACTACAGTAGCTGATATCACTGCTCTAGAGGCTCTTTCTGCTGCTCAAGGTGATATGGCCTTTGTGCTTTCCAACGATAATGTCTACATCCGTAAGACCGCAGGTTGGTACAAGATTGCACAGGTTACTAATAACCAACTCCATTCTGTTACAGTCACTATGTCAGGCGGAGGTACAGCAGGTGACCCTTATTTACTTGCTCTAGATGGCACAGATACTTTAGCCACAGGCGCAGCGACAGACCCAGAAGGCTTATCTGTTACTTGGTCTGCTGCTCCAATAAGCCCTGCTACTTTGTCGGGTAGTAATATTGTTGTATCTAGTGTTAATGTGGCTACCATAACCCAAGGCACAGGTGCTAATTCTAACGTGTTTACGCTTGATCCCGTAGCCACCACAGGTACACATAACTTTAGTCTAAGATTTAGTGTGACCGATGGGATCAATGCTACAATAAATGCTGACAAGGACTATACCTTAAACTTTATTACGACGATTGCTGACTCTAAATACACTACAATGCTTGCTCAAGCAGTTGGGGCTAATAACGGTACTAACTCTTCGCTCACTGATAGTTCCTCTGGTAGCCACACTTTTACTAACACAGGCAGTCCAGTAGCAGGTACTTTCTCACCTTATCGTTCTGGTGGATATAGCGTCCTTTTTGATGGTTCCGGTGACTATCTTGAAAATACACAAGGTACTGGGATAGGTGAAGTAGGCTCAGGCCCATTTTGCATTGAAGCGTGGGTATATAAGCGTAGTAACTCAAGCTTTGATTCCATCTGTAGCTTAGGTTCAAGTGCGGGATCGTATCAGTTTGAAGTGGGTGAAAATTCCGACAGAGTACGGTGGGAAACTCACAGTGGGGCTGTGGCTACAAGCACAACAACTTTGAATTTAAATGAATGGTATCATGTTGCTGTCAGCCGCGACAGTAGTAACAATCTTCGTCTTTACGTGAACGGCACTAAAGAAGATCAAGTTACTAATACAGAAAATTACAATGATGCTGGCCCCTTTGAAATAGGACGAAATAGGGGAAGCTCGGACGAGTTTGATGGCTACATTCAGGATTTGAGGATTGTTATAGGGTCTTCCGTCTATGAGGCCGACACTATTACTGTTCCAACTGAGCCGCTTACAGCAATAACAAACACTAATTTACTGACTTGTCATTTGCCATACATTACTGACGGGTCAACTAATGGTTGGGAACTTACCGTCAATGGCGACGTTAGTACAAAACCCTTCTCGCCTTACGACTACATAGAATACGATGCAGCAGATCACGGTGGGTCTATATATTTTCCTGTTAACACTGGGACTCGACTATCATCAGCAAGCAGTAGCCTTGAACTGGGAACTGGTAATTTTACGATAGAAGGGTGGGTATACCACAAGCTAGATGGCGCTACTAATTCTTCTTATCTTTTCGACTATAGAATCCCTCCTAATTCTGGGTCATACCATTCTTTTTTATATATTGAAAATAGTGTTTTTAAATATGGTTATGGAGCTTATAGTCAACAGATTACCAGTGGAACAGTAAAAGAAAATCAATGGTATCACTGGGCGGTGTGTAGGTCAGGTACTAACACAAAACTGTTCCTTAACGGAAAACAAGCTGGCTCCACTTTTACTGGTGACAATGTAAATTATCAGGGACAACAGCCGTATATCGGAAGACACAATAACGTCACTTCTTTAAATGCCAAAGGGTATTTATCTGATGTCAGAATTACTAAGTCAGACCTTTATACAGCAGATTTTACGCCACCAACTGCGCCTTTGGCATCTACTAACTCAGTGTTACATATAAAAGGCACAGACGCTGCAATTATCGACAAGTCTGGCTCTGCTAATTTAGAGCTTGTGGGGGATACTAAATGTTCAACAGCGCAAGTTAAATTTGCTGGCTCAAAATCAATGTACTTTGATGGGTCTGGAGATCGTGCCACAGCTACGGGAGTCCCAGATTTAGGTGATGATTTTACTATCGAGTGTTGGGTCTATTCTACTACGACAGGAAATAGAGGTATTGTTTCATCTATAGATAATATTCAGAGTTGGAGCGGTAGTGGTTATTGGTCCCTTTATGTTGGTGGTGGCAATTACCCTCAACTAATAATAGATGGTGGTACAACCACAGCCAATAGTACAACCCTACCAACTAATCAGTGGGTACATTTAGCAGTCACAAGAACAAGTAACACTGTTCGTTATTTTATAAATGGAACAGTCCAAAGCACAACGTTTTCTAATAGCCTAACTTTAAAAAATCCTTCTGGAATTGTTATCGGGTCTTCTCCCAACAATAACTATATCTATAACTATACTGGCTACATTCAGGATTTGAGGATCGCTAACGAATGTAAATATACCGCAACCTTCACCCCACCAACCGCACCACTAGAAGGCTAACAATGCTAGGTTTTAATCCATTAGCATCTGGCCCATTAGGTGATGATGGAGCCGTAGTAGGACCAGTATCTCTTACTGCTACAGGTATTACTACAGCAGCCCCTAGTGTAGGCTCAAGTGCACTAACTCTTAATTTCTCCCTGACTGCTACAGGTATTACTACAGCCGCCACTACAGTAGGTGACTCAAGTCTTACTCAGGTTCAAGTCTTAGGCGCTTCAGAGCTTGTCACAGTAGCTCCTGATCTAGAAACCTCAGACATAACTCAGAACCAAGTAATTGCGATAACAGGGATCACTACAGCAGCTCCACAGGTTGATGATGGTGATCTGTCTTGTGCACAAAGTCTCTCTGCACTTAACATAGCTTGTGCCCCTCCCACTGTTGGTGACACAACTCTAACCCTTGATTCCTACTCACTAACTCCTGCTGGAATTACTACAGCAGCCCCCGACCTAGCCGATGAACAGAAAGTCTATTCTGTTGCTAGAACTAGCGTATTTAATAGCCCTTCTAATTATACCAAGACTATTGAGAGTGTACAAAATAAGTATGCCCATAGGCCTTGGCAAAAAGTTAAGACTGGAACTATTTCCGTAGGGACTACCTCAACAACCTTTAGGTCTTATGGTAACTACGTACAAAGCGGTTATAACTATTATACAGAATACGAGATAACCCTTAACTATAGTGGTTCTGGCTCTATCTCCGCTATTCAAAACTATAGTGGTAGCTCTCCCAGTAACCAACAATCTATATCTGATGTAGAAGCCGCAATAGTGGCAGCAGGTAAAGCTAAGTTTGGTTGGCTCTCTGATGGAGATGCTCAGTTTACGAATACTACTGGTACAAGTAATAATGACCAGTGGCAGCTTAAGAACCTAGCTGGAACTACCACTTACGCTACTTATAATATACCTAATTTTCCTAATAATAATAGTAGCTATCGTTTTACTAATAAAGACAGATTAGACAGATGGCTACTATGTCATTACTCACAATATGATAATTCTTCCGCTAGTGATGTAAGTAAGTCCTTTATAACTGGACTAAATGGTTCTGATCCGTATCTCACTTCAGATGTCACCCTTGACGAATATACATTACTAACACCTGTCACTACTGCTACTGGTACTCCCACTATTGGTGATAGTCTTCTTACTCAAGAACATACTTTAGACGCTCCTGAATTAGTTACCCTAGCACCCTCTATTTCCACTGCAGGGGTAACACAAGAACATACCCTTACTGCTCCTGAGTTAGTCACTCTAGCGCCCTCTGTTTCCACTGCGGCCCTAACTCAAGCGCAAGACCTTACTCCTACTATCTTTGCTTCTGGTGCACCTGACTTAGCACAAGCAACCTTAACACAAGTACACTCCCTAACTACAGCAGAACTAGCCACAGGCGCTCCTGATGTAGACGACACGCCTATAACTCTTGCTGGTCAATTAGGGGCTGACAGCATAGTCACAGGTGCTCCAAGTGTAGGCACAGCAGGGCTAACCCAAGTCCAAGACTTAAGTGCCACAGGCATTACTACTGCTGCCCCTGATCTTCATACTATAGACTTAACTCAAGATCATGCTTTAGGTGCAACCTCTATTTCTACTGGTGCTCCTACCGTTGGAGATACAAGTGCAGCAGAAAATGAAGAGTTATTTGTACCTGAGTTGGTCACAGGTACACCAAGCCTAGACAACACAACTCTTACTGAGAACTACCTTCTAGAGACAAGCGAGTTAGTTACTGCTCCTGCAGAAGTCTCTCTTACAGCCCTAAGCCAAGTACATGACATAGCTGTAACAGGTATTACCACAGCAGCTCCTGTAGTAGGCAATAGCGATGTTTCTGAGGGTCAAGTACCACTAGGCATCACCACAGGTCTCCCCACAGTACCTGATATTGGTAGTGAGTTCTTCCCCTCAATAACTACTGGCACACCCACAGTAGGTGACGCTCAACTAAACCAAGCCCATGACTTCATTATCCCTGAGCTTGTATGTCAGAACTACGATGGCGCTACCACAAGGTTTGTCTTTAAGGGGAGAAGAGGGGAGTTTACTTCTGTCACGGTGAGCCTAAGCCAGAACAGTGTAGTAGTACCACTAACAGCAAACAGCGTGGAATAATATGGCAGACTTTTTTATCAAACAGAATGACACCTCTCCAGTCTTTCAGGCAACCCTGAAGTCTGCTTCTGGGGCTGCTCAAGACCTTACTGGTTGTACTGTTACTTTTAAGATGGCTAACTCTGTTTCAGAAATAAAAGTAAACCAGCCAGTAACAACCATAGACAGCGCCAGTAATGGCATAGTCACTTACGAGTGGGCGACTGGAGACACAGATACTTCTGGTACTTTCTTCGCTGAGTTTGAGGTGATTAAGGCTGACGGTAAGCGGGAGACCTTTCCTAATACTGTTCCTATAAATGTTGTAATTAAGAAGGACGTTGTGTGATGCCCGATGATGGCTACTACGTAGACAAGGCTGATAAACCCTTGAACAAGCCTTTTAGACTCCCAGCAGGGTCAAGTAAGAAATTTGGTGTTTATGTCAAAGACGGTGACAAGACTAAGAAAGTTACTTTCGGAGACCCAAACATGGAAATCCGCAGGGATGATCCTAAAGCCAGAGCTAACTTTCGCTCTCGCCATTCTTGCGACACAGCAACAGATAAGACTTCTGCTAGATACTGGTCTTGTCGAATGTGGGAAGGAGGTACATCCGTGTCCCAATTAACCAAGAATATTGAAGGCCAAATCCTTAAGGCAGACGAAGAACAACGTCTAGTCTACGGATGGGCCTCAGTTGTCACTGAGAAGGGCGAACCAGTAGTAGATCGCCAAGGTGACATCATAGAACCTGACACACTTGTTAAAGCTGTGAATGACTTCATGGAACACATTCGTGTCGGTAAAGAAATGCATACAGGGGATCAGATTGGAGCAGTTATCCATTCTATGCCCATCACTAAAGAGATCGGTGAATCCCTTGGCATACAGAGTGATCGTGAAGGCTGGATTGTGGCTTTCAAAGTCTATGACGAAGAGGTCTGGACTAAGGTCAAATCTGGAGAACTTGCGGCCTTCTCTATTGGGGGTCGTGCAATCAAGGAGGACTACAGTGCCTAACCTTTTAAAACAGCTTGAACTGGAGGAATTGTCTTTGGTGGATCGTCCAGCAAATGCACAGGCAATGGTCTCCTTATATAAGCGTGACAATTCCAATGGAGAACCTATGGAACATGAAATAGAAAAAATGTCTGATGACATGAAAGCCAAACTAAAGCCATACATGGATAAAGGTATGTCTGAAGAAGAAGCTATGAAAATGTATCAGAGAGACATGAAGAAGGCTGATGAAGCAGTTGCTGAAGAGCTTGATACACTTAAAGCAGAGAATGAGCGTCTTCGTAAGAGCCTTATTGAAGCTGGTTACGTCATTAAATCTGACGTGATTGAAAAGAAAGTTGAGCCTGAGTACGTAGAGTATGAAGGAGAACAAATCAACAAAGCTGATATCCCTGCGCCTATCTTGAAGGCCTTGGAAGCAGCAGAGGTTGCTAAGGCTGATGCCGAGTTGACCGAGAAAGCAAAAGAAGCACTGCCACACTTCAACATCGACGTAGCCAAATCTTTGGTTGGTGAGTTTGCTGAAGTAGAAGCTGTCATGGAAACCTTGAAGGCTGCAGATAAAGTCTTTGCGGAATCTATGGAAGAGGTAGGCAAGTCTGATGCTGACGGTGAGTTTGCAACTGCCTCAGACAAACTTGAAACTCTTGTCAAATCCTACATGGATGAAAACAAACTAAAGAAGAGCCAGTATGCCGTAGCTTATGCTGCTGTAGCTAAAACCGAAGAAGGTAAAGCTCTTATTAACAAATCCTATAAAGGAGAATAACTATGGCTGTAATGCAGTCCCGTGATACACGGACATATGTAGCTGGCGAAGATTTGTCAGCCGCACAATTCAAGTTCGTTACTCTTGAATCCGATGGTCAAATTGATCTGGCAGATAGTGCTGGTGAGAATTGCGTTGGTGTTCTTTTGAACGATCCCACTTCTGGCAATGCTGCTACTGTAGTCATGTCAGGTAAAACCTTAGTCAAATCTGGTGGTACTATTGCTGCAGGAGCTTCAGTTGCAACTAATGCTGCTGGCCTAGCTGTAACTGCCGCATCTGGCAATATCGTCATGGGTTACGCTACAGAAGCTGCTGTCTCTGGACAGACAATGGCTGTAGAGTTGATCCAAGGCGGTAACGCAGTTTAATAGAGAGGAATAACTAATGCCCTTGTTGACACCATCCCAAGTGCATATTGACCAGCCGTTGACTAACCTCACACTGGCCTATGCACAATCACAAGAAAACTTTGTCGCTGACAAGATTTTCCCTATCGTTGGCGTAGATCGTCAATCAGATAAATACTACATCTATGACCGTGCAAACATGAACCGCACTGGTGATGTTAAGAAATTGGCTCCACGTACCGAAGTAAATCGCATCGGTCTGTCAGTTTCTAACAGCTCTTACTATGCTGATGTCTACGGACTAGGTATGGACTTCGATCAGCAAACTATTGCTAACGAAGATGCGGCTCTGGAAACTCGTTCTAATGGTGCTGCAACACTTGCTATGCGTCTTATGATCGACCGTGAGGAGCGTTTTGCTTCTACATTCTTTGCTTCTTCTGTATGGAGCACAGAGTACACTGGTGTTGCATCTGGCCCAAGTGGTGCTCAGTTCATTCAGTGGAATGACTACACTAACGCTACGCCTATCAAAAACGTGACTGATGTTCGCCGTGCGATGCAGCTCAAGTCTGGTGGGTTCAAGCCTAACACTATGGTTGTTGGTAAAGAAGTACGTGATACTCTTATCAACCACCCAGACATCCTTGCACGTCTTAACGGTGGTGCAACTGTCTCAAACACAGCATTGATCACCGATGCTAAGATTGCTGAAATCTTTGAGGTAGAGAACTTCTACACAATGGAAGCAGTCAAAAACGACTCTGCCGAGGGTATTGCCGAGAGCAACTCCTTTATCGGTGGTAAGTCTGTCTTGTTGGTACACACACCATCAAACGCTGGACTTATGTCTCCAGCAGCGGGCTTGACATTCGCTTGGAATAACATTCCGGGTGCAAACAACTTGGGTATCTCTGTAGAGTCATTCTCAGACGATGCTCTTAAGCGTCAGCAAGTTGCTGAACATATCCAAGTCAAGATGGCTTACGACATGAAAGTTGTAGGTGCTGACTTGGGTGCGTTCTTCGCCACTGCTGTAGCTTAATTTCTACTGTGGGGGGCTGTAGTGGCCCCCTGCTAACCTTGCCCGAGGAGAGTTGAATGTCCCGAATAAACTTTCACCAACAAAAGATACCCTTACAGTTTGATAGACCTGTTTTTGTAAGGGTTGAGTTTACATCTGCTGGCAGAGTTTGGAGGCCAAGAGATGAATACAAGTGGAAAGAAATTGGTGTAGAAGAGAGAGCAGTCCTAGATTTATACTCTCTTGGTTTTCTTCATCATAGTTCCGACCTAGAGGTAAAAGCTAAGGTAGGGGATGGCTTGGAAGCACTTGATGTAACAGGACTACACGATTTAGTAGACTCGATAAATAAAAAAGTTGAAGCCAAGACTAACTCTAAAGCATCCTTTGATAAGATGAAGTGTAAGAAGTCTAAGGTGTTAGATAAGCAACGTGGTCTTATACGTAGCTGGCGAAGAAACTACGGTCACATGGAGAACTAATAAACATGGCTTGGTCATACGATGAAACGGACTTAGGTACTGAAACAGCTTCGGCTCGTTTAAACGCAGTACGGCTATTAGTAGGAGACACTGATGTAAATGATCAGCAGACTTCTAATGAGGAAGTTATCTTTGCCCTAGTTCAAACTAACAACAATGTTTATTATGCTGCAGGGTGGTCTGCCAGAACTATAGCGGCTCAGTATGCACGAAGAGTCACTCAGGAACTTAGTGGAGCACTCAGTGCACATTACAGTGACCTATTAAACCATTACACATCCCTAGCTGAGACCTTAGAGCATCAAGGTAAGAAGTCTGGTGGAGTTGTAGGAATAAAAGCTGGCGGTATAAGTAAGGCAACTGTAGAAAATGTAAGGCAAGATACAGATCGCATTACACCTTCTTTCCGTAGGGATAGGTTTAAAAACCCCCCTAGCTACAACAGCACTAATTACGACTAGGAGTAGTTAATGTTTTCTAGAGGGTACAATCTCCTCAAGATGGTAGATGACTTTGGTGAGTCTCTTACTTTGCGTAAGGTGACTTCTGCAGGGACATATGATACCACTACAGGGTCTATTTCTGGGTCGTCTACAACAGACTATAACTTTACTGGCTACTTCTATAATTATGATGCTGGTATTATACAGAATGTGGATAACATCAGAAGGGGTACACGTAAGTGTGTCATACCTGCCCTAGGTCTTACTGTAGAGCCAGATGATGAAGATCAAATACTAGGTAGTGGAGATACTGTTAACATTGTTTCTGTTGTGACCATCTTTTCTGCTGGCACTAAGATTTGTTACTTGTGTGATGTGAGAGAATGATATCTAAAAAACAAACGGTCTCTATTCAGCAAAAGCTAGATAAGTTTGTAGATGAAGTTGTTGAAGACGATGTTAAGTTAGTGCTTATGGGTTTAGTTGATGATGTAGCGCTTTGGTCTACACCCACAGTAGACACTGGGGCTTATATCACCTCTTTCTCATTAAACACGGGCAGGGGTAGGCCTAGAGGTAAAAGCTCTAAGGGCAGACCTAGGAAACAAAATAAACAGCAGAAAGCTGATGAAGCCAGAGCTAATCTATACAATGATGTAAATAAGCTGCCAGACTTAGTAAACAAACAATCTGTACAGTTAAGAAATGGCTCCCCTCATGCACAAGATGTAGAAAACAAGTATAAGGTTTTTGCAAGGGTAAGAAGAGAATATGGCTAGTATACACAACGACATCCGTGCTGCACTTGAAGGTAAACTAGCTGCTACCTCCAACCTGCCCACATCTATTGCCTATGAGAATGTGCCTTTTGAACCAACGACAGGTACAAGCTACCTTCAAACATCCTATATCCCGACTTCTCGCAGACCTTCTGTAAGAGGCTTAAACCCACAGCAAAGATATCAAGGTATCTTCTCTGTCACAGTTTATGCCCCAGAAGGGAATGGTCCTGCTACTGCTGATGCTTTTGCTAACACTATTATAGAAGCTTTTGAAGCAACTACCGACATTCCTTACACACCAAGTGGGGGAACAACAATCAATGTGTCCATAGATTACGCTGAGAGACAGCAAGGGTTCTTGGACAGTCCTTGGTACTTTATTCCGATTGATATCGGATGGTACACTTACAAATAACTAGGAGAATATAACATGGCCTTTGCACAGGGTTCTCGCTCCAGTCTGTCGTATATCGTGGAAAGCACGTTTGGTACGACTCCTTCTGGAAACTTTATTAATCTTCCGTTCACTACACACGGCATGAACCTTACTAAGGATCGTGTGTCAGGTACGGATATACAAGCTGACCGTATGCCTCGGCATGACCGTCACGGAAACAAACAAACTGGTGGTGATATTGTAGCTGACCTAAGAGATGGTGACTTTGATGCCTTCTTGGAATCAGCTATGCTCAATACTTGGGCTACTAACACCCTTAAAGTTGGTACAACACCTAAGTACTTCTCTGTTGAAGATTATGCAGCAGACATTGATCAGGCTCGTCTTTTCACAGGTATGACTGTTTCTACTCTGGGGCTATCTATTGCTCCTAACCAAATGGTAACTACTACTTTTGGTATGGTAGGAAAAGACATGACCATTGGTCAAACACAGAAAACTCAGACTGCTAACTCTGGTGCGTCACCTTATGATGCATACTCTGGTAGCGTTTCTGTAGGAGATACTGGTGGCTCACCTTCAGCGTCTACTATTGTTACTGCTGTAGACTTCACCATCAATAACTCTTTTGCACCTACCTTTGTTGTTGGTAGCGACTCTGCTCCACAACTAGAAGTAGGACGTGCAGAAATCGAAGGTAATATGTCAGTCTACTTTGAAGATGCAGCAATGATTAACCGCTTCATCAACGAAACTGAAACTGAGCTACAAGTTGTTGTGGGCGATAATGCCTCAACTCCTAATACTCTGACCTTCAATTTCCCACGGGTCAAAATCAATAGTGCTGACGTAGGTGTAGATGGACCTACTAGCCGTGTAGTCAATATGTCGTTTGTAGCTCTCTATGACTCTACAGACACAACTAGCTTGACGATCACAAGAGCACCATAGAATCCCTAGCTAGGGTGGGGAAGGCTTGAGTGTCGGGTCTCGGTCTTCCCCTTTAATCTTACCCGACTACCCTGACAAAAGGAAACTCGACATGGACTTAAAGAACTTAACTCCCACTACTGATACCGTAGAAGTAAAACTTTTACACCCCTCTTCTTTTGCACTCTTAGAGAATGAAGATGGAAGCCCAATGGTTATTACTGTTCACGCTCCACACTCTAAGGCTTACAAAACTGCTTTACATGAGCAAACAAACAAAAGACTTAAACAAGCTCAAAGCAAAAAGAAGGTGGAAGTTACAGCAGAAGACTTAGAAGAAGCTAATCTTAATATTTTAGTTAGGACTACTAAAGGTTGGAAGATCACTTATGATGGTCAGATGCCTAAGTTCTCTGAAGCTAAAGCAAAAGAGGTTTACTCTGAGGTATTCTGGATCAAAGATCAGATTGAGGAGGCAGTAACAGACGCTCTGGATTTTACCAAAGCCTGATAGAGGAATTGGAGGAGTTCGCTGAATACACTTTTAAACTCAACCAATCCGATAAGAATGGCGTTTCAGAACGTGAACACCTAGAACAAGTTGAGAGGCAGACTGGACAAAGACCACAAGCACTGGATGGCCCCGAATTTCCTATGTTGTTGTCTCACATCTGGTCTGCCTTTATTACTTTAAGCAACAGTAGGACTGCTGGTCTATCAGGCTCTAACCCGATAACTTACGAACAAATTAAGGCATGGAAGGAAGTTACTGACACACCTTTGACAGCTTGGGAAGTAGAAGCAATCAAGAGGCTAGACGTAATTTATATGGGTACATAATGGCAGAAAGAGGCGCAGACTTAAAATATATTATTGGTTTTCAATCCAATGATACTCCTGTTGTTCAGGCCACCAAGTCCCTTAATAAGCTAGTGGCTCAAGAAAAGCTTTTAAATAAAGCCTTTAAAGAAAATCTCATCTCTTCAGCTATCTATAAGAAAGGTATTAAAGAGGTCAGGGAAGAGGTTAACAGGCTTAAAACTGCTGTGGCAGCAGGGGGTGCTGCACTAGATAAATATAATGCTGGTTTAGTTCAATCTAAGAATAAGATGAACAAGTTTGGCATGGTATCCCAACAAGTGGGTTATCAAGTAGGTGACTTCTTTGTACAGGTTCAGTCTGGTACAAGTGCCTTAGTAGCCTTTGGACAACAAGGTACTCAGTTAGCTGGGTTGTTACCGGGAGTGACAGGTGCTGTTGTAGGTATCTCTCTTGCTGTAGGTACGATGCTTGCTAGGTCTTTTATGGAGGCCAACCAAGAATTAGAGCCGCTTATTGATAGATTACAAGAGTTACCCTCCCTATACGATGATATAGATAACATCTCTACTACCCTCTCAGGATCAATAGTCTTACCTTGGATGGAAGGTGCTGCAGCTATTGATGTTTATCTAGCTAAACTACAAGAGACTAAACAACAAGATATATCAAAAACACTAGGTGACCTACTTGGTCAAAGGGCTGGCCTCTTTTCTGTAAAGGGTGCTCGATCTGCACTTGGGATTAGCTCTGGTGCGATTGGATTAGGTGCAGGTTTTGAAGACGCTATAGCTGAAGCAAAGGAAGAAATACAAGAACTAAAAGATATTTTGTCACTGGGTTATACCACAAAAGCTACAGAAGGTGGTTTAATTGTAAGTGTAGAGGGTGAGATAGAACGACTACAAGGCCGTATAGTAGAACTTAAGGCTGAGTATACAGATTTAAAAGCTGCCTTTCTTGAACCTGATATGGAGAAAAAGATTTCCAGTATCCTGAGTCTAAGGCAGGAGTACGTTGAGACCCTTGGTGACGACTCTACTGCTGTGGCTGCTATAGATGAACTTATTAAAGAAGCAGGTCTTACAGAAGAAATTTTAAAGACGAGGGAAAAACAATTAGAAGTTGCTGAAGACCTCTTAGAGTTAGAAAATGATGCTATTAAAGGTATAAATAAATTCTACAACAGAGAAAAGAAGGAACAAGATAAAGCTGCAGCTAGACAAGCTAAGTTACTTAAGTCTGCTCAAGACCAATTAGCTGTAGAGAAACTACGACTCACCAGTTTACAAGGTTATAATTCTGAAGGTGAAAAGACTCAGGATATTCTTGATGCAGAGGTGGCACTTGCTGCAGAGATAGTTAAAAAGAAGTGGGAACAGAAGTTTGCACTTAATGGAATCTCTCAAGAAGAGCAGAAGTTAATAGCTGCCTTAGTAGATCAAGCGGAGCTACAAGAAAGAGCAGAACAGAGCATAAAGAAAGCTAAAGATGATGCTAGAGAGTTTGCTAAAGAGATGGCAAGTGCTGCCAGAGCTTCAGAGAAACTAGCTAACTTCTTAGGCAAGAGTGATGACAAACTACCAGCTCTTAGGGCTAAACTTTCTGTACTTAGGGCTGGAGGTTCTAGGGGAGAAGCTGACATTGCTGGTGCAAGGGCTGGTGCTAAGTCTGCCCTTTCTGAACAACTTGGAAGTATGCCTTACGGACCAGATAGGGCAAAAATAGAAGCGGTTTATATTGCAAACAAGACAGAAGAAGCTAGGCTACAGGCAGAGATTAATGAGCTTCTAAAGACTAAGAAAGAACTCACAAATATAAAAGACGACATAAGAGATGCAGAAGAAAAGCTAAAACTTGATAGGGCTAGTGTCTTTGCTACAAGAGAAGAAATTGGTTATCTGACTATTTTAAGAGATTTAAAACAGGCTAATAAAGATGCCGACATAGGTATGGACCCAAGTGCTCTTGACAAAACAGCTAAGAGGCTTGCCCAATACCAAGAAGAGACAAAACACCTAGAAGACCTCAGAGACCTAACAACAGATTGGGCGCAATCTTTTGGTGATGCTATTGTATCTGTAGTAGATGGAACAGAAAAGGCTAAAGATGCATTTAACAATCTGGCCTTAGCTATAGTTAAAGACCTCTATGATATATTCGTAGTTAAACAGATTACTGGTTTTATTACTGGTACGGTAGGCAGTACTTGGTCTGATTTAGGAAAAGTAGGTGCTCCTTCTATGGGGGATTTTGATGGTGGTGGTTACACAGGTAACGGCCCAAGGTCAGGTGGCCTTGATGGTAAGGGTGGCTTTATGGCTATGCTGCACCCAAGGGAGACTGTTGTTGACCACACCAAAGGTGGAAGCTCTGGTGTTGTAGTCAACCAGACAATCAATGTAAGCACTGGTGTACAACAGACTGTACGTGCTGAAGTTATGGGACTTATGCCACAGATTGCAGCCGCCTCTAAAGGAGCTGTCCTAGATGCCAAGAGGCGTGGCGGTGCATATGCAGGAGCGTTTTAATGGCAATTACCTACCCACTAACTCTACCCACTAACATAGGGTTTTCTTCCTTAACTCTTAGGGCTGTTAACCAGACAGCTATGACTATGAGTCCTTTTACTTATAAACAACAAGTACACAACCACTCTGGTCAGCGTTGGGAAGCAGAACTACAGTTACCACCTATGAAGTACGAAGATGCTGAAGTATGGTTAGCTTGGTTACTTAGCCTTAATGGAAGAGCAGGTACGTTTCTTATGGGAGACCCTAACAGGGCTACAGCCAGAGGAACTCCTACAGGTACACCTCTAGTTAAAGGTTCGGGTCAAACTGGCTCTTCCCTAACTATTGATGGTTGTACTCCTACCACTGCTGGGTGGTTAAAGGCTGGAGACTACATCCAACTAGGTACTGGTGCTTCTGCTACACTCCACAAGGTACTGCAAGATGTTGATGTAGCTGCAAACGGAGAGGGTGAGCTAGACTTATGGCCTTCAATAAGGACTGCCCCTGCAGACGACAGTACTGTTATTGTTTCTAATACCGTTGGTAGGTGGAGACTTAATTCTGGGCAGCAGGACTGGTCTATTGATAATGCTTCTTTCTATGGAATAACTTTTGCTGCTGTAGAGGCTATCACATGAGTAGGGATATCTCTGACATAAGCTCAGGTATCTTAGAACCAGAAATTTACCCTTTCTTTACTGTAGAGTTAATGTTTGACACTACTACAGTTGTACACAATGAGGAGACTATTAATGTTACTCCCTTGTATTTCTGGACAGGTCTAGGTGATCTGACTGTAGGTTCTACTACTTATACAGGTACAGGAAACCTGATGAGTATCTCAGAGGTTACAGAGACAGCAGATATTTCAGCAGCAGGAGCCACTATAAGCCTTACAGGTATTCCTACAGAAATAATTGCTATGGCTCTGAAGACCCCTTACCAAGGACGAATTTGTAGGATTAAGTTTGGTCTTCTTAATGGTCAGACTAACTTGTTGTTAAAAGAAGACTCAGATCAACTCCTCCTAGAAAACCTTGATGGAATAGACGTAGGCTCTGCAGGTGGGTTAAACACCCTATTTGTAGGTTACATGGATCAGATGAATATCGACGAAGGTCCAGAGACTTCTACTATTGCCTTAGCAGTAGAAAGTAAGTTGATTGATTTAGAAAGACCTAGGATCAACAGATATACTTCTGGTAGTCAAAAGTCTAGGTTTGCTGGAGACAAAGCCTTTGACTTTATACCTGATTTGCAGGACAGGCCTCTAGCTTGGGGAAGAGACCACAGTCTATCAAAGCGTGAGCGTGATATAGTTGAAAACCAATAATTGGGAAATCCGTCTTGCTGAGTATGTAGAACAAGCAAGATATATCCCTTTTGAATGGGGTAAGCACGACTGCATAACCTTTGCTAACAATGCTCTTAAGTGTCAGGTGGGTTATGGTTTTGCTGATGGGCATCTAACTGGGTACAAGACTGCCCTAGGTGCATCAAAGAAGTACATAGAATGGTTAAGAAAAAGTAAGTACCACAGCCTTACAGATGCCCTTGATAATATACTAAGTAGGGTAAGGCTTAAATTCCCACCTAGGGGTGCTGTAGTTGCTATGCCTATAGAAGGTGTCCTACCCCTTTCCTTTGGTGTTGTAGTCAGCCAGTACTGTGTGTTCGTAGGAGAAGAAGGATTAATCTTTATGAGACCTCAAGATGACTTTATGTTTTGGGAGGCTAAATGACTCTTAGAGGACTATATAGTAGCTCTTCATTCTTAGACCAGATGCCCTTTGGCCCTAGGTCATGGATGAAAGATATACCACAAGACCCTGTGACTTTGCTTGTAGCTGCTACGTCTACTGCGTCTACAGTTGCGGCAGGTGGTACAATACTTGGATATACTGCATTTGGTTTGACTGCAGGTTGGACATCTATAGCTGCCACCTTTGCCTTTAATGCCGCCCTAGGTTATGCTCTTAATGCCCTTACTCCTAAGCCTAAAGCACAGACTCCTGCAGCAGACAGAGGCTACCAAGTAAATGGACTTGCTGCTGCTGGACCTACTGCTACTATCTACGGCGAGACTAAAGTTGGTGGTGTCGTCTTCTATCAAGAGACTACAACTCAAGACAAGTATTTGCACAGATGTATAGCCCTAGCTGGACATGAGATTGACTCTATTGTTTCTATCTACCTAAATGATGAGCTAGTAACCTTAGACAGTAATGGATATGTTATTGCCCCTGTTAAATACTACCCAGACAGTACGTCACTTGTAAGGATTAATACACATCTAGGTACAGACACTCAGGCTGCAGACTCTGATCTGATTAGTGAGAGTGATGGTCACTGGACTACAGACCACAGAGCAAGGGGTGTTGCCTACATTTATGCCAGATTTGAGTATAATGCAGATGCCTTTCCTAATGGTGTACCCACGGTTACTGCGATCCTTAAAGGTAAAAAAGTATACGATCCTAGAACTGCTGCTACTACTTACTCTAACAATGCAGCTTTGTGCCTAAGAGATTATCTGGTGTCTGCAAACTTGGCTGACACTTCTACAGAAATAGACGACAACCTGTTTGCTGCTGCTGCTAATGTCTGTGATGAAGATGTATCCCTGCTTATTACTGGTACACAGAAGCGGTATACAACTAACGGCACATTTACTTCTGATGCCAGTCCCAATGATGTTATAAGCAACCTCTTAGGTTCTATGGGCGGTATGATCTGGTACTCCCAAGGTAAGTGGGGTTGTAAGGCAGCAAGTTGGACTACTGCAGTAAAGACCCTTAATGAGGACGACCTTAGATCAAGCCTTGAGATACAGACTAGGAGGTCAAGAAGAGATGCCTTTAATAAAGTAAGTGGTATCTTTAGGGGTCCAACTAGTAACTACGTTGAGACTAATTATCCTACGTTGTCTGTACCAGAATTTGTTACGGTGGATGGTGGCTTCGAGACTGAGCTAGAGATGAGCCTACCCTTTGTAGATACACCACAACAAGCTCAACGTATCTCTAAGATTGCCTTATACAGAAACCGTGAGCAGCTTAGGATCAGTGGTTCTTTTGGTATGGAAGCAATGGCTCTAACTGTAGGTGACATTGTTAACATTACTAATAGTCGTCTAGGGTTTTCTTCTAAACCATTTGAAGTAGTAGAATGGCGCTTTGGTCTTTCCGCAGAGATGACGTTAGAAGTTTCTATGGTTTTACAGGAACTCAGTAGTGCAGTCTTTGACTGGAACGCAGACGAGACTACCTTTGAGACAAATAACACTAGTCTATTAAGTCCCTTTGATGTTCCCGGAGTTTCTGTAACTCTAAGTCAAGAGTATCGAATTGTTAATGAACATATAAACAACATACTTGTAGTTAATGTAGGTTCTGCAGGAACAGAAGCTAGGGTAGATTATGTAGAAGTATTTTATAAAAGGTCTACTGACAGTGAGTATAGTGTTTTAGGTATAGGAGAACTGGGAAGATTTGAGATACTTGATATTGATGTACCTCTAGCTGATGATCCTACTAGTATTACCTACGAAATAAGGGCAAGAGCTGTTAATGCTTTAGGAGTTAAGGGTTCTTTTACCCACCAATCCAGAGTTATCGAAAGAGATACCACTGGCCCTAGTGCTCCTACTAATCTTAGTAAGCAGTTATCTGGTGGTACTCTATTCTTAAACTGGGATGCCTCTCCTGATCTTGATCTTAGTTTCTATAGGATATACCACAGCTCAAACACTTCTACTACTTTAGGAAACTCTCAAGTTATTATTAGTAAGGTTGCGAGGCCAGCTACTTCTGTTTCCTATCCTGCTGTTTCTGGTAAGTTCTTTATAGTTCCTTACGACAAAACAGGTAATGCAGGTTCAGAAGCAAGTCTTATTATAGGCCCCTCAGACTTGCCAGTGTTAGGCATAACTCTAACTGATACAGATAATCCTGCCTTTAATGGTACTAAGACTAATATAACTAAGATAGCTAGTGGCACTTATGCAGGACATCTTCAGCTAACATCTTATTCCTCTTCTGGCTCTGCTGGCACTTATGAGTTTGATGGCTACTTAGATACTTCTACTGTACGTACAGTCAGGGTTTCAAATGAAGTCACCTCTATAAGACACCACGCTAACGCTACAAGTGGACAAGTTAATTGGGATGACATAACTGGTAATTGGGACACTTGGCCTAATAACTTCGATGATTGGTCAGACGAAAGTCAGCCTATGGAGGATGTAGCTGTGGGTTTGTATGTAGCCTCTACTGACGACGACCCATCAGGTTCTCCTACTTGGAGCAGTTGGGTTGTAGCAGCAGGGGAAATTACAGGAAGGGCCTTTAAGTTTAAGGCAGAGCTTTCTAATAGTTCAGCTAACGTAACGCCAAGTGTCTCAGTCCTGAAAGGAACAGTGGAGTACTAATATGAGTCAACATGATTTTGAAATAGCCAACCAGACATCTAATAATGCTAGGACAGATATAAACAATGCCCTGCAAGCTTTAGCTTCTAGTAGTTCTGGTACAAGTGCTCCGGGCACAACTTATGCAAACCAACTCTGGTATGATACAAACAGTAATCTTCTTAAGATTAGGAATGAAGCAAACTCTGCTTGGATTACTATAGGTGAAGTAGACCAGTCTAACAGCAGATTTAATCCTATTGTAGGAAGTTGGAAAATGCTTTTGTCAGGAACCTCTCTAGTTTTCCAATATAATGGAGCTAATAAAGGTAAGATAGATGCAAGTGGTAATCTTACTGTGGTAGGGAACGTAACAGCTAACGGAACGGTTTAATGGTTTTACCTACCAGTGGCACTATTAGCTTAGAAAACATCCAGACAGAACATGGTGGTTCTGACCCTATTGGCTTGACAGAGTACAACAGAGGTGGAGCCTACGTAGATGATATTACCCCTAACATACCTGTAGCTACGAGTGCCTCTGCACAGATTTCTATAGAAGACTTCTATGGTACTAGGGAGTCTGAGTCATACACTCAAGCTATGTATAATATAAACACATATTACTTTTGGCAGCTTTGTGGTTATGGTTCTTGGTCAAGTACTCCTAATGAATCATGGTTCTTTGTTAAGACTGCAAACTCTTATTCTATCAATTTTAGTGTACCCTTTAACAATTTTGATATTACTGTACCTGCTATGACTATCAGGATACGTTCTGATAATGCAGACCAAGGTCAAGCTGCTGATGATTACTCTGGTATAAAAAATCCCGGATATGGTCTATACAACAATTATGGGGGATTAGTAACAAGTAATAGGGGCAATGCAACTAGCTTAGATAGTGAATCTGCTATTAATGTAAGTGTACCTGCCCTATCAGCTACTACTCTTTCTGCTGGTGTTTACTACCTAAGATGGATAGCTGATATCTACAGAAGAAATGACAGTGCTCCTATGGTTTGGTTTGATATTGTTTCTAGTACTGCAAGTCGTACCGCAAGTTGGGTTTCCTCATGATCTTAGAAAAATATAACTTTTCTGAAGAGTTACATAATAGTATCAGTGTAGTTATAGTGGCTTCTAGGCAAGGTCAGGCTACAACAGCTATAGGTATACCCAGTAGAAATGCTGTGGAACTCTTTAGGCAACTACAGGCTCCCATTACAAATAAATTAGTAGAACTCTTTAGTTTAGCTGAAACTGTAATTATTGATTTAGACAGTATTAGCCAAGACGTAGTAAGGTTTTATATAAAAGCTATAAGAGGTAACACAAGTAAGTTTCCTTTTAATGCCCCTGCTCCAGATGATACTCAAAAGTTTCTTGGTCTAGGTTTCTTTGTAGATAAGACAAAAGAAGAAGTAAACCAGTACAAGCACTATTACATAGAGCACGAAAATCCGCTTAACCTACACAACTATAAGTTTTCCCCAGACGGAGCTTTTCTAGGAGAGTACACTGAGAGAGAAAGCAACGGAGACAGCTTCACTGAATTAGCTAGTGGAGTAGACACCTCTAGTTGGAAGATACAGTATAGCGAGAGAATTGATGTAGATCAAAAGTACCTGATCTTAAAGCCTCGCAACTTAACCCCTGCAAGGATATAAAATGGCTAACCAAAAGATATCAGAACTCACAGCTTTACTAGGGTCTAACGTAGCTGACGATGATCCCCTTGCTATAGTTGATACCTCTACTACAGAGACTAAAAAGATAAACTTCTCTGAATTAAGTAGTGCATTAAATACATCTATTACTACAATACCTACAAGTGGTACAATTTTTGATTTTCGGGTAGGGTCTTCTTCAATAGGAAGTATAGGGGCAATTTATGGAGACCCATACTTTAGTAATGGTACTAAAAGCCTTTACTTGGTCGGCTCCACTGTAATGCCTAGAGATGGTTCAGGCGGTCAAGCAAATGATGACGTTAACTTAGGCAATAGTGCTAACCGCTTCCAAGACCTCTACCTATCAGGCGGCGTCTATCTCGGGGGAACTGGGTCGGCTAATAAGCTGGAGGACTATGAGGAGGGGACTTGGACGGTTAATTTTCAAGATGTTTCGGGAAACACTTCTAGCACAACTGGTACTGGTTACTATGTAAAAATAGGAAGTCTTGTAGACATTAACTTCTATGTGGTTAACATTTCTGCAGCAGGTATGGTTTCTGGCGACAGCTTTAAGTTCACTTTACCGTTTTCAGGAAATGCGGGTAACTATTCGATTGGCAGTGTAATAGCTGACACTTTCAATTTTTCATCTGGAAGGACACAGATAAACGCACGTACTGAAACATCTACTGCCATAGGAGTCTTAAAGGGGACAGGAGACAATGTTACCGACGATGCAGTAACTTGGGGAGAAATTACAAGTGGAACATCAGACCTTTTTGTAAGTGTAACCTACAAGACATCAGCATAACCCACTGCATAGCTTTGGGTCGGACAGTCCAACCATCACAGGAGATAAATGATGGCACTAACAGAAGAAACAGTACAAGACAAAATAGAGATTGTGGGTGACTACAAGCATGTGCAAGTGCGTACTGCAACGGTCATCAAGCGTGACGGCACAGAGATCAGCCGTGGCTTCTCACGCCATGTAGTTGCACCAGATGCAGACATCACAGGTGAAAGCACAGAGGTTCAAGCCATCTGTAACGCAGTTCACACCCAAGCGGTCAAAGATGCCTACGCCGCACACTTAGCAGCACAGGAGTAATAGAATGAGTTTTAAACTAGGTACACGTAGCCGACAAAATCTATCAGGTGTACATCCTGACATGGTAGCTGTAGTAGAAAAAGCCTTAGAGCTAAGTGAAGTTGACTTTACAGTTATCGAAGGTGTTAGGAACATTGAACGTCAGAGGCAACTGTTAGCTGATGGTAAATCTACCACACTAAAGTCTAGACACCTCACAGGTCATGCAGTAGACATGGTTCCTTGGCCTGTAGACTGGGAAGACCTAGAACGCTTTGAGGCTATGGCTAAAGCTATGAAGGCTGCAGCTAAAGAATTAGAAGTCCCAATTATTTGGGGAGGCGACTGGAAGACCTTCTATGATGCACCTCACTTTGAGTTGAATAAGAAGAAGTACCCAGCATGATGTCAGATGATAGCTGGCATTTATCCAAGAGCGTTCCTATTACTCTTATTGTAGGGCTGATTACACAAGGTGCAGCTATAGTCTGGACTGTAAGTATGATGATGTCTGACATTGATAAGAACGCTCAGGAACTCCGCAAGGTAGAAATCCGACTGACTAAGGTAGAGGATGCTGTACAAGAACAAGCAATCTCTATGGCTAGGATAGATGAGAACATAAAAGCGATCCGAGGCTTTGTAGAAAGAATAGCTAACAAAGAATGATCGACCCTATTACAGCGATATCTGCTGCTACTGCCGCTTATAGTGGTGTAAAGAAACTTGTATATGCCGGGCGAGAACTAGAAGATATAGCTGGACAGCTAGGCAAGTGGTATGGAGCTGCTGCTGACTTAAGACGTGCGGAACAACAGCGCAAGAACCCACCTATATTTACTAAGTTATTTTCCTCTGGTTCTGTAGAGCAAGAGGCTTTAGATATGATTATCCATACTAAAAAACTAGCCGAACAAGAGAAAGATATTGAGCAACTACTTAACAACCGATTTGGTTATGGTACAGCCAGAGAGATGGTAGAGTTAAGAAGAAAGATCAAGAAGGAGCGAGAAGAGACACTCTACAAACAACAAGAGCGTAGGGCTGCTTTCTTTGAGACTTTGTTAGTTATAGGTTTAGCTATAATGGTGGCTGTAATTCTTGGTGGTGGTACTTGGATAGTAGGTTTAGGAGCAGGTTGGTGGAACTAAGTTTTAACATAGATAATAGAGTGAACATGCCTTTCGACACTCACACAAATGTAACCTTTGACCACATTGGCCCTAGAAAAAAGGGTGAAACTCTTAGGCCAGTTGAACCAGCTACTAGGGCAGAGATAAAGTTAATAAATATGACTTACAACAAGTATGGTAAGAATACAGTGCCAGCCCCAAGTGGTATGCTTATTAATTTTGTTGTGGTATAGGAGAACTACATGAGGCCAGAACTACTAGACGAATGGAAGATAATCCCTAGGGTTATGATGTTGGCTATTACAATACTCTCTTGGAGAGTGGTAGAGTGGTTTATGATGTTACCCGACCCCTCAATACAACAGTCAGGCCTAGTCTCAGTTGTACTAGGGGCCTTAACAGGTTGCTTCGCAGTTTGGATGGGTAAAGAGCACCACCCCACTTCCCTCAAGACTAAAGATACTACAAAGATAGAAAAATGAGATGGGTTCTAATCATACCATTCCTGTTGTCAGGTTGCATGGGTTTACCCTCCTTCCTAAATCCCTTAAGCTCAAGTGGAGGCCCAACAGTTAATGCAAACACCTTGGCAGGTAAGGAAAATACCCAGCAACTGGTCGGTCAACAAAATCAACAGGACGCAGGTAGGGACATTATTACGATGGAGACCATCAAGGAAGTGGAAGCAGGGCCAGTTGAAGAGATCAAGATTAGCAATACTAACATACCCATATGGGTAATGCTATTACTTATACTTGGTTGGTTACTACCTACGCCTACACAGATAGGCCACTGGTTTGGTAATATGTTCTTAAGAGCAACATCTGCCATAAGAAGAAGATGAAGAAGTCCTGCAGACAAACTTAAGCCCCTGTATCCTTAGTGGACGCAGGGGCTTTTTTTTACTTACTCACTTCTTCCATTGTCTGGCGCATCTTCTGCATATACCAATCTGCTTTATCCATATCCTCCTTTGGTTTACCTTTATACCTGTGTCTGTGTTGATACTTGATCATATTCCCTTGGCAGTAGGCTATGAACCCCTCTGCACCTAGTACTTGTTTGATGTAGTCAATACACTCTATCTCACCAGTGTTATAGTGGAAGGGTTTTTCTACTGGGTCATACTTTGACATCTACGCTCCTATATCTACAATTTCACATACATCTCCAGAACAAGCCATAGTTTGCATACCTACGGTGTTATCTTCTTTCTCATAACTAGATAGGTCGGCCCAATTAATCTTGCTAGGCATAAGGGACAATAAACTATTATAGTCGTTCTTGCCAACCTCTTGATAGGGTGCTTGCTGATATGTGTGCTCATTGTATGGCAGGAAGGACACACCTGACATCTCATCAAAGTGTTTGTACACAAATGCACCTACCTCAAACCACTCACCCTTACGAACATTTACAGTGATGCTTGGTTTATGCTCACACCAAAATCTTTGATAGGTCAACCAAGTCTCAAGCTGTTCGATAGCTGATAAGTCATTAGTTACTACAGCACCTTTAGGAGACTTAACAGGAAAACTGAATACTGTAGTGGCATCAGGTTTCATAACATCAGGTTCACTAGGTATGCCTTGATCTTTCATGAATGTAGTAAGTGGGTCTTTGTTGTCTCCCCTAACTGTCCTAATATAGTAGTCTGAATGACGAGCGTGTATTCCAGAACTGCTGTCAACCAATTGTGAAACTGTTCCACTTGGCTTGACGCAAGTTATAGCAGCACTAGGCTCAATACCAAGGCGGTCTGCCCACTCAGCATTAGTCTCTACAGCAACTTTACGAAGATGTTCAAGTGTCTTATCTAACCCCTTATTAGCTGCAGTCATAAGCTTATTATCCATTATCCCTGTGAGAGACACACCGAGCAGTCGTTCTTCTTCTGTATTACGCTGCCACACCTTTCGCAGGTAAGGGAACTTTGTGTATGTGCTTTGGATCGTCCCAAGTATTGTGGCGAGTCGGACTTTCCTAGCCAGTTCTTCCAACGTGTCTGTGGCTCGTACCACAACTTCCGTAAGATTACAGAATTGGTTTTGGCGCAAGATAATTTCACTACACGGATTAGTCCCGAACTCATGGTTAGGGTCGCGTCTACCATATTTTTCAGCTTGCTTCTTACTTGCCTCACGATTGAAAATACCACGTTCTCCACTCCCACTTTCCACTAGTGCCATCCACTCACGCATAAATGAAATAGCATCTGGTTTCTCTGTATAGCTAACTGAGTTGTTAGCCAATGCACGTTGTGGATCATTCTCCCACCAAGCGCCTGACTTAGCATGGCGCATACGATCATCACTCAAGTTGCTCAAGGAAATCATAGCTGACCTACGGACACCACCGACTACAACCACCTCACCAATCTTGCACATGATATCATGACACTCAATAGAAGATAGTTTACGACCCTGGGCATCTTTAAACACACGGATAACAAAGTTAAACAAATCAACTAAGGGTGCAGGTCCGCTTGCTCTACCACCGAATGTTTTAAGTCTTGCGCCTGCAGGACGAACCTTAGATATATCCCACTTAGGAATTTCACCACTATAGAGGAGTGCAATCAATTGTCTAAGAGCTTTAGCCCAACCTTCCTTACTGTCCCTGACACCAATGGAAGTATCACTATCGTAGAGGTCGGGGATTTCGGGGAGCCTACTGATGAATTGCCGTTCAACAGAGAAACCAACACCAGTACCACACAAGAGGATGAACATAGCCTCATCGAAGGACTTAGGGTCATCTACGGCTAAGTAACTACAGTTATACATGCACGTATTGTCACGGTTAGCTGCAGGTCCAGCAGTCATGACAGAACGCATAGAAGGCATAACTTGTAGGTTAAGAATACTTTCTTCGATATCCTTTGCTGTAAACTCGTCTATGTTAGGGCTAACTATATTAGCCATGTAACGTGATACAGTCTCAGCCCAACTTTCTCTACGGCCCTCTTCATCAAGCCATCGTGCATAGCGTGAGGTGTGGATAAACTTTTGGTAGTCTGTGGGTAAGTAATTATCTGTCATTGATTCCCTCTTCCTCGCATTGTCTTATCTTCTTCCAACCAAACTAATCGGTCTATATCAGCTCTGGAGATTCCTATATCATTCAGCTCTCTGTCTGTTAACCTGTTTAGTAGCTTAATAGCTTCACGGTGTTTTCTCCATGTAGCTAAGTACTTTAGGTATCGTCTAATCCAACTCATCGTTTATCACCACTGCCATTAAGAGAGTTTCTTCGTTTCCTGTCATTTAGCTTGTCTAAGTTATCATGTGCCACTTCAGCTAAGTTAATGTTTAGGTCTCTGCACAAAGCTGCCATGTACCAAAGGCAATCACCTATTTCATCTGAGATGCCCTCTCTATCTAGCTTGCCATCACGTATGACTTTCTTAACCTTGTTGGCTACCTCTCCTGCCTCTCCTGCTAGTCCTAGGGCAGGGTATAAGATACTAGCCCCTGCAGGGTAGATTGCAGTCTTAGCTGAAGCCTTCTGATAATCTGCTAAAGTTAAGTCTAGCTTGTTGTAGTACTCGAAAGCATCTATATCATCTTGAGTAATCATCCATATAACTCCTTAAGTCTCTTCATTGATACAAACTCTGGCTCATATACACCATTGTCTATTTCTCTTTTTACTACACAGCCTTTCCACCAGTCGTTGTTAGCTTGTCCTGCCCAAGCTTCCTCTGCCCCTTTGTAGCACCCTGCCACCATGCCAATAATCCCATTAGGGTGTGCACCATCTTTAAAATAGATACTACGCTTATGGCTATGACCACAAGTAGAACTGTGGTTTCTGTTGTTGAGTAGTGTATAAGCATGATGAGTGCCAGACATAGCTGTGCCGTAGTTACCAGAAGAAAAGTAATGAGCGTATGAAACACCATCATAATCAACGATTGAGGGGGCTGAATTAGTATATTCATGGTAGTCATCAAACCACTTGTCTGTTTGTAAGTGGTTGAACGAGATGCCGTACTGCTCTCCTTGTAACCTTGGGTCATGAGCTAAGGCTCTCCTAATTCTATTTTCGTGGTTTCCTTCAAACCCTATCCAGTAAGGACGCTTATACTTCCTTTGACTTGGTTTATACCTAAGTCTGTCCATAGCTTCGTTGTAGCAGTTTATGTCCTCTTCATAGTTCTGACTAACGACAGCCTCTGGGTAGCGAGTATCATAAGTATTAAGGGAGCGCATATCTGCACCGTCACCAAGATCAACAATATAAGTGGGATTAACCTCATAGATAAGTTCTCCTAACCAATCAAATCTTTCGTTTCCTGTAGAAGGGTCAGCATGACCACAAGAAAAAACAACAGCAGTCTTACCCATGATAGAAGTCCTTTCTCTCCTCAAACTCTAGCACTTGTGGTTCTATAGATACCTTAAAGTGGTTCTTAAACTTGTAAGCCGATTTAAAAGAAGTGAAGGGTATTTCATCATCAAACATTGCTTTGCTTGGGTCGGGTTCTGTAGCATCCTCTACTCTACACAACAACCAGTAGTTTCCATAAGCATCTTCCATCGGGCCATCTAAAACTTGATGAACTAAGAACTTTACTTTTTTAGCCATTCGTCGGGTATCCTTTTATCTGCATACATAAAACCGTGCTTCGTGCACCAGTCTGCATAAGTTGACTTAGCACCTTTGTAGAGCTTGCTGTTAGAGTTGCTGAACACAAACCTTATGTCTAACTCTGGGTGTTGCTCTTTTACTTTTAGGTGCTTTTTTCTATCGGCGGCTACAAACCTTCCCTTAGATTCGATGATTACACCATTAGGTAGAATAAAGTCAGGTGTATAAGTTTTGTCCTCTACTAACTTCCACCTGACCTTAATACTTTCATAACCAAACTTAACTTTTCTTTGAGATAAGTCCTTTGCTATGTCATCTTCTAAGCCTGATCTGTATCCTCTCTTTAAGGCTTGTTGTCTTCGCTTGCTGGTGGTTCCCATAGCTCTCCTTCCTTTCTTCTTAGCCATAGGAGTCTTCCATTCTCCACTACACGTTCCTTATTTCCATCGTAGGCCTTAAGGCAGGTTTCCCACAAGTCTACTTCAGTGTTACAATCTTTTAACATCTTAGCTGCAGTCTTTGGGCCAACTCTGTACAACCCTATTATATTGTCTGTAGTGTCTCCAGTTAAGATTTGAGTGTAGAAATGTTTGAGTCCTTCCCAATCACTTACTTGATCCCACTCCCACCTAAATATATTAAAGTGGTAGCAAGGTATCTGTAGCATATCCTTGTCCACAGAGGCTACAATAGTGCTTGGGCCTAGTTTTGTAGCTTCCTTAGCTATGAGGTCATCAGCTTCCTCTCCTTCACTGGTGACAGCCCCATAACTAATAGTAAGCCAGTCTCTTGCAAGGTCAAGCTCTCTTGGTTTTTCCTTACCTTTCCTGTTAGCTTTATACCCTGCTGTCTTTGCTACATCATACCTAAAGTTGCCTTTACCTGTCAGGTAAACTTGGTAGTCATCCTTAGTAAAAGGGAAGATACAAGTCTCATCCAAGATATCAGACATAAGTTTATCTACCTTGAATATGACATCCTCTGGAAGGTCTTTCTCCTTAGAAAAAGCACATCTATAAGCAATGATATCACCATCTACAAGTACCTTCCCTCCTTTCATCAGAACTCACTCCACATCATAGTACCGTCTTCTACCTCGAAAGCGGTGGAGTTAATCTGAAATCCTGCTCCCTTTGTGGCATCATCTACTTGATGTAACCAATCTTGCAACAAGTACACATTGGGTCGGGAAAAGGTGGTTATACTTTCATAACCATCCTCATCCACAGAAGCTTCAAAAGTTATTGTTACTTTCATGAGCTACACCGCAAACAATACATCATCTTCTGATGGTGCATCATCCCAGACAACATGCTCTGTAACACCAACATTTAGAAGTCGGACTCCTAGGCCGCTAGAGTAAGTTTCAAACTGTACTTTAGCTTTAGTTCCATTACCTAGTGAACCATCTTCACTAAAGCTCCACAACCGTTTATTCTCTGGTCCTTTAGTCAAATCAACAATTCCCGGAGCACCCCCATAGTCTTTCTCAAAGGGTTTTCCATCTCTTCCTGTAAAGGTTTTAACGTCCTTTATCATGCGTTTTATCTTCATGAACTTACCAATACCGTAAGACTCATCTCCATCTATGATACGATCACTCTTCATTGGCTTGGGGTCTAAACCATCAGCTAAGAGGTTCTCAATTTGATCTGCATCAGTAAAGTAAGCATTAACGATATACTGACCCCCTTTCTCATGAATGTTTTTCTGTACACGGTTTCCTTTAGGGTCTCCTAAGTCTGCATTCTCAGGGAAGACTTTAGCGTATTGAAGTACCATATCCATTGTGTATCTAGCCATATGTCGGGTTCCTTTCCTTTAGGGCTGTATTATATAGTAGGCACCCAAGAGAGATTTTAACAACCACTTTGGGTATTTTTATTAATACTTTAGTGTATTTCAGCATAACTGTTGCCGAATTGCACATCTGTACCAAGAGGTACGTTTAGCTGTAGTTTCTCGTTAAGAGAGTCTGCAGCTTTTTTCATTTTATCAACTATCTTTTGCTCTTCTCCTTTCTCCACTAGGGCTATAATCTCATCATGAAACTGGCCTATAGTCTTTATGCCAGACTTCCTACACAAGGCTACCCAAGTATCAAAACAGAACACTCCTGTGCCTTGGTTGAGTGTAGAAAATTTATCTTTGTCACTTCTTAAACTGTACCAAAACTTTGATACTGGATTCCACAGCCACAGACTGTCCAAGACTTCTTTTGTCTTAGTCTCAGAAGCTACCTTCTCAACTGACCAGTTCCTTGACCAGAAAGAGTCCAACAAAGTCTTAGCTTCTTTACGGCTCATCCCAGTCTCTCTGGACAGTTTAGGTGCGCCTACACCATAGGTGGCAGAGTAGTTTACAGCTTTGTAATTCTTACGGAGGGCTGTTAGTTTCCTCTCTCCTGAGTTGTGCTTATCAATGTCGTCTTGAGTGATCATCCCTGCGTGTTTAGCAAGGTCGAGATGTGGGTCAAAACCCTCTTTATTCATCTCCTCTACATAGTCGGGGTCAAGGGGTTTCATGTAGTGGCGTTTAGTTGTATCCTCTAAGCTAGTCATATCAGCACCACACAAAACATGACCCTCTGGTGCAATAAGACAGTCCCTTATTTCCTTTCCATAGGGTTTATCCACTGATGGCAAGTTGACAAGAGGTTTTGCATGTCGGAATCTAAGTGTGTTTGTGAAACCTTGAACAGAGGCTTGCACGTATCCATCACACTCTGAGTTAACCATTGCCTTGAGGACTGAAATACGATGCTGAAGAACAGACAGGCCATCATAATAAATAATAGCTTGTTCCTTATTGACCAACTCTCGAACTGATGAGCACAGTTCACCATCTTTTCTAGTTTGTGGGATACTTTTTTCATCACCTGTTACCTTGTTCTTAGTAAACTTAAATGTCTTTGGAACCCAACCCAAGCTATACAACCAAGACTTAATTTGCTCAGGTGCGTTAGGATTGGCTTTGTTCTTACTGTGAACAACTCTCATACTTACTGTAGTCTCTGGGACTTTATACTCCCTACACAAGTCTATCCACTTCTGACCTGCTACAGAGATATCCCCACTCTTTAGGTACATGCGGTCATGACTAGGCTTCTCTACTGTCTTATACTTAATCACTGGTGGCATAGCATCTGCCAAGGCTTCAGCCTTACTCCTAAACAGGTCAGACCACTCCTCTAAATACTTGTCTGCTTTAGCCACATCCAATTTCCACTGGAGGGACTCTTGCTCTGCAGCACACTCTAGCTTGAATGTAAGATAATCACAGAACCGCTCCTTTTCCACTGGAGAGGGGTACAAGCGACTTAGCTTATAGTCTAAATCTTTCCACAGGCGGCAGTTGATCTTTACATCTTCGTCACAACGGTGTGCATATTCCTCTGGTGTAAGGCCTTTCCAATCCTCTATCTCAGGTTTCTCTATACCATAGTCCTCACCATAGAATTTCAAACCATGTCTTGCACGGTCATGATCCAAGTACCAAGCAAGTCCTAGAGTATCCACTAGCCTAGCAGTGACTTTTATACCTAGCACATTTTCCACTGCAGGGATATCAAAGCGCACTATGTTATGTCCAACCAAGACTTCTGCCTCAGTAAAGAACTTACGCATGACATCATAGTCATGGGTGTTGTGGATTTCTTTTCCATCGGTAGACCACGACAATACGTGTATCTTTGTAGAGTCCAGTCCATCAGTTTCTATATCAAATACTGGCATTAAAGTACCTCTCTAAGGTTAAATGTTTCTGTACTAAACCTTAACTTTCCTGCGCTACCTTCTATAGAACAAGGTCGGTTCTTCTGAACGGTTATGTACGTTGTATTTTTCTCTTCTAATGTGTTAGCTTCTTTGTCCCTTTGTAAGTCAAGAACAACAGAAGCCCTCTGCCCAATCATCTTACAATACTTGGGGTCTCCATACTCATTAGTGTGGGCAATAGTCACGATACCTATGTTAAGATCAGCCGCAAGTTTAGACAGCCTGACAGACAAATCAGCGAGCTGTTGTTCCTTACTCTCCTCTGAACTACCTGTGACGACATCTTGGATTGGTTCAAAGAATACAAACTTACAACCACAAGCCTGACTAAAAAACCTGATCTGGTCACACAAGTCATCAGACCCTTGACCGTCCTCAAGATAGAATTGATACAGTAGTTCATCCTTAGTCAACTTCCTGATAGCATCTTTAACACGGTCTTCTGCACCTTTCTCTGCAATCAAGTCCCTGCGTGTGAGGTTGTCCCTAGCTACATAGGAAACTAGGCCAAGCAGTGATCGTAATTTAGTCTCTTCCAAGTGCCATGTAGCTATTGGAACATTGCGTTGTATCATGTTGTACTCAAGGTATCGCATGACCTCAGTCTTACCAATACCAGTGGGCGCTTTAATAACAGTGAAGTGACCTTGCATAAGCCCTAAGATTTTATCATCAAGTGCTTCTATGCCTGTTGGCACATACTGGTGTTCTGGTGTATCCTCATACAAACTTATAAACTGCTCAGTAGTGTGAAAGATGTTTTCTGGCACATACTTTGAAGCATTGAACCAAGCAGCTTTAAACTCTACAGCAGCACCATTAACTAGGAAGTCGTTGGCATCTTTGTGCTTGTTGTGAGGAACCCTATAGACTTTGTTAGGGAACATTTTAGCTATCTTATCCGCTACAGCATCCCCTGCTTCATCGTTGTCTATTGATAGGACAATCTTACTAAAGCTATCAAGGTAAGGCTTGCAGTTTTCCCACATAGATTTAGAGGGGGTGGCTGATGGTAACGACACAACAGGGTTTAGGTAGGCCTCACTCGTAGTTAACATCTGGTAAGCAGACATGGCATCTACTTCACCCTCTGTAATAGTAAGTGTTTTAGAACAACCCGCAGTAAAGAAGTTCATACCAAACAACTCTTGCTTGAAACCTTGGCTAGTGTAAAAGCCTTTCTCTTTAAGGTTTCTGGTTTTAATTCCCCCAGAGGGGTACACATAATTCTGCGTGTCCTTATCACCATAAGTCAGAACATTATAATGCTCCATTGTTCTTTCTGAGATACCTCGTATAGATACATACTTACCATCACCTTGGGTCTCTCTTACCTTGGCCGAACTCTTTTGACCGACAGGTGGGTACTTCTCTTTAGCCCAAGAGAAAGTAATCTCCTTTGATGGATAGGCTGTATTACAAGAGTGGCACTGGCCGAACCCTCTTGTATTATAGCAAAATGCATCAGAAGAGCCACAAGCCTCGTAGGGACATGGCAAGCCACGTATATTCTCATGTACATCTTTAGGCATACTTGATCCTTTCTATTATTAAGACTTCACGGACGGATTAAATCAAAGGGGAACATATTATAGTAGGCACCCAAAAAATGATTTAACAACCGACTTAAGATATATTCCGGGACTGTTGCAAATTAGTTACAATACCTCTCAACTTCTTGAAAAGCTTAACCTCTCTCTTATCAACAGCCTGTTGTGTAATTCCGAAAAATTCACCTATCTCAGCCTGAGTCATGTCTTCTGAGAACCTCATATGAACGTGTAGAAGTTCATCACTGGTTAAACCCTCTTGAATCTTAGCATTAAGTTTTTCATAGAACTCCTTGTCTTCATACGAGTTTTCTGAGGTCTCATTGAACAATGCAAAAGTATCAAAAGGAATTATGTCAGATTTTAAGACGTTCCTCAAATATTCTATAGCTTCGTTTGTCCAATGTGTATCTCCAAAGTCCTCAGAATCTCCATCTCTAACTAGGCGCCTAGATACATCAGAGGCAGGTACACTAACAGGAAAGGTATCTAAGTTAAAGTAGTCGTGCATCTTACGATTAGCTTCACGATATAATTTCACTGGTGGGGCATCAGGCTCTTTATCAAGTATCTCATAACACCTAAGCACCCCCTCTCCTACTAGGTCATCATAATGGGATTGGCTTTTATATCTCCTAGCCAAACCTTTGCACATTCCTATTATAACATTAGGTTTCATTTTTTATCCTTTGCTCGTTGTCTTTCACTCTTAGACATGGGTCTGATGTAAGGTACAACCCTTCCTGTTCCCCACTTCTTAGCTTCTTCCTCTGCTTCATGCAGGTTGTTAAACAACCAAACCTTATGGTCTTCTGTCCAAGGGTTCTCCTTACGGACATAGGTAAACTCACCTAGTTCAATCTCAATCTCTACTACATAGGGCATCATTCATTCTCCTTTTACATAGGGATCATATAGCTTCTTGGCATCAGCCCATGCTAACTTCATACCGATTATGAAACCGATAGTGCCTGAACAAACTGCGACACCTGCTACTGCTAATATCTGTACTTCACTCATCTTGTTTCTCCTTTTCTGTTTCATCGGGTAAGTGAGTACAGATGCACTGACTATCAGGGTGTAAGTTACAATTACAATCGGGTGTAAACGTGTGGCTCTTAATGTCATAAAAGAAGCGGTTGTTATTGATAACAATCTCTATCTTTTCTGCGTACATAGACCAATTCTCTATCACAACCCGACCGTTATTAGGAAAGAAAGAATTGTCGTACTCATACCTTACCTCTGTATCAACATCCATCACCCTCTCCCTTTAGCTAGTGCCATCCATGACACAGGAAATAACTCATGCATCTTGTGACTGATCTGATTAGCTACCTCTTGTGTCTCAGCTTGAGTGTCACTGGCACAACGCAGTAGGCACATATCAGAGAATGCATCCAAGCTACCTGACCAGTACCACTCAGTCATCATTGACTGTGGCAGTACCATACGTGCCAACTCAGGTGCGGCCCCATCATAGATCATCTGGTCATATAGGTCTTTTACCTGACCTATGGCACGATCAAGTTGGTGATGATCTGGTTGCCATATCCCTTCAGACCCTTGCTTCTTATCAGCACTGCGTCCACGCCATTGATCAGGCACATAGAACTCTGGCTCATCGTCCACATACCTACGGCTAATCTCATTCCACCGCAGGAACTTATGCTTGACCAACTGTCGTGCCACAAACACAGGGGCTTTGACATGGAAGGTAGCAAAGCAGTGACCGAATGGTGACATATGTTTGTGCTTGGCTAAGTAACGGATCAGCTTGGTATCATGGTCAGATAGTCGCTGCTCTAGCACATCTAAGTTACCCTCTCCGTCTACCTCTGCCCAATCCCATTCACTCTGCTTACCAAAGCTAACCCTAGCTGCGTTTACAACAGACAGGTCACTGCCCATATGGTCTATGTATGTTGCTTCAATCATTCATCTTCCTTTCTTGTTGTTGTTAAAAAGTTGGTTCACCATTTTCATCTACCCACTGCCTATTAAACTCACCGTCAATTTTCCTCGGTGGGGGTGGCTCTTCTTTTTCTACTGGTGGGGGTAGTACACCAATTATCCTTAGCTCCATTTCCATCAGAGGGGGTAACATCATTTTCCTTTTGTCCTAGTATAGAAAATATGATCCCCTATCTTACCATCAAGAATATAGTACTTTGCCCAATAAGGCTCCACAGAGGTGTTGTGGTAGTGGGTAGACGGTATTTCGGTAGTACCCCTGCCTAAAACGTCTTTGGCTACTGTAACAGCTATTACAGCCGCTCTACGCTCAATTTCATTATTTGTGTACCGACTGATCTTGTCGGATAGCCCATCATGGGTAAATGAAAACTGCTTACGTTGGAACACTACTGAACAGATATCATCAGGGTACTTTACTGAGGCTACACGGTTCATCACCACTTCAGCTACAGCGTACTGACCCATTAGAGGTTGATCCCTAGCTTCAAAGAATATGGCAGTCACTAAACATGCAAGACCTGTCATTATATACCCTCAAAGATTGATTTAACTACATTCATTGTACATAACCCTCTAGTTCAAGTTTCTCTAAGGCGTACTTCTGTTGCTCTTTGTACTTAGATAGTGCGATTTCATCTTTTGTCAAGTCTACCTCAACACCCATTAAGTCACCTTCTAAGACTAAGCCAACCTTATGACCATCTCTGATGATGTCCATGTCAACTTCCATCTCACAACCATCACGCTCTATGTATACTCTGGTATCATACATCATTAGTTTGTCTCCTTATACTCACTACCGTTTACTTTTATAGCCAACACTTTGTCAAGGTTAAAGCACTTATAACCTTCACTAGTTTTGAGTGTGACATATCCGTTACTACGCAATGCTTCGGCTACAATACGTCCGCGCTCATTCCCCTTGAGGCCTTTCTGCACGTTCATGCGTCCGTTATAGGTGCGCTCCTCATCACTCTTAGTTAGGAACTTGACTGTGATGAAACTATTGCGGTTGTCAGCTATTACATTACTTACGACTGTTTTGTCTAAGGTCATAAATTTCTCCTTGGTTTAGGTTAAGGCGTTATTGCCAAGTTAGGTCGTCTCTGATTTCTCCTAGCTCTCTGAGTAACTCATTAGCAGTATAGCCATAGGATTGCAAGAGCAAAGCTACACTTTTTGGACGCTCGGCTACAATTTGTTCTAGGTCTAGGTCAGAGAAGTAACTAGGTGTTTGCCACAATGTCTCTACCATGTAAGGGTCACGGTCAATGACTAGCTTAGACCAATCGGCATTGATGCAAGCATCGGCTAACTTGTCCATAAACACTAGGTCTTGGGACTCTTGGCTTGTGTGCTGCTTGAAGTAACCTACAGAGATGTTGGTACACTCTGGCACATTTTCTTTGTACTCGTTGCTGTCTGTGAACGAGCCACCTGTGTCTAGGTTGTAGTCAAGGCCTAGCAAGTCTATGAGGCTGTAGGCAAAGTCATCTGAACAAGTACGCATACCCATCTGATGTGTGATGACTGAGTTGTAACCCTTGCGGTCAAAACTGATAGCAGCTTGGATGCCGTCAAAAACCTCTGGTGTCTGATATACAATATGGCTTGAACCTAAGCAGCCAACTTCTTCTGCAGCGTGTACGATATATAAGCCTTCTATGCGAGCCTCTATCATACGCAACATAATGTACACACCTGTGGTGCAATCTGCACCTAGGCAGTCACCTGTGGCTTTAGCGAAGTTACCATCTACAGTAACAGGTTGTCTGCCGTTCTTGGCATGTACTGTGTCATGGTGAGACATGAAAGCAACCTTGGGTTTGGAACCAATACGAAGTATGTAGTTACCCTTGCTGTCTGGCTGACCAAACACTGGCTTGAGGTATCTGTTACAGAACCTACGCTGTGATCGACTGCCTTCTGGTCGTCGGTATGAAACCATTTCGATGTAGTCTTTAGTAGTTATCATTAGTGCTCCTTTGTTGTTGTCAATAATTAGTTATCTCATATTTCCACTGGTGGGTCAAGAACTAATTTCCATCGGTGGGTCATTTTCCATCGGTGGGGCCAATTTCCATCGGTGGGGGTACTCCCATTTTCCACTGGTGGGGTCATTTTCCATCGGTGGGGGGTCGGCCTCACTCGCCTTAAAGGTGAATAGAATCATTCTAAAACACTCGCGCTTAGGTTGCAGCGAAAATATTTTTACACAACACGCATAGGTTGTAAGAATAGAATAGTTCTAAAACAACCTAGGGTTGAAAAATGAGTCTGCAACTTTAAAGCGAAAATACAGTTCTAAAACAACCTAGGGTTGAAACCATATTTTGCGTCAACTCACACTTTTAAAGCGAGTTAAATTAACGTGAAACAATCTTGTATCATACAACCTAAAAGTGAGTCAACCCGATAAAGTAAAATACATCTTGGGGTTGTACCGCCCGGAGTCTAGCAATCTATAGGCGAACAGGCGGTTTTAAGCCTCACACAGTGGCGAAAGTGTGTTTTCTGGTGGTCTAGTATATAAAAAGCCTTTCCGCGATTTTGGGGCAAAATAGGTGGTTAAAAATTAGTGTATAAAAAGACTTGCAATGCTGCTTTAAATGCTTATTTATTGTTTTATCAGAAATCAAACTTAGGAGAAAAGTAATGGGTGTTTGGATATTAGAAACTTCCACAAATTGGGACGAAGGGTCAGACATACTTGGGGTATATAAAAATCCCTCTATCTTTGTTGAACAAAATAATAACCTGTTTTGGGTTGAAGATGATAATGATACTTGGTTTGGTCACAAGTGTGAGAATACTGCTAAGGAACACGCCGATTGGGAAAGCCTATCATTAGACCAGAGGAATAAGCTTAGAGAAAAAGATGGATATTCCTTTGATGTGGAGGCCCATTGGGATTCCTTCCAATATCTTGCTTGCAAGTGGAATATACAAAGATACAATCGCCAACTCTAATCAACCCAATAGCAAAAAGGGAAACCCGATCATGTGTTATAAAGATTTACTATCACAATTCGAAAATAGTTCACTATATCCCGAAGATGGAAACATAGATATATCACAACACTTGACCAATATTGTTTATAGTGAAACCGAAAACGCAGAACACTATGATTGCCGACGCTTTATTCAATACTTGTCGCCAAACTATGACGCGCGAAACCCAAAACTTTTGTCAGTTTATTTGAGTGTCAAAGATTTAGAAAGTGACCGCAAAACAGTTGGTAAACCTGCCAAGATTTTGCGCAAGATCATTGGCGGTTTATCGGATCAAGCATATGAAAGTTTTGCAGTATGGTATAAAGACAATATAGAATTGGCGCTTGACGGCCTAGTGATAAAATCGGGTGGCACATCGCAAGATTTTGAGAAAGTTTACAGCATGAAACAAGCGAAAGCCTCCGACCCGAGACTTGGCGCGTATAGGAAAAGCCTAGCTTCTAGTTGTATGCGTGCTGATTATCTTGACCGCGCAGGTAATCTCGAACGCTTGCCGCACCATCCTGTTTGGGTCTATGGCTCTGGTGATTTTGAGATCGTTTGGCTTGAAAACAGCAAGCAAGAACTATTGGCGCGTGTCGTTGTTTGTACTCGCAAGGGTCGCTATGCTGCTGCGCCTATCTATACCAATTCTTGCATTGCGGCGGATATGCTTGACGAATATATAACCAAGAAAAAAGAGGCTTGCGAGCAACCCAAAAAAGAG
>Ga0208013_1000185_pt1 | contig 42778 bp, 50 predicted proteins | sample 16_taG_FD_184091 | JGI IMG/M metagenome (GOLD analysis project Ga0208013, IMG submission 184091) | Marine viral communities from the Subarctic Pacific Ocean - 16_ETSP_OMZ_AT15313 metaG (SPAdes) (version 2) | ecosystem: Environmental > Aquatic > Marine > Oceanic | place: Pacific Ocean | collected...
ATCGTCAAAGTCGTCAAAGTCGTTTCTCCTGGCTATAGGTACATAAGAAAATCCCCGTCTCTACAACTGTAGAGCGGGGCGGGATGAATTGTTAAACCTGTAATGGGCAGGTGATCTAGGTTTTACGTCGGCACTGGCGGGTTATGATTTTGCAGTAGTTCACGCTACCGCTTTCGCCCTAACACTGTCACGCTATAGCTGACCGGATAGCTCACGGTCACGACTACGTGCCTACGACTTTGAACGGTCGGGCCTATGTTACCCTTAACAATCAGTTGCCGGTGATTGTGTTGTTCGCTGTCGATACTAAAGACTACCATACGAAAGTACAGTTGTCAAGTAGAAAATTAAATTTTACTGGTGAATGCGTCGATCTCGCTCAGTTCTTCAGGAGTTGTATCGTTGCGGAGTACGCGGAACCCGACCGTGAACATTTTCGAGTCCTCTCCCTGCATCTGTGCGACGGTCCCGATACTGTGCAGGGCATCGTCGATATCATCGTAAGGACCGAAGAACTCGCCATAAACGCTAATGATGTAAATGCCGTTCTGAACGGTAAAGTCCTTAGTACCCACCTCAGCCTTAGTCTCGGCAAGGTCGCTACAATCGGTACAGGGGTTAGCAGCGGCACACTCGTTACACTTGCCATCAAGCAACCAATAGCCGCAAGCCGGACAGTCGTCGCCAACCAGATAGTCGTCATAAGCGTTAGAGTTGACAGATACGGCACAATTGAGGCAGGCATTCCACTCGCCAGAATCGACAATTGGGGCTTGCCGGATATCGTTGCAACCGTCCATGAAATACACAATCGCAGACCAGCTACCCGTTGTGGTCACCACAGTGACCGTTGTGCGGCTGTAAAGGTCGGGGTAACCCTCGACCCTATCTAACACTTTGATGCCACTCAGCGGGACGCTGTATAGCTCACCGTGGATTGTGGTGCCGTGTTGGTTGTCTACTTTTTGCAGAGCAGGGTAAGCACCCAAGTCTCGCATAATAAAATCGTTGTTCGTCATTTTGGCAGATGACAAGAAGGTGCCACCGGCCCCGGCAGTCATAGAACTGTTGAGTCTACCGCCCCGTTGAAGTGTGCCATATACAAATACTAGTCGCTCGTTTTCGGTTGTCATATTGAATTGCTCCGTGGTTGTGTTGTTGTTCGTTCGATACCCAAGTATGCCATACGATCAGGGTGTTGTCAAGTAGAATCTCAAAAGAATATGGCCTGGCCGCACAATCGTTACAACCGGTAAAGTCATTCAAGTCGGCAAAGTCGTTAAAGTCGATACCAGGACCGCATGTATCGCGCACCCGCGAATCCCGTGATCACACGCGAGGCAGGCATCCGTAAGACGGGCGCGCATCCCGCAAATGTCACCACGAGCGCACGCGATAAGTGCGAGCTGCACGTGCGTTTCCACGCCCGTCAGCCCACACTCGCCTGCCATCCGATAGCACCGCATAAGACGGTTAGTGTTTCGGCAAATCATTTTGGCATCACTTCCGCTTTCCAGAACTTGCCGGGAATCCAGCCCACCATATAGGCGTAGCCCATGACCCCCGCGAGGCACAACGTGATAACGTCGAGTGCAATTATGTTACAGGTAAAGCACCCGAGTACGGTGCATCCAGCGATTGAGTTTAGTACGTCGTAATTCATTAGATTAATTCCTTAATGTCAGTGTCAGATTCGGTTAGTTTCAAAGCACCGGTGTCGAATCGTGCTTTGGTTTTAAGTCCAAGTATGTTTTCCTCTTTGAATGAACGCATACCGTCGTAAGTGTAATACATTCGGTTAGTCGTCCCCGGTCGGGTATCTCGACCCAAGTCAATGCCGGTGCGAGCCTTGCCGTTGTACTCGAACGTGTGGATGACTAGTATCGGCACCACCGTGGGTTCCGGTCCCAAGTCCTCCGTCCTGTAGCCCTCACTGGTTAGTGTAAAGTTCAACGGGCCAAACGTAAGTGTCACTGGCAGACTCGCTCCAGAAGAATTGTTCGTAGTAGTTGTCATAGTGGTTAACTCCCATATCGTTAAAATGATTGTGTAGTCGGGTGACCTGAGCCACCGTAAGGTCACGCAAAAACAGCTTGCGCGGACTTTCGAAAAATGTCTTGCAGTAGTCATCGGGCTTGGCTCCGAGGTCGCGGATACGGCGGCGGGCTGTGTCTAGCAGACCCTTGAGCAGCAACCGAGAGCGGTGCGAAGCGTGAAACGGTTCATCGCCTAGCCAGTGTGGTTGTACAATGCTGGCGGGGTCGTGTGACCCGATGCGTTCCATAGTCTTGTGATACGACTTGTGTGTGTCGGAGCCGCCACGAGCGACCCACTGTTCGAAAAGCGCGGTTTGATATGAACCAAGAGCAGGCAAGTAGTCTGCCCACATCCGCACTGCGGGGTGGTTCTGCCAAGCACCACCGTCGAGAATGCAGTTGGTGATCTGCTGAGTCTCTACGAGTTGCTTGGATAGTCGCACTTTGTCGAGGACTTTGCCGCACGTGGCAAAGTCGGGTGATGGTAAAAATGTTTGCATGATTGTCTCCTGTTGTTACTTAACTATACAACATGGATCAACAGTTGTCAAGTAAATAATCCTCAAATTCCCAGTGAATGTATTCTTCGTCGGCTTCGAAGCATTCGAATTCTTCCGCCACAACTGTATCCGCCGTAGCTTCCAGTACAGTTAGGACGGCATCTATTGCCTCGCCGTAGTGTGGGAATGGTAGGTCTACCCGTTCGCCATTCACGAGAATGACTGGGGGGTTGGAGTTGATAATGTCTAGCTTGTTTACGTTTCTCATATCTTTGCCTCTGTATCTAGGTTAGTTAATAGTTTATGGTCAATCTCGAATTCGCCGTTTACCACCATAACCCGGTAATCAACGTTGTATTCTAAAGTCGGGTGGCTGCTGTGCATGGAATCCCACCAGTGTGCAACCCTACGTGCCTCGCGTCTATCGCATCCCGCAACCTCCCAACGCTCGGGCAGGTCGTCACTGTACCTACGACGGCGGGTAATGAACGGGTGGTTAGTGAAGTCATCAGACTCGGTTGTGCTATGCATCCGTGAGAATGAACCCCTACCGGAAACACGGTCGCCCTCTACGCATCCACAAGAGTACTCCTCACACTCATCGCAGTACCCCGGACCGGGATCGGCTACGACGAAATATTTGTAGAACTGGATTCTGGTTTGCGGTACGCCCAAGCCTTGAGTGATCTCGAATGTTCGGCACTTGGCCGATACGCTGGAAGCTAGTCGGTGGGCTATCTCTTTGTCAGTGGTGACCTCTACCACACGGCTACCACCCTCACAGCCTACGGTTACAACGTAACAGTAGGTGCAGTAGGAGTCAATGGTGTCGTTATCCCACTTCTGAATTGTAAAGCCGGTCTTGTTCTCGGCTACGTTTGCATGGCGTACACAGTTGGTGACCCAAGCAACCTGATCGTTTTGTTTAACAATGTAAAGTATCATAGTGTTCTCCGTGGTTGTGTTGTCGTTCGATACCCAAGTATGCACTACAGTCCTGGCTTTGTCAAGTAAAAAATCAAAAAAAAATCCCCCACCGTTTCCGGCAGGGGTTGCGGGGGTTAATATTGTTTGTTGACGAAGCCGATCTTCTCTTGCTTTCGCCGGACCTCGGCCCTCTCCTCTTCCATAATGTCGGTAGATTTGTCAAGGTCGATAAAGTCGTTACAACCCTTATCGTATGCCACGTAGTAGCTCTTGGCTATCCGAGACGATGGAAACCGCTGGCTATCGCTGTACCACCAATCGGCCCACACGTTGACCCGAAAGATCGGCAGCATCTTACCGGGGCCACTCCTGTACTCTCCGACGTGGGTATGGGTAACCAGCTTGCGACGTACCTTACGACCCATCTCGTTAGGGAACGTTAGCTCCCCGATAAAGTCGTCCAAGACACGGCTGTCTATTTGCAGTCCCGGCTTTTCTTTTACTTCTTTTACGGCGGTCTGTGCTGACTTCTTAATGCTTGCGTCACTACTCATTTTTAGATTCCTTATTCATTTGTATTTTAGACCATTTTAACATAGGACACTCTTCGTCCGGGTGAGCTAACTTGTTGAGTGGGGAGCGTCGCCCACTCACGGTACACTTGCATAGGGTGCAGTATTCTCTACATAGTCCCTTACGCTTGTGTTCGCAGTTGTCACACGTTTGCTTTCGCATGGCTATCATTACGGGTGGAATTAGTCCGCGTCCCGTAGCGTAGCGATACAAAGCTCTGATGAAACTTAACATGGCATGAGTACCCCCACTGACTCAAGTAATTCTGGCCCCTCTCGGGATACCTTGAACAGGACCGCATCAATTACAAAGTCCAGTGCAGTACCACTACACTTGGTGAACTTGGTATTCTTGCAACCCTTCTCTTTTAGTTCTGGCCCACCGTACCACGTGATACGGTCCAGCCCTGAGGCGTAACAGTTAGACCCGTACATACATTCTAGGTCTACGATGTCGCACCACTGCCCGTCAATGCCGAGCAACGTCTGGTGCATCCCCAGCGTCTTGAGAGCAACCGCACACTGACCCAGTGATGCGAACTCCCAACAGTCGAACAAACAACTTACCAACTCTGCATCAATATGCTTGTTCTTACGTCGGTATCGTGTTTTCCTACCCTGTGTTTTACCCTTGCGTTTTTTCATGCTACTAACTCCTCTGTGCTATTATAATTGTTGCGGATAATCTCGCGGGCCTTCCGGTACACCCCGCCAGCCAGCTCACTACGCAGTGGGTTGCGGTTGTGCCATCTGGCTAATGTAGTATAGCACAGGGGGACGATGTTGTCAAGTACATAATTTACACGACGTTCACAGACCGCCTCTCCGCTGGCAATGTCGTTCATGATTGAACGGATGCAGGCTCGGTAGGCGTTTTTCACTTCGGTTGACAGTGCGTTGGCGTCTGTGCCACCCTCATCCCTTACCCTATTGAACCGTCGCTCCAAAGAAATACAGTCGAAGTACAGAATAATCGGTGCGACGCTTTTTGCTAGGCCGTTCACAGTGTGTACCCAGTTGGGTGGAAGTCCACGTCGTACTGCCCCGGTTTCACCATCGGCACGAGTTGCGAACCTGTTTAGCATGAGTGAGTACCGAGTGATATAGTCGGTGTGACCGGCAAAAGCCGGATGGTCGTGACAATACGAAGCCATACCACTGCCCATGCTTGTGCTAACCCCGATACTGCGGGCTATTTCGTTTGATCGTTGAATATCGTTGCTAAAAATTGCTGGTCTCATTTTGTCATCCTTATAATTGAACCTACTGGAAATTTGTTGTTACGTCTCACCGTCGCCATAGTCGATACCTTGCCGTGTACAATGCGACCGGTTAGCTTAAAGTGCTTACCCTCTTGTACTAGGTACTCCTCAATGTAGTCCGCATCACAGCCATAAAAGTAACGGGTGAACTTGACCCACGTTCGTTTTTCGTGGTGTACGTCCATCTCTATGTTACCGTGACGGCAGGTGTATGCTGCGGGTTTTGTCTTTGCTTTCATTGTCTCGCTTTCGTTAGTCTCGTGTTGTCGTTCGATACCCAAGTATGCCATACGTCACTACAGTTGTCAAGTAGAATCTCAAAAATAATTCCAGGGGGCAAAGTCGGTGCAATCGTTACAACCCGCAAAGTCGATACAGTCGGCAAAGTCGTTAGTTCCAGGGAGTGCCAGGGAGCTACGCGCAAGTGTAGTAAAATCCAGAGTAAGACGGAGCCTCTCTGTCCAAATGGGTTCTAAGACGAAGCCTTACCGTCCATCTTTAAGACGGCGGGCCAGTCTAAAATCATGGTAGAACCTAACATCATCGTGACCTCTCCGGCGACTCATGTACTCCCACACTTCGTGTTCGCTGAACGGGCGGTACTCTCCTAAGACGGAGTAAGCGTTGTCAACTCCAACATCCAGTGCCTTACGCTGCGGCTCTAGGTCGTCTAGGTATTCCTCACGTTGCCCGTGTACGTGTCCGTACAGGTGGCCCGAGCCACGGTGACTGCCATCCCAGTAAGCAGCAGGGTAGTGGGACAGGTGCAGTTTTAGCTGCTGGTCCCTAAGAGGGTTCTGTATTGTAGCAGACCTCTGGTACTTGCACTCCCCGAACGCCGATGCCATGGCACCCGGTTGGTCGTGGTTGCCCAGTACGATTAGGATGTTCTTACACTCGATCCGCTTTCGGTAACCCTGCGGGTCTTTCTTGCAGAAGTCCCCTAAGATGTACAGTGTGTCGTCTCGGCCAACCACCCGGTTGATGTTGTCTATGACCATGCGGTCATGGTGGTCGGACTCGGTGATCACCTCTTGGATAGCGTGACTGGAAAGGTCCAAGCGCATCATCCCGGTCGCAAGCGCGATGTCCCCAAGGTGTGTATCTGCGGTAAAGTATTTCATCGAAGTCTTTCTAAGAAAAAAGCCTCCCCGTTAAGGGAGGCAACGAAGTTAGTTAAAGTGCTTACCCATGTCACCCATGCCGTGGCCCGGATCTATTCGACCGGCACCGCCCTTGCCTCGCCCACGTCGTGGGTTCATGGGGCTGTAGGTGTCGTGGTACTCAGGTGGGGCCTCGCCAAAGGTGTTACGCTTCAGCCTCTTCTTGCCACACTCTGGGCACTCTTTGACCACTTCGTCAAAGCGTGCTAGGATCTCGGATACTTTCTTACAAGCACCGCAAGTGTAGTTATACATCGGCATTGTCATCACCCCCGACGAATGGGATCATGTTGTTGCGGCCAATGATAGCCACACGCTCCAGTGATGTCACTCGCACTGGGTAGCCGTCCTGCTTGTTGCCAGCCAAGCGCGGCTCACCGTTAAGATCGTGGGTAATGCTAGTGACAGTGATTCGATTCAACCACATTTGAGAACCCCGACGCACCGGATAGATGCACAGGTCTCCAAGTAGAATCTCTCGATCAAAGAAGTCTTTGGCGGGTTTGTTTACAACGTCGCTCATCGCGCGTTCCTTTCTAAAAAGCCATGATGTAGCCGCCACTCGGGTGCGGCCAGAAATCGTTCTCGTCAGCAACACGCTGACAGTAGTCTGACGACAAGTCAGTAGTCACACAGTCCCAGTCGTTGGCGATGCACACCCTAAGAGTAGTGCCTGTCCCCATGAACGGGTCTACTACAGTTCCGCCCTTCGGCGTAGTCATAGTAAGACAGTCCTCGACTAGTCCTTCATGTAATTGTGTTGGGTGCCACGACCGTCGCTGCTTGCTGTTGCCAGTCACCCTCGCGTAATCTAAGAAGTCAGAGAACCATACGTCGCCCGGCACTTTGCCAGCAGGGTTTGCTCTCTTGTCTCCGTTCTTCATTCTCCAAGACTCCCGCCGGATAGCGTCAGGGAACAGTGGTGCATCGAGATGCCTGATCCTCACGATAGGTCGGAAGTTGTTACCGTGGTCGGTGTGCCGATGCTGCCCGAACGTAAAGCCCTGGACCATCCACCGTACCTCCACTGGGTAGACCAACATCAGCTTGGACAGCAGGTTACCCATGTGGGTCATCCACCGTGCGTTGAAGCTGACGTAGCTGGTCTTACAGTTTTGGATACCCCACTGCAACAGTTCGTTTAAGAAGTCCACGTACAGTTCGTTGTCCATGCCGTCCTCGTACTCGTCGTAACCCAGCCCGATGTTATCAGGCGGGTCCGCGAACATGGTGTCGAACCGCTCACCGTCTTTCATGAAGTCCGTGACAACGGTTTGTGCCACGGGTATCTCACGAAAGTCCTTGTTCATTATCCTGTAGGTGGGCACGTTAACTCCTTTATGTTGTCAAGCGCGGCCTCAGGGTTGTCCTTGTAGCACAAGAAGTGACCCTGCAACGCTGCCATGCTGACCTTCGTATCGCCCAGTTCTGCAACGAAGACACTCGGGTCTAAGTCGTAGAACCTCTCGTAGAGTGAGGCGACCTGCTCGGGTTGAGCGTTGTCGATCAGCAACTCTAAGTCGATTCGTCCGGGTCTTACCAAGGCGGCGTCTAAACGCTCTCGATGGTTAGTAGTCATAAATACTATCCTGCCCTCCGCAGCACTGACACCATCGAGTAGGTTCAGTAAGTTGGACAGCGAGATAGCCTGTTTGTTCTCCCGCTCGACGAAGGCACAGTCGATGTCCTCCAGCAGCAGGATTGAGTTCTCCTTCATGTCGCCCATGAGCGTGGACAGTTCGTCCTCACCAACCTGCCCTAAGTTTAAGACGTTGATGTTCAGGTTAAACTCACTCGCTATGGCGGTCACAATGGATGACTTGCCGTTGCCCGGAGGCCCGGTCAGTAGGTAGCCCCGCCGATACGGGATCATCATCCGGTTGTACCATTCCTTGTTGTCGATGAAACCATCAACATCGTCGGCCAGTGTTTGCCGAAGCTCACCACCCAGTATAACGCTGGACAGGTCACGCTTCCGCTTCTTGGTCCCACGGGTCCAGTACCCATGCTCGCCCACTTCGAATACCTTAATGAAGTCGTCGGCATCCTTCTTGACTGTCTTGCGACACTCATCGACGAAGGCCTCGACATGCTTGCGGTTACCGAACATGGCGATCACCCAACGCTCTCGGAACGCTCGGTGGGCATTGTCACCCGTACCCTCTCGGCGGGCACGTCTTAAGATCACAGGTCTGCCTTTGAACCACAACAGGTGTCGTCCTGGCGCGGGGCTGTATGCGGCAGTCCCCACTCTCCGGGCCTCTACTGTGATCCTCTTGGCCTTGGTCATGTACTGGTGTTGACTCAGCCACTCGCTCACCCACTTGAAGGTATCACTGCGGTCAGGGATATCCATCTCTGTGATGAACAGCAAGCGCATCCACTTGATGATCTTGAACGGCCAAGTCTTGACTTGGTTGAGGACGAAGGCCATAGCAGCCAGGACTGCACCACCAGCGATCAAATCATTCTTCGCTATCTGTTCCGTCAGGAACGTCGTTATCGTCTCCAACATCTTCGCCGCCAATCTCAATAGGTACTGATAGTTGTGGGGTGAACGGTTGCAGGGAGAAGTGGATCGTGGGGATCAACTCGCCCGGCTGGGTGTTGTCACCCGGTTCCATGAAAGTGATGTTACCAGTAAAGCTCGTACCACCCACAGCGTTCATAGCCTGCTCCATCTGTAGGAACACCTGTAAGACGCCGGGGCCGAAGTTGTTGTTAACTCGCAGGGCGGCTAACTGGTTGATCATCGACAACTGTTGTTCTTCACTCATCAATCTTCTCCAATTTAACACCAACGGGTAACCGCTTCTTCAAGCCTAGTTTACGTTTGATAAGACTGCGGGCCTCACTCCGTGTGTAAGCCTCAACACGCCCTGCCTTGTCGTCAAGACTCCAGAGCCAACTGGTCTTGGGCTTGTCTGTGTCGATACCTGCGGCCTTCTCTGCCCGCTTGCCAGCACGTGCTAGGTAGGCTAGTACCTCGTGAGCTTCGTACTTGCGTTCCTTCTGTACCATTCCGGCAAAGTTAGTACCGAACTGTTTCTTTGATCCTCGTGTTCTGCGTCCCATGTTATCTTCCCTTGTAAGTGTAAGTAGGTTTGGCACACTTCGCAAAGAAGTCGCCTTCTGATGATCCATCCGACAGCATCGACCGAGCCATCGCATCCAATTGTTTGCAACGTTGTAAGCTAACGTCTTTCGACAACTCAGTAAAGATATGTCGAGCGTTCAGTGCAGCTCGCATTGTTACCAGTCGTTCGTATAGCCCCATCTGGTGGGCCACCGATACTTTGGTAACGTGGCTGGCGACCCTCATCAGTGGCTTACCACCGGGGACACCCTTACCAACTAACTGCTCAATGCAACAGATCGTGTTCTGACTTCCGACAGGCTCGCCTGCCATCCATCCGTACATTGTCAACTGGTCCGCCCAGTCGATGCTGATCTGTTCCATGTTGTACTTGTTGACCATAATGCCAAGGTGTTCCACAGGCTCGAATAGCTTGTGTGACTTACCATGACTGCGGGACGGCTTATCAAAGCCTACTCCGTCGAAGCAACAGGCGAAGCCCTTGCTAGGTGACGTCGATCCCTTACCACAGTATCCGTTGACCTTCCAGTCTAGGACAATGTGGGCACCGTTACGGTGGATGAACTGGCAATCCGGCTTACCGGAGATATGCAGGTCATCGCCAAGTACAATCTCTGACGTGAACTCAAACTGTGGATCACCTTGTGAGCCTTCTAGCAGGTCCGTCAGACGCTTGTAAGCACCTGAGTGAACGTAACTAGCCATGCAGTGCTGTCCCGCTTCACGGGCGAAGTCACGAACGTGTGGCTCTACTTGGGTTTCAAACAGTTCCTCGGTCATATCGACTCCGAGGATTTCATTCATAAGACGACCCTTGACGAATGCGTCGAAGGCCGACCCCACTGATGCAGGCTTAGACTGCGGGTCGCGGGGAGTTCTTGGTTCCGCACAGTAAGTCAAGTAGTATGACTCACGATCTTTCTCGAACCGTGCTAATGCACTTGGGCTGATTCTCGATGGCGTTCTCATAATTATTTCCCCGTGCTAAAAGGTAGCAGTGGGGCGTTGGGGTCACCTAAGATTTCGTTGATCTCGGCGTAGACCTCAGGGTACTTCCTAAGAAGAATCTTAAAGAAGGCGTACACTTCGAACTGGTGGATTCGTAAGTTCCGTTCTGCCTTCTGACGTTCAGTTCGCTCTCCTAAGAAGTCTTGCCGGGATGCGTCTGCTGACTTCATCCAAGCCTGCTGAGAGCGGATAGCCTCAGCGATGATCAATTGTTGCTCATGCTCTTGGATCATCTGGTCGTAGGCGTTCTCGTACTTCTCCATGTAAGCCATCTCCAGTTGAGATGCGTTGAAAAGCACAAAGATCAGCAGGCCCAGTGTAGTCCAAGTAGCGGTGAAGCTAATACAATTCCAAAGTTTCCGTAACATTCTATTCTCCATCTAAGTAAAAGTTTGCGATTCGTTTCAAGTGCGACTTAACGTGCCGCTGGTGTATGTTGACTTGCCCGCTGATGGCACTGTCACTAAGACCGGCCATCTTTAACTCGACCAACTTTCGGTCGAACGAGTCGAGCAACTCTAGGAACGTGTCGAACCAAACGGTGTCGAACACGATATCGTCATCAGTACGTCTCTCAGTACCAGTGAGTTTTTGTTTAGTTAAGATGATGTTGTGGCGGCGACCCGTGGTAGCAGGTAGCGTGACCGCAACTGACATCTCTCGAAGCCACTTCTTAACTGCACCTAAGCAGCTAAGTTTTGCAGCGTTCATAAAGTGTGACGAAGTGAACTGTTGGCCCAGATGCCCAAGCACGTACATGTTAAGTTCGAGCAGTGCCTCTGACTGACAGTCTTCGCGGTAAGGCTTGGCGGTCGGTGCCATGCGTACAAACCAGTCAACTGAGTTGACGATGTAGCCTACGAGTCCCTCGATCAGTGGTTTGGTAATGGTCTCGTCCCCGTTTGCGTACCGTTCCATGTCGGCTTCGGAGGGGATATGTTCATCAGGAATAACAAATCCGTGCGTGTTATTGTAGACTGACATTAGATTACCTTTTGTATTAGAAAGAATTGACGTGGCTGGAAGTCGGGTTTATCAGTCCACTGATAAGTGTACCCTCTGGGGTCGTAAATCGTCTCCGTCGCTCTGTCCCATGCTACCGCATGTCCTGTCTCGCTTCCCTCTACGACTCCGAAGATAACTCCGTTGCCTCGTATCATCGCTCCGAAGAATCTGTTACGTCCTAAGAAAGCGGCGTGATTCATAATGCTGCCCCCGTGCTTCAGGCAGGGGTTCAGTTCGTACATGGTGCAGGCCATGTTGTCTTGTGCTAGGATGTCCACGAACTCCTGTGGGTGGTAGCTACGCCTGCAAGCTGGTTCCTTCTCGTCAGGGCAGATGATGTCTTGCCCGTCGTGACCTAGCCGCCGGATCAGTTCGTCCATTGGAACGTCCATCACCATGGCGAAGGATGCCGGGACACACTGGTTGGTCTTCGATTCAATTATCTTCACAGTAGTAGACTCCCATCTTGTTCGCAATTGGCTTGGAATATAAGTGTAGTGTGACCAGTCGTTTGTCCGTCTGGTTGGATAGCCGGTGTATGCACTTCGCACTCGCGGCTATCGTGCTGGGCCTCTTGAAGCAAAGCGAGTACACCTTGTTAGTGTACCCCTCTGTGTCAGCCATGCCGTAGTTGTCTTCGGTGACCTCACCCTCCAGTACCTTCAGGGCACATGAGCTTTCGCCGTGGTCGTGGATCATCGACCCCTGCCCCGGTAGCCAGCACATGACCAGCAACTCGAACCACTTGCCACTCGCTACCACGTTGCGTGTGTAGAAGTGATCGTCCCATTCCATCTCATCCTGGAAGTCGTCTACAGTTACCCGAGAGTACTTTAACAGTTGCTCTAAGATGAACGGCTCTGCTACATCTACCAGTTGTCGGCAGTGGTAGATCAGTTTATCCTTGGGGCTTAGGGTCATCATCTAATTCCTCTAGTAGTTTATCTATGTCTATCTTCGTGTCCCAGCTCGACTTCCAGAAGTCTCTGAAGTTCGGTGAGCCGGACACAAGAACCTCGTCGTGTTCTTGTAGCATGTGGTCCTTGGTGCAGTCCTTGGACGACTTCGCTCCGATGATCCAGATGCCGATGCCGTAGGATTCCCATATGGGCCACTTCTTCTTTTGGGCCTTGGTAAACGTGTAACGTCCGTAGACCTTAACGTCAACCCAGCGAGTCCCGTAACGCTTGTGTGCTAGGTAAAGATCGGGGATGCCGGTCTGGAAGGCGTTACCCACCATCCTCTCGACATGCCACCCCTTACCTTCAAGGAACTTAACCCACTTATTCTGAATATGAAATTCAGGGCCGTTCTTGGCCCTCGCCTTAAATGGGTCCATGTCCCCTCCTATGTAGTCGCCTCCATCTCGGAGATGATCTTATCTTTATCATAGGTGATATGGTTTACGTTCTCCATGCCACCCTTCTTCTCGGCCCAGTTAGCCATATCTTTGCACCAAGTCATGCCGATCAAAGGCACCTGCTTGCGGAAACCCTCGACCGTCTTAGCCACCGTGTCAGAGACAAGCTCAACGTAGTCCGGGTGAGTCACACAGATGATCTCATCATGCACGTTCATCGGAGCTACAATCCACTGGTGGGCACCGACTGGTTGGTGTTCCCAGATAGCGACCTGTGTGTACTTGGTAATCTCAGCACCGGGTGATTGAATCTCGTGGTTGGCCGCAGCTCGAACAGTAGCCTCGCAGATGCCAAACGCTGCACCGTACAGTGCGGAGGACAAAGCCCCGTGTGCCTTCTGCTTACCACGCTGTTCTGACCGTGTGACGATTGCGTCACAAGCCATCCACTCCGAGGGCAAGTGTGCTGCCATCTCAAAGAGAGACTCAGCAATCTCGTACTCCAAAGTGAAGTACCGCTTAAACCCTAAGAAGGACTCAACGAATTCCTTAGGCTCGACCCACTCGATAGCAGACCCGATGCCACCCGGTTGTAAGAGCGGCTGATGCGAGTCAATGACACGCTGGCGGCTATCACCAATTCCGGGGAACATCTCACCCCACTGAGCGAAGGCCTGTTCAGCGATCTTCTCAGGGATACCTAAGTTCCGGTTCAATGTACTAGCGTTACCACCATAGATCATGGCGAACACACCAGCTTTGGCCTTACCGTACATGTTACCGAACTCGTAGTCGTGTTCGTTGTGATCCGAGTCAAGGATCTGTTCGTAGGTATGACCGGGGAATAATAAAGTGCCGAACAGTCCGTGTAACTTCTGTCCCGTGACGATGGCGGTTCGCAAGTCAGGGTCATTGTAAACGGCGTCGGCAATTGTAACTTCGAAAGCATCGAAGTCACCACCGCTGAGTGTATAGCCATCCCAAATTAAAGGAAACTGTCTACGCACGTTGGAATCGTGATTGATCCCTTGTGCATTCAGTCCGTCGCCACCTGCCATCCGGTTGGACAATGTACCAGTAACTTTGAATGAAGCGTGAAAACGCCCAGCGAGTAGTAGTTTATTGTAAAGCTCGATCTCCTTCTTGGCGACCTTGATTCCTAAGACCTCGGCAGCTCGTGAGGATGCAGGGTGCATTCCCTTCTTCACGATACCAGTGCCGTCGCAACGTGGGCAGTCTTCTTCCAGGCCCATGCACTTCAGGCAGTCTTCGTCCTCGGTGATCATCCACTGCGACATCTCTTCCAGCTTGGAACGCTTGGTAGTGTCGCTCAGGAATACGCTCTCAGTGTCATCGCAGCACTCGTTGATGTACTTGCGAATCTCTGGGGGCTTGTTCGTGTTGATCGGTGTCTTGATGGCGGTCTCTTCGGCCTTGGCCTTGAGTGTTCGGATGCCATCTTCGTTGATCGAGAAGCCGTGCCACCTCACCGATGCGACCATGCAGGTCAGCAGTGAGTCCTTGTCACCGGGGGTTGGCTTGTCCCAGTGGTAGTAAAGGCCACGGGTGTAAACGATATCGTCGTGAGCGTACTCGCGGGCAGCAGCGTCCGTGTTCCAGTGATGGATATGGGCTGCTATGCGTCCCGGCCAAGCGTAGCCCTTGATGACTTCTTCGCCTTCGTTATTGATTTCTGTGTAAGCCCAATCCTTGTCGGCACTGGAGATAGCCTTGGCGAACGGGGCATAGCCCAGCTCGACGGGTCGCATGTCAGGTGAGATGCAGATGTCCGAGTGCTGATGTTTGGGTGGTAGTTTCAGTACATGCTCTGCCAGTGCTTTCAAGCCACCGGAAGGGCTGAACCGAAGAACAACGTCAGCGAAGTTGCGGTCAACCTTGCCACTGTTGCTGATGCGATCAATGACACCCCAGCGAGGTGCGTCACGATCCATTGTGCGGGCGAAGTAGATCGGGTCTAACTCTACGTGTTCTTCTAAGTAAGCGGCCACAGCGTAAGCCATAGGGATCATGTGATCGTTGTGGCGAACTGGTGCCATGGGCACTCGCTTGATGCGAATGTCCTTGCGAGCCATAAGAGACTGGTACGGTCCCTTGCGGCTGTACAGCATAAGATCGAGTGCTGAGAACGGTTTGATACAGTTACCGTCCCGTGCGTCCATCTCCACCTCTGCGATCTCGTTTATGTGCTGCTCAGGAATCCAAGTAGGATCAAGCAGCGACCAGATCGAGTGTAGCTTTTGGATTTGGAAGTGATCGAAGGCTAGGTTAAAGCCGATGACTACGTGGTTCATCATTGCTTCGATAAGTCCGAGGGTCTTACCGACTGGTTCCTTCCAGATTTCGTACAGCACGATGTCTCCATGCTCCCCAACTGCGTATTGCAGAAGGGTAGGCATTCCGTGTAATCCACAGGTCTCTGTATCGTAGAATACTAGGTCTTTCGTCGTATTGTATAGTAAGTCAGTCGAGGTCATATTATTTATCCAGTGTCTTGAGTAAGTTTCGTAATTGTGTCGGTACGATGAATACTGTGTTCTTGCCGTTGGACAGGTTCAGGATACCAACCAGCTTGCCGTCTCGTACAACAGCACCGCCTGAGTCACCACTGCGGGCACCGGCTCCTACCAAGAGTCGTAAGTCATCTGCTTCGTCGCCTTCGTCGCTGCCCAAGCCCATGCTGGTGGCGTTGACGAATCCAGAGATGATACCTGTCTGCTTCAGGTAAGGGCCGTAGCCGTAACCGTGAATCGACCCGGAGACGTTAGCCTTTGGGTCTTGGCCGATAGGCAAGGTCTTGTAGGTGACTGACTCGATCTCGATGATTGCCAAGTCCCACTGTTCGCTCTCTGCGACGACTTTGCCTTTGATGACTGTCCAGTCACCGAATAGAATCTCGACGGCGTTGTCAGCCTCTCGACCCTCTACAACGTGGAAGTTGGTGACCACTCGTGTTGGAGAGATAAGTGACCCAGAACCCATCGACTCAGGAACGTTGTCATTGCCTCGTTTGCTAATGTAAACTCGGACGCACCACTCGGGTGGCTCCGTAGCAAAGGCAGGTGTAACGAAAGCGAAAGCAAGTAGTAGGGATAGTAAGGGTCTCATTCGTCTATTCTCCATAAGTCAAAACTGTATTGTTCTCCGTCAGCACCGACACCTTCAACGGTCATTCCGGTTACCTCGCCCACCATGACGGAATGTCCTGAGGTGAACTTGAAGACCGGTCTAAGCGATCTCCCGAGCCAATCATCCATATCGTGCTTGAGTGCAGGGTAGTGAGATTGGATAGCAATGACCTCTCCACTTTCAGTGAGCGGCGATGCTGTCTCTAAATCATACACCCTAAAACCGTCCTTGTCAAGTACTCTTAGGAAATAAATGTATTCTCTGGTCTCAATGTAGACGTTAGTCCCTACATCCAGGATAGACGGTGTAACCCCACCTATGTCCTTCTGTAATCTTTCGAACCCTTTGATCTGGCTTCGTCGAATTTCGGGGGTCATTTCAGCCATCCTTTTCTATCTCGGAGCCACGTTAGGGCTTCGTTAAGTTCTTCGTCAGTAATTTCCCCAGCGGTCCAACTTAGGAAACGCAACAGTTGGGGGTTGAAACCCTCGGCCAGCATTCTGGCGATGAGTTCTTTGATCTCGGATTTGTTTCGTGTACGCTTACCGAAGTGAGTAACACTGGACTTGCCGTTGCTTTCCTTCTGAGCGTTTAGTATTTGCCTTGCCTTGGCCTCAGGGTCACTTGAGTGTATGATCAGTCGGAGGTCACGTTCGGACAGTCTACCGGACGCTGCGGCCATCTGAATGAACTCAGCCTGCAACATCAGGTGTCGTCGGAGTGAAACCCACTTCTCGGACTTGTGTAACTCTTTGGCAATTGATCGGATCGTTCTATAAGAGGGGAACAGTTTCTCCAAAGAATTTGCTTCTTCGAGAATGTTTAGCTGTTGCCTTTCAAGATTCTCCGTGAGATTCACAATAGCGGCTTGTCGGTCGCTCATTCCGTGCCGTATGATGGCAGGAATCTCTACCCAACCCAGTCGGGTGCAGGCTGTGAATCGACGAAAACCACACACGAGTCTGTAGTCGAAGCCTTTGGGGGCGTCGGCTACATCCTCTATGGGTTGTACGTCTACGGGAAATAGCAAGCCATCTTGGTCGATGCTTGCAGCCAGACTCTCAATAGAGTCTGATGATATTCCGGCCCGGCAATTGAACTCCGAGGAGACAAAGATCCGGTGCATAGAAATAGTATGTGCGCTGTAATTTCCCATACTATATTATAGCATGGATCGGCAGCGTTGTCAAGGATTTTCTTGGGAATTTGTGTACTTTCCGTACTTTCCCCAGATGAAGTAACCCCTTATCTGCAAAGAACTTAGGATTATTTCGATGGTCAATAAGTCCCACATTTGGGCCTGGATAGCGATGATGCCCCAGAGGAAACCTCCGAAGGCACCGAGCAAGAGTGCCCACCTGTGTTGGTGGGACACTCCCCAGCATCCAATGATTAGGACTATGTTAGCTATCCAGCCTAGCATTACTTGTAAGCGATGCCGTTAGCGGTGAACGTGATCAGGCACTTCTGATTGGCGTTGATCACCTTGTTCTGCCAGACGTCAACGTAGTTGTCGTACTGTTGCTTGATGATACCACGTCGGGTTCCCCAGTAAACATAATCACTAGGTGCCCACATTTGTGAATTACCTTGTCCTGAGAAGCACTTGGTATCTGCAAAGTAGGATTCTTTGCTCTTGAACGCACGCTTGAAGTGAACTCGGGCAACGATCGTCTCTTGCTGACCATCGGCCATAACCGTTCCACGGTGTTCTACCCAGCTAACTCCACGGCTCTCTTCCATGTAGATAGAAGAACCAATACCCGTTGCCTGTGGGGTAATCCAGCTACAGAAAACCGAAGTCATAGCTGGCTCTCGCTTGAAGCTATTACTGTAGGTGAAGTGGCTTTGGCTTCGGGTGGCAATGTCTAACTCCACTGTGTAATAACCGCCACGGGTCGCTACAAGGTCGTTATCCACGCTGATTACGAAGCCGTTATCAGGAGAGGTGTACAGAGTGCTAAGGTGATCGTCACCGAAGTTAATGATTCCGCTAACTGTAGTACCATCTGCATAGATAATGCGGTAAGGGGCATTAATGAGTCCACCTGTGGGGTTACCACCTCTGGCTATGTAATGCTCCTCAAGTAGCTCAGGGTCTAGCAAGAACTCTACCTGAGACTCATTGAAGGGACCGTTGCTCACTAGGCCGAATCGAGTGGCTTGAACAATACCATAACCATCCGTGATAATCACGGGCGTTGACGTTGCGGTCGAATAAATGTTTGCACCAGAAACGGTAGCACGTGCGATTAAAGTTGGCATAATTAAAAAATCCTAAATAAAGTTAAAAGATAAGACCCACCACTTAGGTGGGTCCCGATGTCTAGTTGGATCAGATGATGATCCGGTTGTCCATATCAAAAGATCCATCTTCGTATACGTCTACGAATGCGTAGCCGTGATTCCATCCGTTGATGCGAGAGTACTCAGGAGTCAGCTCGCACATGCAGCCAGTCGAGTAGCACCGTTGGTGCTTACCTTCGAAGTTGGCTTGGGTGAACTGAGAAGTACGATGGTTATGTCCTGCGATTGCGTCGCACAACATACGTTGCATCATACCTCGGGCCGGTTGAATACCGCCGCCACCATACAGTTCGTGTCCGTGGATGATCTTCAGGTCGCCCGCATGGATGACACGCTTGTCACCTACGTGGTCTACACCGAACTCGTCCAACAGTAGTACTTGCTCAAGACTGAACTGGGCGAACTTGGAGAACTCAGGGGCGTTGTTCCAAATGTACTTGGCCCATCGTTCATCGTGGTTACCCTCTTTGAACACAACCTTTGCCTCGAAGCGATCAGTGATCCACTCGAAGAACTCGTGTGCTTGGTCAATCTCGAATGCCGTGTCACGCACAGCAGGGTTCTTCTCAAAGCGAGACATACGGTAGAAGTCAAGCAGGTCGCCGTTGATGACGATCACGCTAGGCTCAAACTCGGATGCGTCCGCATACCACCGTTGCAAGGTAGCCTCGCAGTGGTAGGGCAGGTGGATGTCGCTAATGATAGCGATACGCTCACCGTTGGGAATGATATAAGGTGCCCACTCTTTAGTCTGAGACACAGGGATCTGACTCTTAAAGCCTGCTTCCTTGTTCGGTCGGTGGAAGTCGGTCTTCATGTTGGAAACACCGGCATTGCCACGGCGACGTCGCAGGGCGGATCGGACCTGTTCAACACTTGTGAAGAACTTATTGTGATCCTTGTAGATTGCTTTCGCAAGGGTCTTCGTCGGGACTTCTGGAAAGTTCGACAAAGCGTCGTCCATTGCTTCAGTTACAAACTTAGGGTATCTCATTCTTCTTCTCCGGTGTCGTTAAGGTCTTTAATAGTAACAGTCTCGATTGCGTCAGGGAAGATACGCCTTCCCTCAGTCTTAAATCCGCGTCCTGCGATGTTGTCCCGCATACGCGAAACTTCTTCTTCGGTTCCTTCCACACCAAGGTAGTAGTTCTTATACTGCCTTGGGCTTGTCGCTTCTAGGGCAACTACGCAGATCACGTACTTGTCCTTGGGTTTTTCAGTCATCTGTGGTTTCCTCACATTCTAAGTCTTTCTCGAATTCCTCAAACTCGCCCATTGTCATCTTCTCCAGTTTACGATTCTGGCGGAGAATGTCAAGTACTCGTTTGTCAGTTGGTAAGTGGAACAGGTCCACTATGATTGCGTGTCCAGTCATCCCTGTACGGTGGATACGATCCTCCGCTTGGGCACGGCTTGCTGGGTTGAAGTCGTTACTGTAGAAGCAACACACCTCAGCTCCAGGCCTCCCTGCTTGGGGGCATAGGGTCAGGGCAACGCCACCGGACTTGGGGTGAGCAACGAATGCGATCTTGCGATCAGCGTTCTCTACCCAGTAGTCCATCGGGTTATCCAGTCGGATGGATTTAGTCTTTGGGGTTCCATCCTCGTTGGGGTGTCCGGTCAATTGTGATATCTTCCAGCCACGCCCGTCTACTCGCATTGTATCCCAACCCTCACGCTGACAAACCTTGGTGATTCGATCTAGCGATCCAGTAAATCCTGCGAAGAACACGATGCGACCGAGTTCTTCATTCTGGGAAAGTAGGTCAACAGTAGCCTGCTCTTTCGGGCAGGGCACTTCTCTGGCAACCCTCTTCATCTTTACCACTCGCTGCGATCCCTCGCAACTCTCGCATGGTACAACCTCTCGCTCCATGCTATCAACAAACTCTGGGGAGAGCATGTCAATGTCTCGGATGACTCCACCGTTGGGATTGTGGTAGATGGTCTCGGTCCCGTCTTTACATGCAGGGCACGGTTGGTCCCCATCTTCTACTTCACGGTACTGGAAGCCATCGGACAATGCCCGAAGTGCAGTAATGCCTGTGATGACATTAGGTGCTGTCTTGGTGAGAGCGGACGCAACACGTAGCATAGGTGCTGACGGTTCGCAGACGATCTCTTTGTATATCTTCTGTGGAAGGTCGAGGCAGTCCTTCTTGTGAACTAGTGTCACAAGTCCGTCGAGCCTGTCCTTCAATTGTAGTACTTCGTTCTCTGACTTGCGGAAGTGGTGGAGTTGGAACGTGGTGTCCTTCTCGATCATCCCGCCGTCCTCTGTCCAGTGGTGGCCTTCGTTAAGGTACTGCCCACACTCTGCACAGCGGTGTTCGTCATCCTTCCATGCTACTCTAGTGTTGAACGCTTGTCCAGCTAAATCGTCACGTAATCTGTAAAAACCTAATCTTTTCTCAAAAGACTTGGTGTTACCCTCTTTGACGAAGCCGGGCCATGCGATCTCGCACGGTGCCCACCAGTCAGCAGGTGACTTGGGTGACGGCGTGCCCGTCATAAGGATGACGAAGCCCTCGTTGCCGTACTCTGCACGGATGCTGTCAGCGAGCTTTTGGGCACACTGTGTGCGTTGGGCTGTGGCAGTCTTGAGGTTCTGTGACTCATCGAACACTACGCCGATGGGAGCCGGGTCGCCCTTCTTCCAAGTCCGCATCTTGAGCATCATACCTTCGTAGCTCATCATGTCCGTAACTGTACCAGCAGGCAGTCCCCACTTGGCGAACTCTTGCTTGATACCGAACAGGGAGGACTTGGGACCAACCCACCACCAACCCTTAGTTTCGGATTGGGTCATTGTGGCGATAGCGGCCAGCGTCTTACCAGTACCCATCTCTGCACCCCAGATTTGGTAATGATAGGTAAGTGCTGTGTTTGCCATCAGGCGTTGCTGCCCCATAAGATCGTAGTAGCCGAACTGCTCTGAACCGAACTTGGGGAAGTCATGTTCAATCAGGTCGCGGTCGAACCACTCGTAGGGATTTCCACCCTCTAACCATGCAATCTGGAACCGGTTGCGTTGGCAATCAGCTACAGACCAGATTTTACGCTTGTCGCCCTCGATGAAACCATGCCATCGGGCACCCTTCATGGACTTAATTTCGTCCTTGAGGGCAAACGGTGCTGTAAGAAACTCGATACGTCCGTTGTCAGTCACTTGGTATTTAACCCGGACCTTGTACGCACGCTTCGGTGTGTTAACGATAAATTGTGTTTCTGTAATGCTCATACTTCTATTATACTCCGTATTTCGTCGTTGTCAAATTTATTCTAGAAAATATCCTGATCCTCTTGGCCTGGCTTGGCCGAACAGGTCGTCTAGCTGGTGGTTCTGGAACTGTTGGAAGCAACTAAGCCCCCAGTCCCTCACCGACTCCACCTCTGAGCTGCCTGCATGATGTATCGCCATGGCCCACTGTTCGCCGTCTCCGGCCATTAGAGCCATACCCATGCCTCGCTTGGCTGGAGCCTCTTGGAGCATACAGCGTAGGCCGTGGGGATGCCCAGTGACCTCTGCTATGAGGTAGTCGGGTCCGGCGCACATCATCGTAAAGCTCAACATCCCTCGCAGCGGAGCGACCTTGCTGGTATCCTTCCGTGGGTCACTCGCCGCCAAGTAGTATGCTAGTGGGTAAGCTAACTTACCCTTGGGCTTGTTCCCTTGTTGTACGACACGCGCGGGGTTATCTCCGCCAAGCTGTTCGACGTAACCGTGGAACGCAGCTTTCAGTTGTGTGTATGCAACAAGTTCGCAATGTATCATTTTGATTTCTCCACCCATACTTGGTCTGCAACGCCCCACTCAATGGCTTCGTCCGCCGTAAAGTAAAAGTCCGCTGCCTTCTTTGCTCGTAAGTTCCACCACTTGTGTGGCTTGCTAGAGTGGTCGGCCAGTAAGTGAGTCCACTTCTGTCCAATCTTCTCTAGGTGCTTCACTACGGTCTGCAAGTCCTGAGCCTTGCCACCGACGTCCGCTGCCCAGTCGTGGTGCATGAAGGCGACGTGTGGCGATATCCACCGTTGTCCGGGTTCGCCTGCTGCAATAAGCAGGACAGCCGCCGACATGATTTTGCCATATCCAAACGTATGGATCGGGCACTTTATTGTATTCATAATATCGTAGACCGCGAGTGACTCGTATACGCAACCGCCGAATGAGCTGATGAACATCTCGATCGGTGCTTCAGGGTCAATGGTCTCCATGAGGTACAGCCCTTTGACAAGCGGGCCGATAGTCTCTGCTTCAATGTCTTGGTCTAAGAAGACCCGCCGGTTGTTAACGTCCACTCCGTGGTCGAAGTAGGCACCAACCCAGTCTTTGTCAATACCTGCCATGTAATCTCCAATACACAAAAAGACCCGGAGGGGATACCTCCGGGCTTGTAAGAACCAGACTATCGCTTGCGTGAGCTGGTGTTCTCAGCTACTTCGACTTCTGGAGTTTCGACTTTCATAAACCGCTCGATCTCAGAGCGAAGTACATCAGCCGTGGGCAGGTCGATGGCGGTCAAGCTATCTTCTACCTCTGGTGCGAACCACTCGAAGCGGTCCTTCTTGATGTACTTAGACTTCAGAGTCATGGGCTTGGAGAAGCGTGGTGCTTCTTCGTTCGACAAACCGGCGTCGATCATCGCTTGTGTTACTGGTAAGTAACCGTTGATGGAAGACGATGCGTATCGGGCACTCTTGTTTCCACAGAAGAACTCGTAGAAACTTTTCGTTCCACGTTCGTAGATCAAGTAAGTGGGGCCGTATGCACAACCGCTGTCACGGGTGTTGTCAGCTAGGTCAACAATGCGTTTGAACTCAGCCGAGGTCGTGTCATTAGTAACGATGATGTTACTCGTGTCAGACATGTCAATGGCTTTGGCTTTGCGGGCAATGACTAAGACGTCAATCGCGTTGCCAAGGTCGCTGATCTTCTCGCTGGACTCAGGTACACCGAAGTTACCTGCACCGACTAGGGTGCCGCTGGCGTTCGATTTGCCTTTGGAATATAGTTGAATCCGGCGAAGGAAACTTGAGCTGGATGACATTGCATCCAATGCTTTGAGGTCAGCAACCGACTGAGTTGCCAATGCGTTTTCGCCACCGAATAGTTCGTTCAATACTGATACTTCGTTTTTACTCATAGTAAATTCTCTTTCAATTAGGTTTTTGATACTTGTCTTTCAATGCTTCGAGTTCTTTTAGTTCTTGATAACGTCGCCTCCCTATAATTTCTGTCCTGTCGTCACTAGTAAGTTTGTGTCGCATCTCTCTGACTTGGCGTTGTCGGCCTTCCTCGTCGAGGTGTAACACCCATTCTAAAGCAATTATAGCACCCTCGCGGGCACTTGTCAAATTGTTTTTTACAATTAAGCCAGAAATGTTATCCAGCCTGTCCAGTTCGATCAAGCATTCATCCATCGACCTGTACCGAGGGTTGAGTTTGATCTTGTCTCGTTCGTCCCGTCTCATTCCCTTCTTGTTGTCTCGCTTCTCAGCGATGAACCGGCCCACCGCCAGTTGGAAGTCACGGGTGTTTGTATCTGGTGCGATCTCTAGGAACTCACGTTGATACTTGTGTAGGCGAATCCTTGCCAGTGCCACTCCCTTGCCCAGTGTCATGCGTCCTTGCTCAATGGCCTTCTGTGCCTCGCTGCATAGCGATAACAACTTCAGCCTATCCGATACCCACCCTGTTGATTTGCCAACGGTACGGGCCAACTCTGCCATCGTCATGGGGGAGCCTGCTTCGTCTCGTAGGTCAATCATCCTGCTCATCTGCCTAGCGAACTCAATCGGTCGGGTCTCAAAGCTAAGGGCGTTGCATTGTATTTGTAGGGCTAAGTAATCGTCATCGCTTAACTCTTGAGTATATATTATAGCATGGATCGTCGGCCTTGTCAAGGTTTTTATGGCAGAATACCTCCAAAACCCATCAATTACTTGATATTTTCCCTCACGGGTAGGGTGCGGCCTCACTAGGATGCTGTTGAGCTGGCCGTGTTCGCGGATACTATCTACCAACTGCATGAACTCTAGGCTGTCCTCCATGACGGGGCGTAGCATGTTCCATGGTGGTAGGATATCTTCTTTAGCTATCTCTCTGCTCATCTAGGTGTTTCCCCCACTGGTCGGCCATAGCGTTAGCGATGCCTTCCAAAGTCTGTGAACGTTTTCGGCGTCTGTCCTCTCCGGGCGACATTGCCAGAAGATAATTTCGTTCGTAGTATGGTAGTGCCTCTGTCTCTGCCTTCAGGTCCGTGGTGGGGACCAGCTCAGGTAGGTTCTGGAGCCACAGGCACGTCCTCTTAGAGACTTTGTGCCCGAATTGGTATGGTTGTATGGTCATATCGTACTTGCGTCCTATACGCTCTACAGCGTACTTGTGGGGCACACTGTTCTCTATAGCGATATGCGGGATGGGTGCATTAAGTAAGGCGTGGAAGAACCCAGCAGCCTTGACCATCCGACCCCACCGACCCTCTTGCCGCTTGAGCCAGCTCACACCAGAGTTAGCTAGGTACTGGCACGGAGGGTGGGCGATCATCATGTCCCAGCCTTTATTAAGTACGTCGGTTACGTCTGCCTTCATATGATACTCGGGTAACTCACCGTATGTATCTATAATGTCACAGCTCCAAGCGTCGTAGCCTCGGTCGCGGAATGCTTTAGTAACTACGCCGCTCGCCTCGCAAGCAATCAATATTTTGTGTGTCATAGTATTTCTCCTACCCCTAGTATAACATAGAGATCCTGGATTGCAAGTCAATTCCAGAAAGATTTCAAAATAGTTCAGGTGGGTATTTTGCTTGCTCCCCATTAGGGAGGTCCAGGTACGGCAAAGGGGAGGAAGCTCCCCGCGTGCCTGACGCGACTTCACTACGGTTTTTGCTTATTATTATCTTATTCTTCTTACTCTATAGGTACGGAAGGGAGGAGGTATAGTATAAAAAGAGTCTATAGGGAAGAAAATAGCAATTTAGTATTGTTTATAGAGAGAATAGACCCGTTACCTGCTCCCCTCCGTAACTTTCTGCTTGACACCCCTATTTTTATGGGGTATACTCAGATATGCACGGCGAGATTTGCTCCCCCGAGGTACGGAGGTGCGCAACTTTGACTATTCTTCCCGAATTCCCTTGACATAGGTGCCTACCTATGCTATAATGGGGTGTATAAGGATTCGTTTACTCTAACATAGAAAGACATTATGACAAAAACGACAGAAGCAATTGGGGGTTTCCTAAACAACGTCCCCGTAAACTTCGCCAAGGATTTGACCCAGCGGTACAATCCCGGTATGGAAGTACAAGTAATGGTTGACCCCACGGGCGGGGAACCAGTATATGAGGACGACCGCCTCATTCGCAATACGTGGTCATGCTCTCCACCTGATATGGAAAGCTACACGTTCCACCATATTCGTGTACCTCGGAATGCTATGTCCGAGCCGTACTTTAATGACACTGCTATGAAGTTCCCCCTCATGCGACACGTTGAGTGCATCGGTATGACTGGCTGGAACTGGCAGTTAAAGAAGTCACTGTGGGTAGGTTTCGATTTCGATTCGATTACCGGACACGCAGCAGGTGTAGGTGTTGACGACGAATCCTTAATGGCGGTCCGTAAAGCCGCTTCCAACATCCCGTGGGTCCAAGTCCGTAAATCAACGGGCGGCAGTGGCTTACACCTGTATGTATACTTTGACCCCTCCGACGCACCAGACACGGAGAACCATAACGTCCACGCCGCTCTTGCACGGGCTGTACTGGGGATGATGGAACGTGAGGCTGGCTTCGACTTCCGGGGTAACATGGATGTACTGGGTGGTAACATGTGGTGCTGGCACCGCAAGATCAATGCAGACAATGAAGGTTTGGCAATCATCAAAGATTGTGATTCCGTCTGCCCACGACTCCCAGCCAACTGGCGTGACAACGTTGATGTAGTCAACGGCACTTCGAGTAAGATCAAGTTCAACGGCGTTGATTCGCGTGACTATGATTCCTTCGAGGCACAGACTTCATCACGTGTTAAGATCGAACTAGACGATACCCACAAGCTGATCGAGGAACGCATCCACGAGCTTGGGTACACCATCGTCTGGGTTCCCGATCACCACTGCTGGCAGACCCACACACACGCTTTCGTGGAACTTATGAACACATACCCGGATGAGTACCGTGGCGTGTTTGCGACCCACTCAAGCGGCTCTGACAAGGGTAAGCCAAACTGCTTCGCCTTCCCCGTTAAAGACGGTGGACTACGACTGACCCGCTTTGGTCGAGGTGCAGCAGAGCATGACACTTGGAGACAAGACGGTAACGACTGGACTTGGACGTTCTTCAACCGACCACCGAGCCTGCAAGAAGCAGCAGCGGTTATGGGCGGTGCAGAAGACCCCGATGGTAAAGGTTGGGTATTCGGTGACCTCGATGATGCAGCACAAGCAGCGGCACTCATGGGCGGCAACCTCAAGCTCGACGATACTTGGATGGAAGTGTTCGGCCAAGACGGTGGACGTAGCATCACCATGCGAGAGAACAAGGACAAGCAACTTGTCCTAGAGATGCCTAAGAAGGCCAATGACAGGACTCCTAAGGGCTGGATAGCCAAGGGACGTAAGTTCACTACCCTCTTACGCAACGTTCGCACAGAACACGTTTACGAAGAAGAAGAGACTACCTACGATGACAGAGTTCGGGCACTGGTTGACATGAACAATGAGTTCAGCCAATGGGTGTGCCGCAACGAAGACGGTGAGTGGGTTGGACACAGTAAGGACAATACCAGATCGGCCCTACGCATTTGGGCACCTGACGACGTGGAAACAATCCTCGGACGTTTAATCCTAAAGAACTGGAAGATCGTTAATGTGCCATTCCAACCTGAGTACCTCGGTAACCGTAAGTGGAATCGACACGCACCACAGTTCGCTGTCACTCCCGGTGAGAACGGCGACAACACTCGCCACTGGGATATGGTCTTAGACCATTGCGGCCAAGACTTAGATGAGTCCGTTGCCAAAGACCAATGGTGTAAGGATAACGGCATCCTAACTGGGGCCGACTATCTACGATACTGGATTGCCTTCACGTTCCGTGACCCGTACTGCAAGTTACCTTACTTGTTCTTCTACGGTCCACAGAATAGTGGTAAGTCGGTCCTGCACGAAGCACTGTCTATACTCACCACGGGTGGCATCGCACTAGCCGATGAAGCACTCAAGAGTAAGTCAGGGTTTAACGGAGAACTCGCCGGAGCTGTCCTCTGTGTAGTTGAAGAGACAAACCTGAACCCAACGTCTGCTGGCGGTCGAACTGCCTACGATAGAATGAAGGCATGGGTAACTGGTGAAGAGATTCTGATCCACGCTAAGTATCAGCAACCCTTCCCGTTTAAGAACACTACTCACTGGATGCAGATGGCGAATGATAAGAGCTACGTTCCTATCTTCCCCGGCGATACACGAGTCGTGATGATGTACGTTCCGATGATCGAGGGCGTAGAGATTCCGAAGCACAAGTTACTCGACATGCTCAGGGCCGAAGCACCTTCGTTCCTCCGCTCGATCTGTGACTTGAAGTTGGTGTCACCTCCGGGTCGTCTGCGACTGCCAGTCTTAGAGACTGATAGTAAGCGAGAGGCATCGGAAGACGGAGACAGCCTAGTGTACCGTTTCATTCGAGAAGAGTGTCACATGGTTCCCGGCTACGCTCTCAAGCTGAAAGACTTTTACGACGCATTCGCTGCATCACTGGACGAGACCGAAAGGCTCGACTGGAGTTACAACCGAGTCATCGATGAGTTCCGAGGCAGAGGCATCATCCCAATGGGACGGGCATCAGGTAACATCACCTGCATTGGCAACGTGTCATTGATGCCAGCAGAGGCAGGAGTCGATTACGGAAAAGAGTACATTCAATCTAGACAACGAATTATACGGAGACCATAGAGATGGCGAAAGCAAAACGTGACAATAGTACTAAGCCGCAACTGAGCCGATTCTTTCGAGAGTTCCCCCTGTGCAATGAAACACTTGCACGGGTGATGGCTTTCGGGGCAGCGAAGTACAACGAAGGCAACTGGAAACTTGGTGGCAAACCCGACACAGAGTATCTTGACTCTGGGATGAGACATCTAAGCCAGTTCCTCAACGGTGAGACGCACGATGCTGATTCAGCTTGCCACCACTTGGGACACGCAATCTGGAACTTCTGTGCTTTGTTAGAAATCAACTACGCTGGGGACTCGCCCATAGCGGAGGATTATAGAGAGAGACTCGCTTCTGTGAAGTCGGTCTGTGAACCCAAGGCAGACTTGGGAGATTGGTCAGGTGATCGTCATGGATGCTAGTTTCCCATCACTCCCGAACCTCAACGGAAACCCCCTCGCGGTGGTGGACGTTGAGACTACGGGAAGGATCGGTGGCTACCATGAAATTATTCAGATAGCCATTGTCCCTATGACAATTGACCTAGAGATAGCTGAGGTTCAGCCGTTCTACTGTAACATCAAACCCAACCACCCAGAGAGGGCAGAAGATACTGCCTCCTCGGTTCACGGTCTGAGCATCGACGATCTAATGTTGAATGCTCCGTCACAGTCAAGAGTTATTGAATTCCTCCTCGAATGGTTCTCGGCCTTACCCATGGGGCACTCTCGGAGGTTTACTCCGATTGCACACAACTGGGGTTTCGAGAGAAGTTTTCTAACTCCGTGGTTGGGTCCTGATTTGATGAACTCATTGTTTAGCCCGCACCCAAGGGATACCATGATCTTCGGCTCGATGCTTAATGATCGGGCAGCGATGATGGGTAAGGAACTTCCGTTCCCAAGGGTAGGACTAATGGACATGTGCCGCAGGTACGGCATTGAAATTGAGAAAGCTCATGACGCACTAGCAGACTGTATTGCTACAGGCAAACTATATGCGTCACTGATGCGATCTATGTTAGGCTGATCTGAAAGGACAGGCCTTGCAAATACTGGGATTGACCTGTGTAGATTTGTGTGGACACTTTCCGTCCATGCAAATGTACGTGGGGGCATAACTCCCATCCTTCTGCAATAGGATACCAGTCATCCTGTTCTCGCACACAAAGTCCTCGTTTGGACTCAGTACGTGCGGTTGTTCAGGATGAGCTGTGTAGCCTTCTAGCTTAGGCACATCTGCCTTTAAGGGGAACACGATGTCTCCATCTTTGTTAAGTACTGGTGCCCGCCGAGGGGCCTCAAACCCCTTGACTCTTACCGGACCTCTGCATCTTCCGCAACCCATATTAGCAACCCCATTTCTTTCTGGACCAATAGTTAGCTGACAACTTGCTGTCAGCCCCTTTGATACCTTTACTCCTAGCACAGTAACTTTTCTTTGCCTTGGCGACGTTAGGCTTATCCTTCATGTTTGGATCACCAAACCGAACGATCTTTTCCTTACCACCTTGGCAACCTTTAACAACCCAGCTTTTGCTTCCGCCGGAAGCACGTTTGGGTTTGTTTCATTTCATCTTGTCCTTGCTAACACGTGTAGCTTTCTTCTTAGCCATATCTATTCTCCTTAAGAAAATGGTCCGACGCACGGCTCAGGTGGTTCCCACCCTTCTTCTCCGAATCCGTCTAAACCTAGAATTGTTTTTTCGTTACCTTCACTATCGTACTCGCCAGATCCTTGGTAACCAATGAATCCAGTTCCGCCACCGTCTTCACAGCCGCCGCCACCCGAACCTCTGTTAACAACAAGAGCAGGGTGAATGCTACCGACTGTACCCGGTGCGTTCTTCATAGCAGTGAGTGCGGCAGAGAATGCGTCCCTTTCGGATTTACTTCCGAACGAGAACCACTCCGTCATACTTACAACTTGGTTTTGTACTACGCAACCTGATTTTCCAGGCTCGCCACACTGACACCATTCTGCCTCGCATGGGTTTTCTGGATCAGAGCAGATAGCACCTTCAGCAATGTAAACAGCATCGACTGGACTGAAGTAGAACACCTCGATGTCGTAGTGACATACGTTGGCTTCGTCCAACTCTTCAGGTGTCGGTAAGTCCTTGAGGGCTTCGTTACCAGATGAGTTCGGGGCACCAGCACCAGCACCACCGTTAGCACCAGCACCGCTAGTACTACCTGAACCAGAGTTCAAGTTGTTAGTGATCTGACCCTGTTGGTTTCCGATCTGACCTTCTTGCTGTAGCTTTGTCTCTTCGAAGTTAGACTCAGTGACAGATATCTCGTTAACCGGTGACAGGTTTGGTGGGATGACAGAGTTGTCTTCGTCCACGTCGATCTCTGGTTTAACGTCGTCCACGTCGGTGGGCTTCGTGTCACCCTGATCGGGTCGGCACTCGTTGTACAAGTCGATTGCTAGGCCTTCACATGGCCCCTTCTGTTCCCAGCTAATTGTCTGGAACAGGTTCGGGTCGCCACTACCAAGAACGTGACCCTCTGGGGGTTCAACGTCTACACCCGGTCCACCGCCGCCAAGGTTACCAAACTGGATATCCTCTTGGGTAGGTCTAACGGACTCGATAGTCAGGTTAGCTGGGTAAGCAAACTCGTATGGAACCTTCTCACCGGATCGAACAGGTGTGTTGATCACGAAGTCGATTGAGTTGTCATCGGAGTTGTAGGTGGCAGTCTCGACACGACACTTGATTGTGCCGTCAGCGATATCCGGTAGCGTAACAAACACGCCATCCAGAGTCTCTAGTGCCAACTTGTTAATAGGTGTCTTGCAGATGATCTTACGCCAAGTGTTAGCCATTCGCATCAGCCAGAACGTGCCCGACTTCTCGACCAACTCTTGTACGTTGTAACAGAAGAAGTCAATAACCTCTTCGTGCATTCCGTACCGCTGACCGTTGTAGCGTAGGATAACTTTGTAAGGATCGTCTATAGACAGGCGAGGTCGCCACTCGCATACCAGCTTGGTACGCAAGTCGTCTGTACTTGTGTGGTCAAGAACGAGAGAGTTGGCAAGCACATCATTTTCTGTGATCACGCCATCTTCTTCAGGTTCTTCTGACAAGTACTTCAACTGAAACTCATCGTTGCGAAGCACAAGGGCCATGCGACCTTGGAAGGCCATGTCCTTGAGCAGATCGAATACGTTGGGTCGTCCCGGCACCATGAAGTGCATGGGGTAGTTGTCTACCTTGGTCTTGATGTCAGCAAACGTGGCATCCCAAGTGTAGGGTGTGTACTTGTCAATCAGCCACTCCATCTCATCGACTGGGTTCGGCCCAACGCTAGATGTCATGGTGACGTAGATATCATCTTCCCAACCTTCACCCAGTGAGGACAAGGGTCGATCGAAGACGATCTCTGTTGTTGTGTATACGTTAAAGTCAGACTGTCTAACTGTATAGTACGTGTTAGGCACAGTCGTGAGCTGTCTTAGGTTACTCGTGCTAAACGTCCGGTAAGCCTTGACCGTGTGGATCGTGGACGGTAGGAGGTTAGCAATAAACACCAACTCATTGTCACCGGAGATGGTGACCTCAGAGCCGGGATCGGCCCAGAAGAAACCCGCCAGCTTAAACTGAGAGAGGTAATCCCAACCAGTCTGTTCGAGCGAGTCACCAGTGTCTTCGACCATGATACTTGGTGTAATTGTACGACCCGGTGGTAACAAGGTAGAACCTCGCCACCCCGCACAATCCTCAGACAAGATACAACGCTTTGAACCAATATCGGATTGGTCGCCTTCGTTGGCATCGCCGGGGGCAGCAGTCTTAGGTGCCGTTGAGCATACCCAGTATTTGATCTGTGGGATCTCAGGATCACCTTCGACCAACTTGGGGTGCTTCTTTGCGGTCACTGAGAAGTTGGCTGTGGGGTTCTCTGGAGTACCGTTGAACTTACCCGTGATGATGGCACCCTGGATGTTAAGGTCCAGTGTCACACCTTGTGGGAACTCTCTACCACCTACGATACTGAGCAGACTACGCTCAGTCTGTATCTGTTGGTTATAGTTCAGTTGCATCTCGCACTGGACTGCCAGTTTTCGGCATTCGCAGTTGACATCACGCTCGTAGGTCGGGACTGTCTTCAAGACGTAACTACCGGCGAAACCCGCCTCGTAGTAAGTGTTAAATCCTTGGAAGACCCAAGCACAGCAGATGTTACCGGCCTGTTCCTTCTTAGGCATCAGCATGTAGTCGGTGATACCAAAGCCAGTTTGCAGAAGACCCTTACGTGGGGTACGTGTCCTAAGAGCGGGTACGTCTCTGACAGTACCGAACACTAGGGGCCACGACTCGCCAATCAGTTCTTCGCCAACGATTCCGAAGTTACCTTCTTCGACGGAGAACCCAACCTCAGCATCTTCGATCCGTGTTAGGATATCAAAGCTGATAGACCGACTGCCCTCGTTCCATTGAAACGGTGAGCTGATCTGACCTTTGAAGATCAGGAACTTATCATCAGTCCCCATGCCCTCGAACCACTGGTAGACCCATGCGGCTTCTTTGTGTACATCGTTTTGGTCGATGATATCTTTAATCGTACCATCAGTATCGTCTAGCGTAACGCTGATGGACTGTGAGTCGCTGGACGTACCAGACGAAACACTCTGGACTACAACTGTGTTGTCTAGCCCAGACACTTCCAGTATCTTACCACCTGTACCTTGGATGTTCTTATCCGAGTAGGTGTAAATAGTGCCGCCGTCAACCCACTGGATCTCGATGATCAGTGCTGGCTCAGTCCCGAAGGCTTGGTCCAGTCTGGTTTGTGCCGCAGATGATATGCTCCTAACCATTTAGAAACTCCCGTAAGTCGTCGATCAGCGATTCTACATCGTCTTGATCATAGGTTTCATGTTGATTGACAGGCTCAAGGGCGTTGATAGTCAGTGCCCAGTACGCTCGGTCAACAAGTTCTCTTGCCGTGTTAATGTCCCGTTTAGGCTTCGTACCCTTGGAACTCGATTTGGATTTGATTGAGGGTTGAGTTGCCCGGTGAAGACGCTGCCCGCCCCACAGTCTCAAATTCGAATGGGTTCGTAGTGAAATATCCAATGTAGTCTTTTCCTGTGTGCTGTAGCGTTACTTTGACTTGTGATCCGTTATAGCTATCGAAGAAAGCTCGCAACTCCAGTGCCTTGGCTTTTGACAGCCGCACAGTCCATACAAGTCTCTTACGTTGGTCTTTTGATTTCACATACGAATACCGAGTGCCGTTCATCGACCTCTTGATTTCCATAGTGTTGGTGGAACCCACCGAATCCCCTTGTAGGGGATTGGGGGCGTAGTGCATTGATACCGGTCCCGGCCAAGGCGTTTGAATGATTAAAGCCATTATGCTTCCTCCACTTCCATCTCTATCGAGACGTCGTTACGATTCTTACCTGTCCGAATAACTGCCGAATCTGGGTTGGTAATAATACCGTTCCAAGTTCTATCGTTCCAGTCGCGGAAACCAATTTCTTTACCGAGGGTATCTTCAAAGAACTCAATGATTGCATCTACTTCATCGTCGCAGATGCCACTGAAGTCCATGACAAGTTTTCTAATCTTGGGCCAGTTGGGGTCACGGTATATCTGTAACGTGCCACCACGGGACTCTCGGTTGATCCTATTATAAAAGTTCCTGTCTCTGTCGCCAAAGTTAGGAGTCCGTAAAGTGAGCGTCTCAGTAGGAGACGTTGTTGGGTAGTACAAAGAAACATCTGTTCTCTGTGTAAGTGTAGGCTGTGTGCCAGGGATAGGACTGTCACCACCAGTAAACGGTGAGTACTGTTCTACAACCTTGCAACCACCGATGTCGGGGATACCGTCTCGGAATGGGATGGCGATCACACCTTGATTCAGTGTCAGCGTTTGACTTGCTGTCAGGTTCAGTACCTTGTTAACATCAGCAACCTGTACCAGAGCCAACACTTGGTCAGCACTCTTGCCAACGTTGATGGCAGTCGATTGGTTGAAGGCGATGCCTACAGTTGCAGTCAAGTCAGTAGGCTGTAGAGCCTTCTGGGTAAAGGTCAGCGACCCAGAACCAGTCAGGTCTGTGCCCGATGCCTTGAAATGTATTCGGTTGTTCGTCTGTACGAAGGTCAGCTCTTGGCTGGCCGTCATGTCCTTACCACCGAGGATGATCCTAACACCCTGAGCTACTTGAGCTAGAGACAATGCCTGTGTTGCAGACAAGTCAAAGATACCCGGCTTGGCACTCTGTGAGAACGTCAGCGTGTTGCTGGCGGTCAGAGACGGTGTTTGTTTCAGATAAGCCTGTTGCGTGAAGACCAGATCGTTGCTGACCTCAAAGGTGAACATACCCGGCTTGGCACTCTGTGCAAAGGTCAGCTCTTGGCTGGCCGTAACCACAAGGGCATCTGGCTGGGCTGCTAGTTGAGTAAAGACCAGTTCGTTACTGGCGGTCAGCGACCTAACGGCTACCTGAACATCGGCAACCTGAGTCAGCGTCATTGCGTTGACAGCAGTCAGTGAGCGGTCGGCTGATACACTTGCAACCTGTGTTAAGGTCAGCGTGTTCTCAGCAGTACGTGGTCTGATCGTTTGTGCTAGGGCAGACTGTACAAGAGGCAGAGTGTTTTCTGCTGTCTTGCCTTGGGTCTTATCTGCACTTGCGACCTGTGTCAGCGTTAGCGTGTTGCTGGCGGTCAGTGTTTTGACAGCGGCTACAGTTGCGAGCTGATCCAGGGTCAGTGTGTTTGCTGCTGTGATTGCTTTGTCGGCTGCTACACTTGCGCCCTGTGTCAGAGTCAGCGTGTTGCTGGCGGTCAGTGCCTTATCAGCAGATACGCTTGCAACCTGAGTCAGTGTCAGTGTGTTCTCAGCAGTTCGCGCGTAAACACCTGCTACACTTGCGGCCTGTGTGAAGACCAGCGTGTTATCAGCGGTTGTTGATTTGGCAGCGTCTGTGTCTGCGACCTGAGTTAGTGTCAGCGTGTTGCTGGCGGTCAGTACCTTATCAGCGGTTACGCTTGCGACCTGAGTGAGTGTCAGCGTGTTGCTGGCGGTCAGTGCGTTAACACTGGCTACAGTTGCGAGCTGATCCAGGGTCAGCGTGTTTGCTGCTGTCAGCGGCCTAACACCGGACACCTCTGCAAGCTGAGATAGTACAAGCGTGTTGCTTGCTGTCAGGTTGGTAGCGACCTGTGGCTTCTCGACGTCGGCAAGCTGTGTAAGAAATAGCTGATTGCTTGCGGTAAGCTCGATGGCACGTGCGATAGTTTGTGACCCAAAGGTCGGGGACAAACCCAGTACCATAGATGAGAGACCCATCGTAGACCAGTTCGTACCAAGCTCAGAAGTATACTTCCGATACTCCTGTTGAGTTTGTAGCACCTGGACATCAAGTGTAGTAATCTGCAACTTATCGGTAGCAGGAGGCGTACCAATAACATTGGCTGTGACCTGATCTACTTCGATACCCGCAGCGACTTGTCCAGCGACCTTAGCGGCAACTCTCGTTACTCGCAACTCACCAGAAGTCACGCTACCCGCAACTTGAGTCTGTACTTTGCTAATTCTAATGGTCATAGTTTATCTCTACTTCTCTACACCCGACTCTAGGGCGTTGATTCTTGCTGCTGTAAAAGCACCACCACCTTGAGGGTCTGTCTCAAAGATAGCATAGGGTGCGAGGCCATAAGTACTGGTAGGTATAGTTATGGCAGAGCTGGCTGATTCATCAGTGTTGCTAATGATCAGTGCCTTGAAGGTATCGCTACCCCCGGCGTTACGTCCATCGAAGTCTAGCTTGATACCAAAGATAGTACCGTTGATAAGACTGAGGTCGTCTATTTCATAAGTGTCCTTGTCACCAGAGGTCGCCGTGTAAACAACCTTGTCATCATCGTTGGTGAGGGGCACAGCATTCACTAAGTCAAAGTGATTGGTGGGCGAGAAGTCTGGGTTGTCGTAACCGTTCCACTCTTGGTAAGTACCATCTGCATCCGGCAGTAAGGACTCAATCTTAATGGGGCCAAGGAAGTCGTTGTTATTGCTTCCACTGCCGTCACAGATATACCAGTCATCAAAGTAGGTGTTAACATCGTCGTTACCACCGTCGATCCCCTTGAGTCTGATAGTATCAAACTCATCAGTCGCACCGCCGTTGTTTGTATCCAAGCCAGTCTCGTTGAGTACTTCCTCACCGTTGACTTGAACCTCAATGACACCGACTGTGTTACTACAGGTGATCTTGACTTCTAAGTAATTCCAGATACCCGGTCTGAGTACGTTTCTAACGTGGGCGACGTAGCTCGTACCTCTCTCAAACAGCAGGTGCCTAGCGTCAACCATTCTCACACTCATGTGTGTCTTACCGTCAGATAGGTTCTTCCACTCTTGGATAGTGTGGACTATCTCGCTACCGAAGTCGGCACCGAGGTAAAGACCGGGGTTGATGGCAATACCACATATGTAAGTAGCGTGCCCATTCATTGCGTGTGGCTCAATGTAGTTATTATCAGCAGCGGAGTCATCTCCGAACATCATACACATGCCAGTGTTACCAAAGGCGTAGTCAGAGAATAACTCAGGACCAGACCCACCACCAAACTGCCACGCATTAGAACGGCGTAAGGTGTAATTTTCAAAGTTCACATGACTGCTACCTTCGGTCGCTGTATCAATTGCGTCCCAAGATTCTAGAAAAATTAAAGCCATTAGCCCACCTCATAACCGCACTGTATTGCGTTGATAGTTGTTGTTGTCCAAGCCGCACTTGCGTTTGGGTCTTGATCAAACACACTGTAGTGAGTGGCGTACAGAGTATCATCGATAATCTTGTACGTGTCGCCAGCCTCTTCTGTTGTGTTACTCTTGATCGTAGGCACCATGCTCATTAGGGTGGCGTTTGTCGAACCTGCGTTGACATCTACCTGAACCCCAAACACTGTGCCATCGATGATGGAGAGGTTGTCCATCTGGAACAAGTCCAAGTCCGTAGTTGTGCTAGATGCGTTATAAGATGAGTCATCATCTACAACTACCTCATCTACTCTAGATACGTTTGTACTTGAGTTAGGTGTGAAGTCGGTGCTGTCACCGTTTGCACTAGGTAGTAAGGTCTCGACCTTGATAGGTCCGAGGAAGTCATTGTTGTCTGTGCCGGTCGTGTCTAGGACATACCAGTCATCATACACACGGTTGTGGTCTCTGTCAGATGTGCTACCACCGGCACCACGTACTACGATGGCTCCGATCTCAGCACCACCCGGAGGAGAGCCAGCGATGGTGTCAATATTAGTTTTGTCGAGAACCGTTACACCGTTGATACGAATCTCAACTGCACCCACACTGGAGTCCAGAGTAAACTTACACTCAATGTATGACCATCTGTTTATCGTGACAGCATTTAGTTTGGTGCCAATCTCGTTACCACCTGCCTCCACTGTCATGTGAACGCCCTCTCTCAAGACGACCTCTAGGTGATCGTCGATCTCATTGCAAGGGTCAACCACTTTGAATAAAAAACCTGTGTCAGCTTCATCTAGGAATCCAGGCCTTACGGCGATTCCCCAGATAACTGTAGTAGGATTCCCTTTTGGGCAGAAGCCAATGTACTGCCGGTCGGCGTTACTGTCATCACCAAGTGCGATGCTCTTGCCACTGCCCCAACCGTCAAACACCATAGGTTCACTACTCTGCGAAGGACCATGCCCACCTGTGTACAGGGGAGTCCGCTGCATGAACACATCCATGTCGTTCCTAGAAGAAGAACCAGTAGAACTACTGGTGCCTTCGAAACCTTCTAACCATAATAAAGCCATTAGCCCACCTCATAACCGCACTGCATGTCATCCACCTCAGTAGACGTCCATGCAGACCCAGTGTCTGGATTTGTAGTAAACATGTATCTGCAATCCAGATACGCAGAGTCATCGATAGTTGGGACAGCATCGCCATCACCAGTCGTGCCGTTCTCTTTGACCTTTGGTATAAGAGATACTAAGCCGGGAGCAGTTGATATGAATGCACTCCTAACTTCTACAGCCAGGATATCCGTGGACACAATGGTTAAGTCTTCCATCTCGAACAAATCCACATGACCAGTCGTGCTGGAGGTGTTGTAGTCCGATCCTTGGTAGGCTATTTCATCATCCACATTCGTGTAGTTGTCGCCAGAACTTGGGGTCCACTGTATCGTGTCACCGTCTGCTGTGGGCAGTATTGATTCTATAAAGATGTTAGGTCCGATAGGATCGTTGGCTGGAGCTGGGCCACTACCGTCTAGGATGTAGACATCATCTATGAGACCCATGTACTCATCATCGTTGGTGCTTGGAGACTCTACCCCGTGCCAGCGAATAATGTCACAGGTGTCGTTGCCACCGTTGTTTGTGTCGATCCCGGTCTTGTTGATAACCAAGTCGCCGTTGACTCGCATCTGTATCTCGCCTGCGGAGTCATCGAATATAATCCTGATCTCGATATGGCACCAGCGTAGTTGATTGAAGATACCAACAGCCTCTGCAATACGGCCACTAGTTCCTCTGCGGAAGATAACACCACAGTCAACCAACTCTATCTGAACCTGTTCCTTGGCGGAAGATGTGTTTGGGTTATTATAGTTCCAGAACTCAATCCAATCGTTCTGGTTTGCACCACGGTAGATAGGGGGACGGTAAGAGAACCCAACGATAACTTCGTTAGTACTGCCACAAGGTATCTCGATCCAGTTAAGGTCTCCGTTTGTACCAGAGCCAAGAGACAGAGCCTTTGCAGCCAAGCGACCTGCATGTAACTGTGGTTCCCCACCGGTTCTCCAGTCACTTCTGTTGAAGTTGGTAGTCAGGTATTCGCTAAGAACACTCTCGCTGGACGAACCGGAAGCGGTTGTTATGTTGTCCCAGCTTTCTATCCAAGTAAGTGCCATTATTCTATCTCCATTCCAAATTCTGCACTGTTAAAAGCATTCTGCGTCCACAAAGCACTTGTGGCTGGGTCCGTCTCGAATAGCCCCATCTTTGTTAGGTATCCGTTATGGTCAAAGATGGTACGCTGAGTGTCTTCGCCGGTAGAGGAGTCAGAGTCAACTACATGCTTAAACTTTGTAGCTTCGTAACCCTTCTCCATCTTGACACGGCTAGTGATCTTAACACCGTAGATAGTATTTGAGGTGCCAGATATTTGGTAGGGCACCAAGGTCTGACGGTTGGTAGAAGTGTTTGGCGTGTCCATGCAGGTGGCATCGCTCTCTTCTATTTGTATGTTGTTCACAGACTCGGGGATGCTTCCTCCACCAGTGTAGGAGAAGTCGTTATCGGACCCTACTGCCTTGATCTGTCTGTGGTGAATGCTAACCGGACCTAAGAAGTCATTGTTGACAGACCCGGTTCCATCTAGGATGTACCAGTCGTCGTACAGCGTGACGTCTTCGTAGTCTGTGTTAGAGCCGCTGACCGAACGCAAGTGAAAGCACTGAGCATCCGTGTTTGAGTTCTGCTGGGTTCTAACCCCAGTTCCGCTCATCACATCGACCCCATCCACTCGAACCTCGTAGGAGCCACTTGTCGTGTTACTGAGAACTGTCTGCCACTCGATGTAGTGCCAAGAGTTATCTTCAAAGACATCATTGGCGGTTGTGTCAACTGTTGTACCAGAACCGTACTGCAACTGTAGTGCATTGTTCGAGGTCAATCTGATTCTTGCTTCTGCACTAAACGGAGACGCTGTTCCAGCGATTCTCAGAATCTCTTCGTTGTTCTTACTGACGTTGGAGAACTTGATACGAACACCGATGGTGATCTCGGTTCCCTGTGGGATGGCAGTCTCCAAAGCCTTAACGATAAACAAGTCATCTGAGCTGGAGTTGTTGCCTACGCACAAAGCCCGACCACGACCGTCCCAAGAGCGAGCCATGCCAATACGTGCAGACCCGGCCTGCATCAGACCAGAGTAGTGAGACTGTAGGTATCTCTCGATCGTGTTGAAGTACTCATCATCAGTGTCATTGTTTGCCATGACAGTGGGTGCCCAATCTGGGTAGAGTCCTTCGAACCCTTCTACGTGTAGTAAAGCCATTGCGACCTCCGTTAGTCTTCGATCTCGAACCAAGCGAGAAGTTTACAAGGTGCATCCTGCCCAGAAGTACCGTGGGCCGCACCGAAGAATACCTTGTCTGGTGTCATGTTTGCGTCAATGGTGACAGTGCCTAGAGACCGCCACGTGTTTCCAGCGGTTACAGATACAAACCCTTCTAGGGTAGTTCCGTCATTAGTTATTTTCATCCAGCAGTCTGACCTTCCGTGAAAGTCGATGCTGCCAGCCTCAGTGCCGACAAGGAAACCATCGTAAGTATCCCAGTGATTGAATGCAACAGAGTCTTCTTTGGTTATAGTGAGAACGCTGATCTCCTCGGTGCTGGCGTCTAAGAAGCCAATACCTACGGCTTTGCCATCAATCGCATCCGAGGTCCAGAACCCGCCCAATCCAATGTCCACGTGAGCTACAATTGTGTAGGGTGTGGCTGGCTGGGTCCGTGTCATAAGACGGAAGTCGTTACTAGTGGCTCCCTGAGCAGTTAAGTAGATGGCACCCCAATCATCGGTGCCCTTGCTGGAAGTCCCAAAGTTAAGGTTGGTGAAGTCAGTGTCGTCCAGTTTGATTCCGGCATTATCTGAGAGTTGGTTTCCCCAGCCAAAGTTACCTTGGTCGTAGAAGTCGGAACCGAACAGGTTCATTTGATCCCTTGTGACGATAGCAAAGACGTAGGCGTCATTGTCGTGAGCCACGGCCAGGATCTCATCAGAGCCACGTACTACGGTAAAGACGTTACCAGAGACGCTCGTGACCTTCATAGGTTCGTTGTCTACACAGATAAAGAAGTCACCCTCCGTTGGGAAGGTAGAAGCATCATCCACAGTTACAGAGGTGGTGGTGCCATTGATCGACCCGTTTAACCTAGAGTACGCTCTGTTTGTGAATTGTGTGCGTCTCATTATTCTTCCACCCATGAGTTAATGTGTACGTCGCAACCACCGTTGGCAAGCAGTTGGCTACCGTAAGAGTCTGCAAAGAATCCACATTGATTAAATGAAGAGGTCGGCCAAACGGTTCTTCCCTCAGAGAACATCTCTGTAAAGTTGATCCCGTCGTGGGATGCCCTCAAGTAGACGTTTGTGCTGTCGTCTTCTAGCTGAAACCAAATCTCATCTGTGGAATCGCTGAAGGTAGTGCCGGGCGTGGTACTGTATGTGTTAGCGTCGGTCATCTTCCAGCAGAAGCAGCCAGCCCCGATGCGTACACCAGCGGCCATCATCTTGTCTGTACTAGACTCGCGGAACATAATTCCCATTGTGGTGCCTACTCCGGTATCTGTAGCGGCGTAGCCCAGACCCATTTTAAGTTTAGCAGTGACGGTGTAGGGAGCCGTCATAGATTTAGCCATACCAACCAGTTGGGCAACTGTTGTATCTTGGCCGATGTTCATTGTTATGCCACCCCAAGTCTCGTCTGTGACGGATGCGGTCTGGGTTGCAGTTTGTTGGAACCAACCGAAGCTAGATGAAGTGAGCGTAGCTCCCGTGTCATCTAAGAGTCGCATGGCGTTCTGGTCAGAGTAGCCGGGAACCATATCGTTGGCCCATTGGTCTAAAGCACCAGATGTCAGAATGCAACGGCAAGCAGCCCCATCCGCTTGGATGGCTGCTGTTGTATCTTCGCTGCCACGTACTACAGTTAGGTCGTTACCCGACCGTGCCGTGACCAGCATGATTTCTTCGTTGACTATGACACGGTAGTCTCCCTCAGAGGGGAACAGAGTACCGTCAGCAACGGTTACCGTGGTTACAGAAGCGTTGATACCACCATCAAGTGTGGTGAGCGAGTTGTTGTGAAGTCGTTCTCTACGAGGCATCATTGTTCTCCAAAAAATAGGGTGTGACGGAATCCTTTCCGACCACAACCCCAATCCACGGCAAGGGATATCAATTGTCTTATGCAGACACAGTGTAGGTAACCTTCAGTTGGTCACCATTGACGACTGCTGTGTCGCCTTGGTCAAACAGAGCGGTTGCCCAGAGGACACCCGTAGAGGCGTGATTGCCTTTGGTGTCTGCACCGGTTCCACCACAGATGAACAAACCTTTGACAGTACCAGTTCCGGTCATGTCGAATACGGTTTGCGAGCTGTTCGATACGCTTTCGCCAGATGCTGCTGCTGCTACCCACTCAGGGCGTGTCAAAGCACTGTCGCCGTTACCAGCGTCGGTGTAAGTCTGGTACTCTGCCCAGCCGTTACCAGCTTGATCGATGTCATCGTAGGTGTCGTCGTCAGCAATGGCGGTGTAGCCAGAGTTGTCGATCAAACCCATGTACCAGCTAGTTAGCTGGGTAGCGGAAACGAACATGATATCGAAAAGGCGATCTTTGCCTTCGTCAACGATACCATTAGGGAATTGGTAAGAGTTCAAAACTTC
>Ga0208013_1000187_pt1 | contig 42530 bp, 67 predicted proteins | sample 16_taG_FD_184091 | JGI IMG/M metagenome (GOLD analysis project Ga0208013, IMG submission 184091) | Marine viral communities from the Subarctic Pacific Ocean - 16_ETSP_OMZ_AT15313 metaG (SPAdes) (version 2) | ecosystem: Environmental > Aquatic > Marine > Oceanic | place: Pacific Ocean | collected...
TGTGCAAGCAGCACCTGCGCCTTTACCGACTGCAACATTCATGTTGGTTGAGCTTACGCTTTCTAGAGCCTCGACACCAATCGCAATGTTATTGGAACCTGTTGTAATTGATTGTCCCGCATCACGGCCCATACCAATGTTGTTATCGCCAGTTGTATTTGCTGCCAGTGCATCTTTACCTACGGCTGTTAAAGAGGCACCTGTGGTGTTTGCTGTTAAGGCTTCATAACCAACAGCTACATTATTACTAGCGGTTGTATTAGCATCAAGAGCAGACCTACCCACAGCTACGTTTTGAGTACCTGTTGTATTAGCAAGCATAGCTGCGGAACCCACTGCTGTATTTGAGTTCGCTGTAGTATTTGCCTTCAAAGCATCCATGCCGATTGCTACGTTATTGTCTCCATCTGTGGTAGCCAGTAAAGCAGACTCACCCACAGCAGTATTGCTGTGTCCTTCGGTATTTGTTTCCATTGAATCAGCACCAATAGAAGTATTATGGTAGCCTGTGGTATTTGCTACTAAAGCATTTTTACCCATAGAAACATTGCCATAACCTGTGGTGTTTGCTCCTAGAGCAGCATAACCAACGGCTGTATTGTTATCTGCTGTCGTATTCGCATCAAGAGCATTAGCACCAACGGCTACATTTCTTGTTCCTGTGGTGTTAGCTCCGAGTGCAACTGTTCCAATAGCAGTGTTAGAATTTGCAGTGGTATTGGCATCTAGCGCACCATAACCCACTGCTACGTTTGATGTTCCTGTTGTATTTGCAGCCAATGCGTTATAACCAACAGCAACTATGTTTTCACCAGTGGTGTTGGCAGTAGCAGCTCCATACCCGACTGCTGTATTTGGTGTTCCTGTGGTGTTTGCGTTTAGGGCATTAGATCCAACAGCAACATTGTTTGCTGCTGTGTTTTCATATAAAGCTCTATAGCCAATACCAACATTGTCCGCAGCAGTTGTGTTATCTGTTAGAGCTTGCATACCAATACCAATATTTCTAGCGCCTGTTGTGTTAGCTGCTAATGATGCTGAACCGACTGCTACACTAGAATTTGCGGTGGTGTTAGCACCCAAAGCGCCATCACCGATAGCCGTATTATCATTACCTGTGGTGTTCGCATCTAATGCTGCATAGCCAACTGCGGTGTTGTCTGTTCCAGAAGTATTTGCGGTTAAAGCTAAATAGCCAACCGCTACGTTGCTAGATGCGGTTGTGGCTGCTGCTAGAGCATTTCCCCCAATAGCGACTGACTCATTTCCTGTTGTAAGTGCAGTTCCTGCGTTTCTTCCTACTAAAACATGACCATTACCTGTTGTAACTGCATCGCCAGCACCAGAGCCGACTGCGGTGTTATCGTCTGCTGTTGATGCTCCTAAAGCATTTAGACCAATAGCAACATTATTGCTGTGAGTTACATTTGCATCTAGTGTGCCATAACCCACTGCTACATTTGAAGCACCTGTGGTGTTTGCGCCTAAAGCACCATGACCAATACCCACATTATTATTTGCTGTGGTATTGCTGTTCAAAGCCGTAAAACCAATCCCTACGTTGCTGTCTCCTGTGGTATTTGCTGTTAAACTTGTTCTGCCAACCGCAACATTATAATCACCTGTGGTATTTTCTGTTAATGCTTGAAAACCCACACCTACGTTATAACCTCCTGTTGTTTGAGCATCTAAAGCCTCAGAACCTATTGCTACACTTTCTATTCCTGTAGTATTAGCTCCGAGAGCATTATCGCCCACTGCAACATTGTCCGATCCAGTCGTGACTGCATCAAGTGCATTCTCACCTATGGCTACGTTATCCGTTCCTGTCGTTATGGCTGTACCGAGTGCGCCAGAACCCAGTCCGACATTTCCTGTACCGCCTGTCATATCTAATACGTCAGTTACTGCTGCGCCTGCTCCAGCACCATCTGTAACAACCATCTTGATTCCGCCATTCGGAATGACGACATTTGCGCCTGTGCCTTGAGATATTGTTACTTGATAACCCGCGTTGTTTTGAATCACCCAAGTCTTACTGACTGTGTTGGGTGCGAGAGTTACTGTATTGGTTGCGGTGATTGATCCTGTCAGCGTTAGAGCAAAGGCTCTGGCTGCATCGGCAGTACCATCTGCCATCGTAATTGTGTGCGAAGTTCCTGTAATGGCTTCTGAGCCAGAACCCCATGCTTCCGCAATTAATTCTAAATTTGTATTGGTACTCGTTCCCCAAGTACCCGACTCATCGCCTGTAGCGATTTCTTTAAGCCTTAGATCGTTTACATAAGTTGCCATTTATTCGATTCCTCTTATTGTTTCATATATTATACGAAGATTACTCATTACGCTACTTCTTTCCAGTCTGGGCTTTGCGAATCATCTATACTCGACCACCCTGGAGTCTGCGAATCACTTACCGCAGACCAACTTGGATCTTGAGAATCATCAACTATTCCCCAAACAGTTAATTGACTAATTTGCCCTATTGCGCTAATTCCTGTAACTGAAACTCCTGCACTTGCTTGAGGAGTAAGATCACCAATTTGTCCTGTACTAGCACTTTGCGTAACAGAAATAACATTATTGCTAACAGTGCTGATTGTGCCTAATGCACTTGTTGCAGCCAATCCTGTAGGATAAACATTTGCGTCACAAGTAACTGTTTCATCGCCTTGCGATATTGTTGAAGCAGCACCGCTAACACCTACAATCGCTACGCCATTTGCGACAACTGTACCAACCGCACCTGTACCAGCTACTCCTGTTTCACTGACATTCGCATCACCGCTTACTGATTCTGTGCCTAAAGCACTAGTACCAGCAACTCCTGTTACAGAAAGATTAGCTACACCTGTGACAGTTAAACTATTTACTGCTCCTGTACCAGCTACTCCTGTTTCGCTTACATTCGCACCAGCAGATATACTTAATGATCCTAGTGCACTTGTTCCAGCTACTCCTGTTTCTGTAACATTTGCAACACCTGTTACAGTTAGACTGCCGATACCACCTGTGGCTGCAACACCTGTCTCTGCGACATTGGCATCACAACTAACGGTCTCTGTTCCTAGGGCAGTAGTTCCCGCAACACCTGTTACATTAACTGTAACACTAACAATTGCAGGTTCACCCCACGGACCAGTACCCCATGTGGATCGACCCCAACCAGACATGATTGGTTACGCTATTCTAATAACAGCGTTACTTGCGTCTGCAGTTGGGAAAGATATTGTAAAACTACCTGCTGTGCTAGTTTTGTCTCCACCGAAATCAAAAACTGCAACTGCTGGATCGCCAGTAGCTGTATCGTTATAAATCATACAACCTCTTGCAGTAATAGTAGCTGTTCCAAAAGTCAAATCAGCAAAATCAGTGTACGCAGTTGTTCCTGATGTTGTCGGGTTGACGTTTGTTAAAGCTGATCCTCCCGCAGAATAGTTTGTTCCAGATGCTTCTTGCCCTGTGCTATAAGCTGTAGTAGCAGCACTCATAGTCGCAGAGCTAGTGTACAAAGCAAGTTTAAAAGAGTTTCCTCCACTCGCTTTAAAGTTATGCACTGCTTGCAAAAGCTCACTTTTGAAAGAAGTACACATCGCTTGTGTTATAGCCATTATAGCCTCCTAATAATTTCCGCAAGGTCTTTATTTCCTTGCGCTTCTAATTGATTGCCTATTGTACACATGTGGTTTTTAATAGCTTCACGCATGTAAAAAGCAATAATAACGTGACACGAATTTTTGAAGGCATGGGCTTGTGCTTTAATTGGTTCTGGTGCTGTGTCGCTCACCGAAACTAATTTATTAGTAGCCATCTCAGCAACTTCTTCTACTGTATGACCCCTACCATGTGTTGTTTTTACACCTAAATCTCCTATGGAGATTTTAAATGAATCTGTTTCCATTTAATATACCTCTGGTTCTGGTGGACCTAAAGTGATTTTTTCTGTTCTTCCTGAAAATCCTTTTATAACTTTTTCCTCTTCTACTTTTGAAGAATCAATAATTTTCATGTCTCCGTTCTCTATGTACACAACAGGTGGATTATCCAACCTATGGTATCCATATAGTTTTTCCTCTACAGGAATATTTGTGTCTAACATAGAAGAGGTTGCTGCTATTGATATATCTATGCCTCGACTCATACACTTTGATAACCAAAACTCACAGCAACCTCTCCCCATCTCGCCAAAATGTACATTGTTGCCATAACTAAAATCTGCTCCGTACATATTAATCGTAGCGACCTCGTTGTATGCAGCAAAAGCTATGGCATAAGAGATGGTGTTATTAAAATAACTACAGCTCATTTCATTGATAATTTTTTCTAACGGATAAAGCTCTATCGCTGGAACTCTATTGTCTTTTTCACAAGAATAAATTGGAACGTCTAGTCTTGGTAGTGTTCTGCGCATAACGTGGGTTTGAGGTCCTGCATCAAATGTGTCAAAAAACCTTGAAGCAGGATCCATCATAAAAACTCGATCACACTTAATGACAGCACACATAGAATTAATAGCCCAAACTTCATCGTATTCTTTGCTGTGGCTGATGGACATGTGATAGTCTAACTGACTTCTGCCCATAGAGACGATAGCTATACTTTTGCCTTTTAGTTCCTTAATCATTGTGGTTGTGGTCTTAGCTTGTCGTAACGATATTGATCTCTAGTGCCTAGCCCTTCATTAAAGTTTTTAAGTTTAAGTATCGCATCTTGAAAACGTGTTTCAAAATATTGTAAATCGTTCGGGTCTTGTTTCATAAAAATAGAAGCTTCTACTAAAGAACCATACAGTATTGCATCTGGGGCATTGGTAGAAAGCCACGTTGTTCCGCTATCTCCTGCTGCTGTTAGCGAAGCAGGTCTATAAACATAGTGGAGCTCGAATGTTGAATTAGCGTTAGGTGCTGGTGCCAAGATGAACGTATCTTCGTCAAACGAAGCATAATATTTAGGAACTCCTGTTGTGGCTGTAGCTGGGGTATAGTCCCTAATCCAAGTAACTTGTTTTAAATTTAGATAGTTGTAATTGCTGTCTGAATCAATTACCGCTAAACTCAGGGGGTCTAAATAGTCGCTGGGTTTTGATAAATAAGAATTACCAGAACTCGCCGTTCCTGTTACGTTTTTGCGGAACTCGTCTAATTGTACTATTTTTAATATTTTTTCTTCAGACAATTTAATAAATGTGTCTAAAGTGTTTGTAAAAGTTGTTTCGTCGTTATCCATATAGTTTTGGATAGCTGTTTTTAAACCTGAATATGTAAAACTCATGTTGTCACCGTTAATGTTCCCAGGCTTGAGGTAGCCTCAAGTCCTGTAAAATATGTTCCTATCGTGTCCGCATTAGTGTCTGTCATAGGAGAAGCAGCACCTGCGGTAACTACACCTAACTGCGCCTGAGGTAAAGGAACCTCTGGTCTAGCTTGGTATAAAGTTTCTGGGTCTGCCGTAATTCTGGCTGGTGTGTCTTGCGGTTGTCTCGGTTCGTAACACTCGGGACAAACCTTTAAGTTGTTCCACTCCACCTTCATGGATAAATACGGATACGACCAACCGCATCGGTCGCAAACTGCTAATGCGTGTGTGCCTTTAGCGTAAGCCATTAATAAGTTGCCTTGGGAACTAAGTGAAGACTAGCTCTGCCTCTGTCTTCATCCTGTGCCCTTCTTAAGTCCTGTTGATAGATCTGTAAAAGCATAGGCACACGTTCAGGGTTTTTCTTTAACGCCATGTAATACGCTAAACCAGAGACCATAGGCGGTATAAATCGGCTAGGTATCTCTTGGTCTTGTGCCGAAGCAGTTACATCATCGATCCGCTGAATTCGATAGCTTACAAAAACATCAGTAGAGTTCTCAGGGGTTGGCCAGAGCTTAAGAACTGGAGTTGTCTGTCTGTCGACAAAAAATTCTGTAGGTCTTGCCTCGGTTGTTTTATTAGGAATATTTAGATACTCCATACGACCAACTCGACTCATTTGATAATCAGTTTGTGTACCATTTACCGTTCTGCGTATAACTGCCTCAAGAATATCGATATCATAAGAATTCAACGTATAACTTGCTGTGCCTTCTGTTAGTGTTAAACTAACTTGAGCAATAGTCCAAATATTAATGCCTCGGTTCGACCAATCTGCAAACATAACATTTAAAGATCGTCTAGCTGTTGCTGCATCATATCCTGTCCGAGCTTCTAGCCCAGCAAGTTCATACGCTTCTTCTATTACTTCGCCTGTGTCTAGGGCAAATGTTTTAGTACCAGAAGTTGCCATGATCTAGGATCCTGGAGCTTCGTAGTATTTTAAAAATTCGCACCAAACAGTGTACTCGTTTCCTGCGTCAGCGGTAGAAGGGACAACTAAAAGAACATCCCCTGAATACCCCGATGCTGCAGTGTTCTTTAAACCACCTATCTCACTAAAATCAAAAGAATTATCGTAAGCTAGTGTTAAAAAGGTAACATCAGTAGTTGCGTCCCAATCAAGAGAAGCAGGAGCATCAGGTGCTCCGCTACATGTATACCAAATTTTATTTAAAGACACGTGCGCACAAGACTCGCCGTTCAATGTTGAAGCATTCAATGCTGAAACATCTACTAGGGTTGTGCTACTGCCACTTCCATCAGAGTAAACTGAACAATAGACTATCAGTTTTTTCTCGCCATCTAATTGATTAGTTGGACCTGTAACTGTATCAGCCATGGTTCACCTCCTTATGCGTCAGCGAATGGAGTTACTAGTGTTCCTGAACCTAGTATAATTCCTTCCACTGCATACTTAGCAGAAGCTATCGCAGTACATCTAACTATACTACCCGCTAGTCCGCCTTTAGTAGTACCGTTCATAGTGATAACATCGTTACTTGCACCAGAAATAAAGGTTTTACCAGTAGAGTCAGTTACACCCGTGTAAGTACCACCAACAAATTTATCGGTTCCATCGGTTAAGATGTCCATATCTGTGGCTGCTGTAACAACAACAAACATGAATTGAGCTCCTAAATTATTAGTTTGGTTAGGGTCTGTGTCTTCGCCAGGAGCAGTTGCAACGATAGTGGGTAAAGTAAATTTACCGTCTGCGTCGTTACAAAGCAAAATTTTACCTGCGTGAGATGCCACTGTAATTGATGTATCGGCAGTAAGGCTTACTACTGAAGCATTGCCTGCTGAGATAAATCCAGCCAGTGATCTAACTGGACCTGAAAAGGTTGATTGCGCCATAATTTTTTCTCCGAAAAAATAAGTCCTACCGTCTTGGCTTGTCTGCTAGGTCAGTCTGTAGAACAAGTTTATCCCTAGATAAAGCGATGCGGGTTGAGTGAGAAACCCCCGCATCATAGGTTCCATATTACTTGCGTTTTAATGCTCTACTTGGCATTAAGCACCAGGAGATCCGAAGATACCGCGCCAGTCAGACCAGCCGAAGCTGTATCTTTCTCTTGCTTTGTATCTTACGTTTCCTGTTTCGAAGTCACCTTCCATGTTAGTGGAAACTGCAGTTCGAACAAAGTGCTTGAGACCATTAGGTATATCTGTCTTAACAAACCAAGCGTCAGTGTCTGTCAAATAGTGATTCACAGCATAGCCGTCAGGGATCATTCCCATATTTCTAATTGCATTGATGTCATTATCTGAAGTTCCGACTCTTCCTGGAGTGTTTAACAACCGATCTGCAACAAATTGTAATGCAGGTGGCACAATTAATCGTTGTGCTTGTGCATTAACTTTCAAACCTCTCTCATCTTTAAAGCCAGCAATATCAATTAATGCTTGCTCCATTGATGTTTCGTTAAGGTCTGCAGCTGTACTTAGTTCGTTCGCGAGGTCACCAGCAGTTAAAGAAGTATGATCGGTAGCGAATAGTTCTTTACCGTCTCCTCCTGGATAACTACTACTGAATCCATTATTCAACACGTTAGCAGCTTTAATCTGCTTAGTTTGTTGCATGGAACGAGCTAGTGCTCTTGTATATCTTGCAGAAAGGGTATCGTAGAGATTATCTTCCATCGCTTCTTCAGTCAAGGAGAAGGCTAACGCCACAGTGTCGTGAGTATAGCGAGCTGTCCAAGTTTCTTGGGCAGTGTCATACTTAACAGCAGCACCTTCGCCTTTAACTGCAGCTTCTCCGAATCCAGAGAGCATCACTTCTTCCTCATAAGCACGATCAGAATTTTCTGTGTCGAAAATCATCGTATGCTCATCAGCATAGCTTGAGTACTCTAGTCCGAATAAAGCATTAAGTCCTGGGACAAGTTCTTTAACGAGCTGCGCTCTATTAATTGCCATTACTTATTCTCCTTATTCAAACGGATTAGCTGGGAAACGGAAGAATGCTCTAGCGTATGCTGCGATTGAGTTGCTTGGTGTATCCACAAAGCCAACACAAAGAGCAACACCAGAAGATGTAGTAGCAGTTACTCCCTCAGCAGAACGACCAGTAGAAGAACTACCAGCAGTTGTTGTGAGAGTGTATTTATTGCCAATAAAACTTACAGCTGGTGTACCAGCGGTAAATTGAGCTTCGTAAACGATGTCTGGATCGTTATAAACATAAGCCTTAGCATCTGCACTTCCTAATGTAGCAGTACTAGCTGTCCAATACTTTGAAAAAGTTGGAGAGCCATCACTTGCCTCATAATAAACGCCAGCAAAAACGCCAACAGGAGCACCAGTAGCCGTACCTTGAATGATATATCCAGAGGAAAGATTAACGACATCTCCGCTATAAATAGCAGTGCCGTAAGCACTCTCGATTCTCATTTGGGCAGGTCTAATAGTTCCACCAGTCATGTGATATGCTGGTGTAAACCCATTGGGATCATTAGTATTTGCCATAGTTTAATTACCCATTTAGTTAAAGGTTAGTCTTTAGAAAGATCCTTTCTGCTACCAAACTCCGTCCTCGTTTGACGATTCGGTTGTTCGATAGGCATAATAGGATTACTTTCCCTCATTAGTTCAGAATCAACAGCTTGCATGGACGCATCGGTCATATCTTGAAAATATTCCTTACGTTCATCAACTATCGACTCATCAATCTTGGCTAAAATTAAGCCACCAACACCAATAACGCCTGCGTGTTTGCCGTCCTCGATTGTTGGACCTTGAAACTCAGGGTGAGCTTCTGCCCGAACTGGCTCGAATCCTTCTCGAATACGTTTAGACATATTCGTTTTATCATCTTGCCCAAGAACGCTTTCACGTATCCAGCGATACTTATATCCTGGAGGGGGTTGTGGCGCATCCAAACTGGATGGTGGTTGCCAAGGTTTTCTGCGAGTGGTTTTTTCTCGAACTTCAGCAGAACGGGAGTTTCGATCTGTCATATTATACTCCTATATTTAGACATACTTTGCGTACTCTTCTAATGGCACACCAAGCTTCTTAGCAATTGCTTGTTGGCTTGTTGTGAGTTTTACTTTTCTGGATTTCCTAGTGTTTGGGTTAGCCCCAGCGCTAGTTCGTCCAACTGCTTGCACAGGAGGGGCTTTAGCTTCCTCTTGTGCAAATTTGTGTGGAAACGCTTCTTTAATCCGTCCATCTAACTGCTCGTAATAGTCAGTAGAAGTAGGGTTTATTCCTTGTTCTTGCATTTCCTTGTCTATTTCAAAGGCAGCAGAAGTCATTACTCGATCTCTTCCGAACCAAGAATTTTCTTCTTTTTGCGCCCAAGCTGTTGCTCTTGGATCCACTGGAGGTGGAGCATCGGCACCATTGCTTGAAGCACCATTTGTCGGTTTTTGAGAGTCTCGTTTCATTCGACGATTAATCGTTTCCTCTTCAACAGCCAGTTTTGCTATTTGCTGTTGGGTAGCGACTTGTGCATCGATGTCTCCGTCTTCTAATGCTTTTTTATAATGGGTTTTAGCCTGTTCAAGCTCTGTGTTGATACGACCACCGTATTGTTTTAATACAGCTTTGTCTTTCTTTTGAACCGTCGTTTCAAACTCTTTTACTTTTTCTTGTAGTGTTTGAGCAACTCGGAGAGCTTCGTCTCTTTGTCTTTCGGCTTCTCGTTGGTTATAGGTAAGTTTATCGATTCGTTTTTGAACTTTCTCGCTATACTTATCTATTTCTTCTTCGTGTTCCCCTGAGGCTTCGGCGGATGCTTCAACTTCGATTTCTTCAGTTTCTTCCTCGTTAGGGATCTCTATTTCTTTTTCTAAGTTTTCAGTTTCTTCTGGCATGGTCTCCTCCATGTAATGTTTTTGAGTTTAGCGTGAATTTTTGCAAGAGTAAAGTATTATCCCCCAAGAATATCTTCGGGGTCATCTATTAGTGCTAAAATTTCATCGTCGTTTAAAAGACGCAAGTCTCCTCCATCAATTTGGATTCGGGCACCTGCGTAGCGTCCAAAAATGACCCAATCCCCTTCTTGGCACCAAGCGCCTTCAGGGAATTTTAATCGGTCTTTATAGGCATCTGGTCCAAGAGCTACAACGTAGCCCACTACTGTAGTTAGACGCTCTCGGTCTACAGTTTGTTTAGCCAGATAAATTCCACCTTTTGTCTTCTCTGCAGGAGCAAAAGGTAAAATTAGCATGCGATAACCTGTTGGTCGAGGAAGTTTTTGAGACAGCTTACTGTCTTTTTTTAGGTCATCTGGTGTAAAATTAATTGCTTTTTCTTCGGGTTCTTCAGACCCAAAATTAGAAACGAAAGGAGGTATTTCTCTCTTAACTTTCTTAGGTTTTTGCGCTTCATTTTTCATCTGGTGTTTCCATCCTTTTATTTAATCCAATTATTTCATTCTCAATAAAGTTTAGCCCTGATATCTCTCCTAGGAGTCGCTGGTATTGAGTATAGTCCGCAACACCACCACTAACGAGAGTATTTTTTAACTCTTCTTGTCGTTTACGACATTGCTTCAATAAGAATTCAGTCGCTGTTATCCAGTCCATAGGTTATTCTTTAACCCATTGGATAAAACTAAGCCCCTTAGTAGCAGCACCGCCACCCTTAACCTTACCTTTAACCGCCTTTATTTCCCCATCGCCCTCTGTGTTCAGCTTAACTGGGTTTTTCTGCGGTCCAGGATATAGTTTAGACTTCTTAGCCATTTTATTCTCCTCTAGTTCTTTCGTCCGCTTCTCGGACAGTATTTAAAATATCTGCATAAGTTCTATCTGCTTCGAGTATAGAGCTCTGTACGTTTTTCTCTCTGTCTGCTGCAATTTTCATTTCTGCTATAGCTTCTTGAGATTCAATTTTATCTTTCTCGACTTCCCGTTTCTGTTCCGAAGCAATTGCACGTTGCCTTATTTCAGCTTTCTGTAGTTCAATTATCGGATCCATCTTAGCTTTCTCTTCTGCTTCAGCGACTGCTTGAGCCCTACCCGTAACTTCTGCTGTGGCTTGAGTTGCTGATTGTGCAATTTCATTCATAATCTGTTGTGCTTGTTCAGGCGGCATCTGTTGTAATTCTTCTAGTGGTGGTAGCGGTTGTCCCATCGCTTCTTCAATCTCTAATCGATACTTCATCGATTGGTGTTCTTGTATATTTGAACTAATCATTTGCACAACCATCTCGTTTTGTTGTGCCATCGGGTTTTGTACAAACGATGAGTGTGCTTCAATGTAGGCTTCATGGTCTTGCCATTCAAACGCTTTGATAGGTTGTCCCATCATTGCTGCCTGTTGTTCACTGATAGGGTCTCTTGGTGGAACTTGCTGTTGTTCTTTAAACAGTGTTTGTGGGTTTTTAATTTCAAGTGCTTCATACATTCTTCTATATGCTTCCTGCATATTGTGTATTTCTGGTGCAGCTTGTGCCATCTGTAATTGTTGTTGTGCTATCATTACCCGCTGTGCCATTGAAAAGATGTTTGGGTCACTGACTGGGAGGACATCAACACGATCGTCAAAATCTTGTGCCATGACAACCTGTTGTCCACCCTCTGTCATATATGGGTACTCAGGTGGTAGGTATTTAGCGTAAAGCGTAGAAAGTAGTCTAAACTCCTTCTTTTGGGCAAAATGTAGTCGTTTATGTATAGCCGACATTACTTTCGTCCCCCGTTCTAGCATGGCTATGGTTGTTCCTACAGGAAGTTGTTGGCTACCTATATCCCCTACTTGCATGTCTGCTATGCTTGCGAACCTTCTACCCGAATCAACCAAAACACCTAACAACTGTGATAAAACAGCCGAAGGTTCTTTATAGGGTAGGGGTAATAACGAATCTTTAATCGTAGCGCCTGCTACATCAACGTCTCTAAATTCTCCAGGTTGTAGTGGTTCGTCTTCGCCTTGTATCCGCATTCCACGAGCTTTAAATCCTGCGGGGAGGTTGGCTAAAGTACCAGCATCGATAAGTTGCCTCAATATTGCTGTTACTGATTTGGTTAGACCGCCAATCATGTGGATTAAACCGAAACCATAAAAACCTAGTCCTGGAAGGAACTTATACTGAACAAAATAATCTAATTTTTTATAGAGTTCGTCTCCTTCTTCCCAGTTACGTCGAATAGCGAGTATTTGGTTCATGTCTTCACAGATGGTTACGATATACGGGCAGGCGAAGCCGTGGTCTTCTATTTCCGACAACCTTAGATCAACGTGCATTTCTAGTATAGTGTAAAGTTCGTTATTCTCTGCGTAAGTAGAGCTGAGTCCTTCAAGTTCTTCCATTTTCTCTTGTACGTCGTTTGGACTTATTGCTCCAGGGTTCTGCATTAGATCAATATCGCTGTATGTGCCGTTTAGTTGCATTTTAAGCAAATCGTTTTTAGTCATGTTCATCACATGTGTGACACGCGGTGAAGTAGACAGGTCGGTAGTAGAATAGCTAACGACTAAATCTTCCGCCTTAACAAACTCACTGACCGCACGGTTCAGCATCGTATCGAAATAAACTTTTTTGAAAGCACTTCCAGAAAGCGGTAGGTAAAAAAGCATTGAGTCCATCTCTGGGTCGTACTCTTCCATCACGTGTGTGATCTGGTAGTTCATAAATTCTTTAACTCGAGTCGATTGTGAAACGATCTCAGGGTTATGCCCACCAACGACCTGTACTTGTACTGGTCCACCTGGAGGTAATAACTCTTTATAGGCTTGCGCTTGAAACTGAGTCACAGCTTCTGATAATATTGGGTGGTCAACGCCACTAGCTCCTTGAAACGGTTGTGTTCGTTCTTGGCTTTTGATCCCCAGTAAGTCTAGTCCTTTAGTGAAGGCTTCATACCAATCTTGCCGAGATTCTTTGTCGTCTTCGTACATACCGACGAGTTCGCTGGCTAGTGGATTTAAAACCGAATCGTCTAAGAAGTCTGCTAAATTCTCATTGAACTGTGGTGCTTGAGGCATTTCCTCTTGCATCATCTCTTCACCGTCTGGTAATTCAAGTTCAATCTCTACGGGAAGCGGGGTTCCAGCAAGAGGGGCTTCTCCGTTCATTACTGGAAGTTGTTTATCAATTGCCATGGAGATCTACTCTATCATATGTTTTCATTAATAGTAAACCATTTCCCTGTGTCGGTATCCATCAAATGGGTCTTCGTAATCAGAAGCCAACTGGACAAAACCGCCTTGGCGAAACCGTAAAACTGCTTGAGACATTGAATCGACTAAGTCATCATGATCACCGTTTGGAAAAGCTGCACACTCTTCTACAACTTCCGTCGCCCAGTGTGTGTCGGGCTTCCAGACCATTCCTGACTCAAATAAAGGGGTGCATGCGTTTACTCGAGCCACCTTGTCTGCGCCTTTACTCGGAGTAAAGTTCTGTACAGGGATGCCGATTCTTCTTAATTCTTGTGTGAGGGGAGTTCCGCTTCCTTTCGCCTCGATAATTACTGTGTCTGGATCCCAGTGCTCGTAAAGTTCTAATGCTTTGCGCTTTAGTTCAGGAAACTCCAACCTTTGTTTAACGGAATCTAACAATATAAGGTGGGCAACTTCCCCTTGATAAAAGTCTTCGCCTATACGTCCGTGTGGGTAAAATACACCCCAAGTCGTAATTGCTGAATAATCCGCAGTCTCTGATTTCAAAAATGCCGTATCGTAACTTTGTATAACGTACTCACATTCAGGTGGCTTTTCAGTTGGCCATTCTTTCCACCACTCACGTTTAATTAATGCACCTTCTTCTGAAGACGGCGATTGCATGTATTGAGCAAACCATTTCGGTCCATTACCGAGTGCTGCCTTAATTGCTTCCAGTTCTTCAACTTTCCAGTACTCTGGCCAGACTGCGTCTCCACTCGGCAATATAGCTGGTAGTTCTATTACTTCCCACTGATCGTTTTGAGAGCTACGAGACATATCCTTGATTAATCGCCCTGTTAGGTCTTTAACTGACCAACGGGTCATAACGATAACTATCGCTCCTCCAGGCTGAAGCCTTTGCCGTGGTCCAGAAGTATACCACTCATACGCGTCATCCAGTGCTGCTTTTGACATTGCATCTTGCTCTGAGTGCGGATCGTCAATAATAAAGAGGTCTGCACCCCGTCCAGCGATCGCACCGCCTGTACCTACCGCATAATACTCCCCTCGTATCGTCGGTTGGTTCTCTGCCATGGTTTCCCACTTTCCTGCTGCTTTTGAATCTGGGTTTAGTACCGTATCGGGGAAAATGCGTTTATATATGTCGGATTGTATTAAATCCCTTACTTTACGACCAAAACGCACCGCAAGGTCGGATGTATGCGTTGCTTGTATGATTTTAAGTGCAGGATTGCGCCCTATTAGGTACGCTGGGAGTAAAAAGCTCGCAAACTCACTTTTTGTATGTCTTGGAGGCATATTGATGATTAATCGCTTTAAAGTGCCGTCGGCTATGCGGTTAAAGGCTTCTGCGACTATCTTATGGTGATGACCTTCTATAAAACTTGGCCACTGGCTTTTGACAAAGGCTAAAAACTCTTGCTGAGAGGACTCTACCTCAGTTATCTCTTTAATTCGTTCAGTGAGCTCATAGTACTCTTTTAACGTGTCCTCGGGGAGATTATTGAGGTCTTTATTCATTTTCTTCCCAATACTGTTTCCAAGAATTTTCAAACTTTGTTGCTTCCGTGTGGTTTCTAAAACGAATATACTCACCTTTCTCTACAGCATATTCTAGTGCTTCTTGTGGATTTTCAAACTTATGGTAGCCTTTTTCTGGATCCCAAACGACCATGGGTAAAACCATCCCAGGAGTAGAGTCGTCTAATGCCCCAAAAGTCACCATTCTGTGCGAATATGGGAGTTTGTCTTCTCCAACTGGGTATGGTTTGTATTTTTCTGGATTTAGGATCCTGTCTACAAAATTTTTGTTTTTATTGTCTTCTAGGACAGAAGTTACTACAGATAGCGGAAATTTTTCTTTTTCTTCTGTATATAGTGGCTTTTCAATGCTCATTCATAATCCTCTGTTTGAACGTCAATTATGTCGCCTTTGGGCAGTACTCCGCCCGATTCGTAGTAAAGTTCGTTCATTCTGACCAAAATTTCCTCTTTAGTCATCATTTCGACCTTATTGATGGTTAATTCGCTCTTTCTTACATAAAGTCCTGCTGCTTTGCCTCTTGCGACCTCTGCTGCGACTGCTGCCGACCACATTCCTGCCCCAACTGCTCCATCTCGTATATCTTTGAGGTCATCGAGGTGTGTTCCTAGATTTACGCTCACTAAATCGGCTGCACGGTCTTGCAACGCTTGAATTCTGTTTTTTATCTTAGGATTTTGATCACTGGCTAGGGCTGTGCCCGCTTTTTGCGCATTTTTAGGCGAATATCCTGCTTCCATTGCTGATTGGGTCTTGGACATGCCTTTTGCCACGTTTTGGGCGAATTTTTCCTGTCGAGGAGTCAGTTTATCCTTGTTTTTCTTTGTCATCGTTTAACTAAGCTCCCACCAAAGTACATTCCAATGATTGCAGACACTAAATTCGTGTCTAATTGCGTAATAACAAGCCCCTGAAACGTAACCCACTCAAAAACTTCCCTTCCTTCTTTGAAAAACCAGAATCCAGGCATCCAATTGGTGTACCCTACTGTTACATCGACCTGTGGATAGAAAACTGCGACTAGTTTTGGCAGTAAAACGATGGCAAATATGGCAGTTAGGGCGATAATCCGCCTTGTCCAAGCGAAGCCCTTGTCTTTTAAGCCATGGTCCAGCGACTGTTTCTTCGCTTTCATCTCAAACTCGCCTCTTGTGATCAAGAGTTTCTGTTCTTCCGCCTTGGCTTTACGACTTTGCGACCAAATACTTAATAAACTACTCAAAAGAGTAGAACCAAGCATGGTTATTATCTCAAATGGGAAGCCCACATTACTTCTTTTTTCTGTAGGTCTTAGTGGTGTACGCTTCGTTGATGTCTTTCGTTTTAGGATCGTCTGCTACGAACCTTCCTTTCTTTGTGCGGTTGCGAACAGTTTTTTCCTCATAGTTGAGAAAAGTCTTTTTGAACCAATTCGTTAGTCCGATTGCCATAATTTTCTCCAAAAAATTTTTGCAAGAATATTCTTGCTTATTTTGAAAGAGAAGTAAAGTGAAATTTGCAAAATCCAATATCCATGGACAATGCCTCTCCAAATCTTACCCTTTAGCTATAGCTACAGGGTTATGCTATAAAGGGGGGCGGGGCTACCCCTACGGCTTAGTTATAGCCCTTTTAAGCGCTTTACTTTTATACCCCTTTACTACCCTAGCCCCTATAAAAAAATAAGCCCCCTAGCTATTAACTAGGGGGCTTACGGCTTACGCTTAACTTATAGTTATAAACCCTTTACCTAAAAAGTAATTTAAGCCCGTTTTATTAAAAACGTTAGGGTTAAGCGTTACCCCCGCTTTAGCTAACGCTTTATTACTTATAGCGTTAGTTATATTAGCGTTAGGGTATAGCTTAGCGTTTACTATATTACCTACGGTAGCGCCCGCGTAAATACTAGTAGCTATATAGTAGTTATTACCCCCTAGCCTAGCGGTATTACCCGCGCTTATAGTTTTAGTTATAGGGTAAGCTACCCCGCCTATAGTTACGCTTTTTACGGTAGGGTTAGCGTTAGTACCTTTAGTTTTATTAACCATTTTTTATTACCTTTATTTACGTTACTAAACTTAATTATTTAATAACTACTATTAATACTACGCTTTTTAACGGGTAAGTAAAGGGGTATAAATATAATATTTAGTTATAAGGTAAAACTATATAACTAGTAGTTATAAGTAAAGGGGTAGCCACATACACACGAATGCGAGCATGAACAAGAACATGAGCATGAACAAGAGTATGAGTTCGGGTTTGGTTTTGTTTATCTTTATCTTTATCGAGGTTTAGAGCTCATGGTTCTGTAAGGTAAACCAGAACCATGAGCCACGGGGGTTAGAGAGACCAACCTAAGTATTTAGTCTTCATTCGTTTAAAAACGTAGTTAGGGATATTCATACTATCAATATTAAACTCAGTGACCTTTCTAATAGAGCTGGGGCGGTTAATATACCCCGTTCCTGCATGGTAAGCTGGTGGAAACCACTTATACAGTTCATTAGTTTCCTCGTCATACCACCAAGTGCTTGAAGCGCCTTTAGATATAGGCTTTAATTTGACCTTATCATTTATTACATAGTTCATAATTTCACCTTATAGTAATTTATTACCCTACTATAGTAGTAAAAAGTAAAGGGAAGACCTAGTAGATTATACCCAGCGTGAGTTCATGTTCTTCTTGTTGTTCTTATGCTTATGCTGAACAACAAGAAGAAGAATCTTGGTTCGTGTTCTTGTTCTTGGGGATTATCGGTTAGAGAAAATCCCCCTTACCTAAGCAAGAGGGATTTCTTGGGATTACCCTACGGTAATATAGCCGTACTTGACCATATAGCGCAAAGCCGATGTATCTCGTTGAAATCCACCGAGCATTTTATCACTATTTTTAATAGCGATGAAATCCCCAATGGTGAGACCATCAAAAGCATCAACCCAATCTTGGTTGTGCCCAGCTCTTGGTTGTTTTCCTGTAGCGCTAATAGTAGCGGTAACAAGATAACCACCCATACCCTTGACTTCTACTTTAGTAGAAGCTTGAGCCTTGACCTTCTTAACTGCGGTTTTTTCAGCTTTACTTAATTTTGGCATTTTGTTCACCTTTTAAGTTATTGCTACCCGTTATTAGGTAGTAAAGATATGATACCGCTTTACTAATAGAAAGTAAAGCCCTTTTCTAAAAGAAGATAAAGAACATAAACAAGAAGAAAAGCCCGTGCCCGTGCCCTTGTGAGCAAGAAGAAGAACAAGGAGCAAGAACAAGAAGAAGAGCAATGGTTCGTGTTCTTGTTCTTCATGATTATCGATTATCGCTCTTGGTTCTTGTCCTTGAACCAAGAAGAACAAGAAGAAGATCTCTGTTTCTGTCTCTTTTTCTTCTTGTTTATCGATCTTGTAAGAGATTCTTGGCTCTTGGGACGGGGAGCCGAAGAATCTTAGAGCAGACCCAAGCTCCATGAGGCAAAACAACTATAGTATACAACAGTGGATACAGAGGTTCCAGAACCATGAGACTATTAGCACGTCATCTTAACAAACACACCCAAAATACACCCAAATATATTGGCTAATCTGGGCAATACTCAGCCAATAGCTCTAGCCAATATAACATTTCTTCTTATTATTCAAATACTTACTTCAAACACTATTGCCCTATTAGCTGAAACACGATTTGATTTGACTTTTAAAAACAGTTCTCCCACTCTCCAACACTAATAGCCAAATACCCCACTAACAACAGGGGCTTCCATCTTCCTTAGGGTATTACCCCAGCCAATGAACAGTGCAGAATGAGTTGTTAAGAAACAACAACGCCCCTTTACAAGAAAAGTAAAGGGGCGTGAACAGGTTTACTTAGCCGTGCGTGATCTGTAGTAGTTCAAACTTAAATAGTTCGTACATTATTTCGTACAACTCAAAGTCTGAAAATAGACCTTCAGCTTTCAAGGGCGGAGCGTTAGAGGGCATACAACCGCTAATAGAAAGATAAGTATTTTTACCGTTGTTTCTAAAGTGAAATTCTTCACCTGTTCCTTGTTCGGTTAGTTCCTTAGGGGCGGTAAAGCTGATTTGATCCTTACCGAAGTCTTCTTCCCAATCAAAGTCCTCCTCAAATGCTCTTATTTTTAAGTATAGGTTATTCATCGTCTTGCCCCTTAAAATAAGTATAAGTACGGTTTCTTTCATTCTCACAAAGGAGGCGAATATAATAAAAACCTTCGTCAGTTGGTTCAGTATTTTCTTCTATCCTCCAGTGCTCTCTTCCGTTAGCCTTAGTATTTATTTGAAAGTCAAAACGAGCAAACCAGTCCGAATCTGAGAGATTGGGAGGAGTTTCCTCTTGCGTAGTTTCTGAGAAATCAGACAAAATAACCGCTAGGGCACTTTGTACCGATCTTTCAGTAAGTATATTATGTTGTTCCATAATCATTTTCCTTATATTAATTAATTTACCTATATATTATAAAACCCAAAAGCCTGATCCTAAACTACATCAGTACGATGCCATGACGGTTTACACAGCTTTCGCAAAGCATCCCATACCTTGACGCTTGAGTTTCAAGGCGGTGTTCTTCGCATGTATCAAGATTTATTACTGTCTGTTTTTCTTTAGGGGGTGAAACAATGAGGTACAAATCATGTACATCGAAAGTACCCCAATCACATTCAGTACATTTTTTAAATATTTTATCTATGTTTTTCATCAGTTTGAGCCTCCCACTCATCGCTCGTGTTGCTTAGGTTATAGTTCTCAAAGAGTTCTTTACCGTATTGCTCACCGAATGGACCACCACTCGCCATTATATCGGAACCTTCCCACAACCATATAGGTGTGACATCACTAGGTACACGCAGTTTAAACATTTGCTCCATGTCTGGATTGTCACACCACGCTACAAACTGCTCGTTCATGTCTTTTATTATAGCTATACCGTCTTCCAGAGTACCCGCCCCAATGACATAGAAGCGAGGTTTATCAGGATCATAACCGCTAGGGTGTAGAGTAAATTCGTATATTTTATTCAATTTAACTTCTCCTGATCAGTAGTATCTACAAAGACAAGCTCGGGAGCCATTTTAAAATCACTTTTAGCCCACCGAATACCGCCTGACGGAAGCACTAGGTCTACGAGCGTACCGTTTTCACACTCGTCATCCCACGATACTAATAGCGCAGTTCCAGCGAGGGGTGAGTGATAGTCTTCGGGCAAAAAGTAGTAATTCTTTTCTTTAAGTAGTCCTTCGTCGTCAACAATTAAGCCCGTCACTATTTCTTGGTCTGGACCTGCGAACCGTTCAAGACGTACTAAATCTACAGGGCTGTCGATCCCCATAAGTTTTTTCCATTCCTTGTAGTCTGGTTTTGCTGAAAGTTCAATTACTTTAGTTTCTTTATTCTTAGGGTCTATGACCATTGCTGTTACAGTTTCCATAATATTCACCTTTTATTATTTATTACCCTTATAGCATAGCCCGCAGGGTTTACAAAGTAAAGGAGTTGTAAAAGATTAACTAGATGCCTGTTCTAAAGGTTAGGCTGTATCTAGACCCCGTGCCTACGAGAGGAGGAATCGCATGAGTCGAGCACATTTGGCTATGTCCGTCGAACACGTAGACGTCACCATCTTCCAATAAATAGCTGGTTTTAGTTGGTTCCCAGTAGTCGGCGATCTCTTCATCGTACTTAATAAAGTGAGTCTTGCTGGTATTGGTTTCTGCCTTAATATCGCCTCGGTAGGTCAGCCACTCTAAAATTCTAGGCGAACCGTAAGAAACACCAACCACTAGGTCGTTGTAAGTTGGTACTGTGTCCGAATGATGAGGTATCTCATCCCAAGAGTATTCATAAAGCCCGCATAAACAAAAAGTGAACTCTACGGGTCGGTCGTATTCTACACTCAACCACTTCTCTAAATACTTTTTTAAATCTTCCAAGTCTTCGTTTTCTTCCCAGGGGTGAGGTTCATAGGTTTTTCCTGCGTACTCAAACACAGAAGTACCGAAAGCTCGGGTAGGTCTACCCACCACTTCCATGTCCTCCCAATCTCTGTCGGTACGTTCATCCCATTCTCTAATTCGCACTGGGTAGTCTTTGGCTCTTCCTTTAAATAGATCCATCGTCATTCCTCATTAATATAGTTCCTGCAAAGCAGATAAAGCAACCCATCAATATAAACAACGCAGACAGTATAGACTGAAAACTTGCTGTTGAGGGGTCTAATGAAAACATATTGTTAAAAAGCCCGAGCACATCTATGGTGTATAGGTCTTTTTTCAAAGGCAGGGACGCTAAGTCCAAGAACACTAAGCCACTACTAAACACAAACATTCCTGCTAAAAATATAAATAAACCTAATGCTTTCATTTCTTTCTCCTTTTAAAATTCAGGGTCATCAAAATAAAGAAAGGCATAAGCTGGTATGCCTATACAAAGAATTATTCCTAAGATTCTAAGAATTTCTATTAATATCGCCTCCATTTTTCCTCCTCTAATTAAATTGGGGGGGTTATTCCCCCCAACCTACACATGAGCCGTTCCTACATACAACGCGCAAACATTTTTCTTCTCGACTCATTATGTCTTCTTCCCACCTATGTTTTTGTATACTTCGCGCATTTCCTCAAAAGTACCATCCCACTCGTTTTCAAGATGGCACCAGACTATATTAATGTTCTGGATGTCTTGGTACGAGACACGTATAGTATAAATGAATGCAGCGTCTGAGTTTATTTCAGGTTCAGTAAATTGGCGAAAGCCAGTATTCCCCAGTAAGAAGGAAATAGCTAGTCGGTCTGCATAATGAAGTCTACGGTCAGGGTAGGAGTCGCCCGAGTGGTCTTCAAAAAGGTTTTCCCGTTGCTTTTTCTCATAATCGATCGCGTTCTGAATCCAAAGCACAGCTCCCGAAGGATAGCCATCGTGGTGTTTATAGATATCTGTGTAGACATTTATTCCGTCTTCCTTAGCAAAACGGTAAACTGCTCTAGTACTCATTCTGCGTTCTCCCGTAATATTTCACCGAGTGTGCGTACCCTCGCTGTTTCAAGATTTGAAGCAAACCCCTCACCCGATCTAAAATACTTTCGTGTTTTTTCTCGGATATAGTTGTCCTCGTTCCCGTTTCGCTTACTATCGTAGATTCGCATCACTTGCTTTTCAGTGCCGTTATATCTTAAACGCTCGTATTCTGCACAGATCTCACCCACCAACTGATTTTTCTCTTGTTCGGTGAGTTGTGATTTATTTAATAACCGTGTTGTTATAGATTCAGTCATGATTGCTCCCCTAAAAATCGACCATACTTTTCTATAAAGTTGTTGTACAGGGTTTCCCTTGTACCTTTTATATCAAAGTATTTTTTGACGTCTGTTACTTTCCAATGTCTATTTGGTTTCATACCGAGCTTACACCAGAGGGATAAATCTCGCTTTGTCATAACTAAGTTCCAATAAGCAAGAGGGATATCCTTCCCGTTGTAATTCATGGTCAGGCTTTCGTCCTGTGCGTCTTCAAAGAATGTTCTCATAATTTTTCACCTTTATTATTTAACTACCCATATAGCATATAAAAAGTAAAGTGGAAAGTAAAGGGGAATATTTAGATGCTTTTGATCATTTCAAAGTGGACGATACATGTCCTGCAGACCGTGGCGAACACCTTGTCGTTCTTTTTAAATGAGTATGTGTGACCACCTTCAAAGGATCGACCTATGACCTTCACCCCATCCATTTCAAATGTTTCATGAACGTTTCCGTTTCCCGTGGCGAGTGGTTTTCCCCAAGTTATGGGGGAATCACACTCTACACATGTATCTTCAACCTTTATTTTCATGATCTATATTGTCCATTCTAAGGTTTGCCATTCTAGCAGGAATAACGAGATACTGATTACACTCGTGACACGCTGACCCTTTTCCTACAGGGTGTGCGTTGTATCCTCCAGCCCAACCGTGTGCATCAGGTTTAATTTCACTGCTGCATATACAGCACCTGTTTTTTGGTTTTTCCATGCTGCTCATCTCCCCCGACCGTTAATAATACCGTCTATCAGGATTTGTAAAAAACGCAGTTCGCCTTCACTAAATTCATGTAGCTTTTCACCAATGGCGTAAAGTTCATCAGACATTAGTTTAACTGTTCTGGGTTTGTTTCCTTTCTCAATTTTAGTTATATTGTTCAAGATTATTCACCTCTATATATTATTTAATTTACTTATATAGCATATAAAAAGTAAAACGGAAGGTAAAGGAGTATGTACTTAATCTTTATGTAGGCTCCTTGCGCCATCGTTCGTTTTCTGCTATTCTTTTTCTCAGCCCACTAGAGGAATAGGCATGATCCCTGCTAATATACTCTGTGTTAATGGGGAGTTCTTTTCCTGTGAATGACTTGTTTTTGTAGTCGTCTCCTAAAAACCTAACGTCTAGGTCCAGCATCTGTAACAAGTTCCATAGATCGGCTTCGGTATCATACGGGATAATTTCGTCAATGTGCTTCACTGCGTCTAGCCTTAACCAACGTTCATAGTTCGATTCACATGGCTTGTTCTTAGAGTCGGGTCGATCTATTGTTGGGTCTGTGTGTAAACCGATGATCAGATGATCACAACGTTGTTTGGCTTTTTTGAAGAAGTATAGGTGTCCAGGATGCAGTAGGTCGAATGCTCCGCAGGTAAATCCTCTAGTTTTCTTCATCCTCAATGCTTCCTTCTATAACAAGAACAGTGGGTATAGCCTCGTTGTATTTTAATTCTTGGGGCTTTCTGTGTTGTGTTCTTTTCACTATTTCCCGCTTAGTTAGTGGTATTTCCGACACGACTTCATAAGTTTCTACAGTTGGTACTGCTATTTCGACGATGTATCGGTTAGTTTTCTCGCTTCCCATGGTTCATTACCCTCCCAAGTGTTAACAATATTAATGACTTCTTGTTCACTAATACTATACTCTTTTGCGGTAGCTTTGGCTCCATTGTCGTAAAAAGAGTCTGTGACACCATGCATCCACGCTTTCATTTTACCCATCGACATAGTCTCCCATGTTAATGTAGCCGACGGGTACTTCCTGACCAGCTATATAACAAGCGATATTATAGCCACCGACATCCTCGACATAACTAAGCTCTTTGTCAACACCGTTCTCGTCGGTGAAGAAAACCTCGCCTGTGCTGCTTTTTATTTCTTTATTCATGTCACGAACAAGGTCTTGCATATTTTCAAACGACTCCATGTCGCTCACCAAAAGTCTCAGTCCAGTTATTAAAAATCTTACTTGCTTCTGATCGCTCAAGACCATAGTTATCTACTAGCCAACCAATTGCGCCAAACATATTTATTTCGCCCGACTCTCTGACGTCGTCTAAGATTTTATTCCACTTGTCATTGTTTTCCTGTTGCCACTCATCGTATTGCATAACGTACTCCGTTAATTTAATTAATTACCCTTATACCATATAAAAAGTAAACTAGAAAGTAAAGGGGATTAAAACCACCATGGGGTATCTCTATTAGTCCATTTGGCAATGTATGCCTTGTCCCCTCGATAGTACGAGCGGTAGGCAGTGATTGCGTCAGAGTCCCGATACTCGTCGGGCATCGCTTGAGCAAATGGCATAAGCCCCTCGTCGGGGAGGTCAATCTTCGGTAGATCGAATAGTAGTTCAGATGATTTGTGCTTCCTGTTGTATCGGTGTGTGTATTCGCGACCCAGAGCCATACCTAAGCCCATGAGATACGTGTAGTTTTGCATAGAGCTACGAACCCAGATAGAACATGGGTGGTTAACCATAGCAGGCTTGTAAGGAAACGTATCATACTCGTTAGCATACTCCCTTATCTTTCTATTTTGATAGCTGTCTGTGGCGTCTGGGGTGTGTCCAAAGAAGTGTGTGACCCAGTGTGCAGTACATAGTAGTTGTGCAGTTTCTAACGGCATTTTGACTACATGCTTGTCGAGGTGAAACTCGGCACAAGCAGCAGGGCTTTCGTCTAATATAAATATGTTCATAATAAATACCTTATAAAGATTAAGGAGTATGCGGTGGTTAAAAATGATAAGTAAAAAACCACCGCACACCAGCGACAAAATAGTCAAAGGTGAACAATCGTGTAAATCCTACCTTGTCGCTTTAAGTTTTGCTATTTTCTGTTTAAGCGTACCGTTCTCTACGGTTAGCTCATAAACTTTACGAGTCAGCATTCGTATTTCGCTTTGCTCGTGGGTTTCTATCTTGGAGCGACCATGCTTTGGTTGCTTCATAAGGGTCATTTCATCGTGTGCCATACTATCCACCTAATTATTAACTACCTATTATAGTAAAACCGAAAAACCCTAAAGTAAAGGACAATCTAAAAAAAGACTTCTGCTAGAAAAACCACGACACAAGAGAAAGTGACTATAAAATACACTAGTCTTCCCAGTAGATTAAACATCCTCGTCCTCCTTCCAGTCTTCTATAGTAACCTTATAAGACTTTCCGTAGACGTCCTTGACATATATTTCTTTAATGAATGGTCCACTTACCCAATTAGACTTTGAGTCATCAACATGACCAACCTCGCCAATCAATGGCTCGTGAGGTGTTGCAAAAAAGTGGTGCTTTATTTGTGCTTTGTCAATACATTTTTTTAATAAGCCCTGTATTTCATACGCTATGTACTGCGAATATGAGGCTGTTTCTGGATGTAATACCATTTGCTTTCTCCTTTATAATAAGTATTAAACTAGCATATAACCGCTTTACTTGAAGGTAAAGGAACATCAATTTAATGCTAGTGTTTGTCCTCGCATAACCCTGAAAGCAGCATCGAGGATAACCCTCATTTGCTTTTTTAGTTCTTCGTCTTTCATTAGGTCTTGCGTGTCTACGTCTGCATAGCCTATAAGCTGTGAAACGGCTGAAAACAAAAGTGCGGGGGCAATTATTCTAGAGTCTTTTTCTAAGTTTGTTACAGAAACTTCAGTAATCCTAGTGATCACTTGTGCTAATTCTAAAATTTCGTCTAAGCCCTCGTCATTATCGTCTTGCCAAAGCAGGCTCTCATCAAACTTCATTCTGTTTCCTCTTGAGGCTTGAAGGCTGTTGATCCCCCAGTGCTTTTAAAATATTTCTGTGGCTCTTGTTTTATAGCTGTTAGTTCCAGCTTCCAAACTTCCGAGTCAAGATGCTTTCCATCTTCCCGTATCGCATCGTCAGGGTAATACTGTATGTGTACATTTGACAGTAGCTCTATAAAGTCTTCGTAACTAGGGCGATTACCCTTGACGTTATTTAAGGGTAGAATAGCTTCGTGTTGGTCTCGCCAAGTCATCCAGCGTATTTTGTCTCCTAAATTAGTGCCTTTTATTACTAAAGACATTTCTCCAGGTCGCTCTTTCCACTCTTCCATGAGCTTCTCAAGTTCTTTTGTTTTCACAACGTTCTCCTTTATTAATATTAAATAGGTATATAGTTTACTTAGATTAAGTACAAAGTAAACGAGTTCAATTTTTTAAGAATCTTTTTTTCTTATAGTCGAACTTCAAGCCTTTTTCCCAGCCTATGGCTTTCCGAGCTTTTTGTTTTCTGTGCTCTGTAGCCTGTTTCTCTGATCTTCGATATCTACCTCTTTCTGCTCTTACGGGGGAGAGTTCTTCGATTATTATTTTATCGATTTCTTGCATGTCTTCCTGCGTGTAGGGTTCGTCGGGTATTGAAGCAACAATGTATCGAACATTGTCAGGGATATTGCCTACAAAACTTCCGTCCATCCATGTAGGATCGCCTAAACCATAACGTACTTCTTTCTTATATTCTTCTTTCTTCTGTTTTTTCTTACCTTTGGTTCCATAAGAGCTTAAAGGATTGGAATGCCTCTGATTCTTGTTTTGTTCGTTACATTTTTTAGAACAATAAAACCCTGTTCCCATAAACTCAGCATTACACTGAAGACAGTGTCTATCTACAGGTGGTTTGGGTGGAAGATTAAGACTATTATAGGAAAGTATTCTGCACTCGGCACCACAGTATTTTGTTTGTCTGCCTCTTATTTGGTTCTTTTTACATACGGGGCAAAGACCCTTGCTTTCTAAGGCTTCAGATTGTTCATCCGTTAAATAATTACTAAAATAATAAGACATACCCCTATGATATAAAGGTTTACTACGAAAGTAAAGGAGTCTGTTAGTTTAGATTTTCCCTGTCTGGGGTTTCTGGGCTCAACATCTTCATGGCTGTGTTCTCTAGTCGTTCCCTGTATTGCTCTGTGATTCCTAACCCCTTACCCACCTCTTCTGGATATCGGTTTAGGGCGAAAATGACGATTTGCAACATCATGTCTGAGTCTTCTCTGTACACCTCGTACAGTCCCATTATTTCATCAATGTCTATTTCTTCTTTGAAAATAACACCTCTTGAAGTTTTTCCCAATCATAGGGTGCAGTCAATAACAACAATGGCTCTGCTTTTAATCCTAGATCTTTTACAAGTATTGCCTCTAAGCCTGAGAAAAGATACATTTTTCTTTTATCTGTGCCAACTAAAATAAAGGTGGGAAGCCCAGTTTGACCGAATTTTATAAGCCAAGCGACCTGTTCGGGTCTTAGAAGAACTTTGTTGCCTTTAGCAACTTTTAGCTCTACCCAGCAACAAGCTTCGTCGTATGCGCCGAAAACATCGGGGATCCCTCTCCCTGTGCCTCCCGTTTCTATGCGTTGCCACAATGGTTTTGAAAGATTTCTTCTAAGATTTTGCCAAAGGTTATTCTCTTTCATCTTTTAGGGCAATAGTTTTAATGTCAAACTTTTCATGCATCCACTTACGGAGAAGTTTATGCATCTGCTCCTCAGAGATTCCTAGTTCTTTTAGGGAATCTTGTTTATCCCTAAAAGCCTCGAAACCTTTATAGTAGTCTCCCGAACCCATCTCACAACGTCTGACAATTTGCCAAACCCTTTGTTTTGTGAGTCCGTGTTTCTCAGCTAATTGTTCCATAGTCTGTTTGGTGGTTGTATATTCATAGTAGATTTTTGAGTTTCTTTCCCTATGAAATGAAGCGCTTGAGTCATCGATTCCTTTCACTTAAATACCTCCTGATATGATTGTGTTGCTTTACCCCAGCTTTTTCCGATTTCTGCATCTACAATGTTTGGTACTTGCAGCTTGACGCATTGTTCCATGATTTCTTTGATATTCTCTGCTTCTTTCTTACTCGATACTGCGAGGTCTAGTTCATCGTGTACTTGTACATAAGGAACATACCCCTCGTTCCAAAGATCTAGCATCGCACGTTTAGTCATATCCGCTGCAGATCCTTGTATTAATCTATTTAGTGCTTTATAGGTATAGGCTCTAGCCAATCCTTGTTCGCCCCACTTAGCCACCGCTTGGTCATAGGGCAGAGGTATCCCTCTTTCCCCTTGAGGCTCGTATAGGTTAAACCGACACTTCCTACCCAGTAGGGTGGTTATAAAGCCCTTGTTTGATGCTTTACGCATACAAGCGTTAGTTAGTCCTCGTATAAAGGGTACTCTCTTATGGTAACTAGCGAACAACTGTTCTGCTTCCACTTCAGATATACCCAAAGACATGGTTAATTTTTGCCTTCCCATTCCATAACTAAGTCCTAAATTAATCATCTTAGCCTTCTTTCGATCAATACCTGCCATGTCTGCTACAATCTGATGAAAGTCTGCGTCTTCGTCTTGGTAGGCTTTAACTGCTTCTCCTGCCCCTGCTTGTTTAGTTAGGGAAGAATAGTGAACCGTTAGTCTAGGTTCTTGTTGACTGTAATCAAATGCGCCCCAATAAGCATCGCCATCGGCTACAAACAACTCCCTAACCAACTCACCTAGTTCTGGGTCTCTAGCGGGTACTTGTTGTAGGTTTGGTGTGCTATAACTGAACCTTCCTGTAACCGTACCACCGTTATCAGACCGTAGCGGGTTTATCTGTGCGTGTAGACGCCCCTTATGTAAGTGCTCGAATACCATTTTATCGATAAAGGTAGTACGTATCTTATTTAACTTGCGAGCCCTTACAATCGCTTTAGGTAGCTCGTGGTCGTGAGTCTCTAGCCACTGCGAAGTAAAACTGGGGGCATTAGTCCTAGCTGTCCTGGGATAGCTGATCCCCAACTTATCGAACCCTTTAGCGACCGATGCTGAAGCCCAAACTTCTATGTCGAGCCCACAGAGCCTTTTAACTTCCTTGAGAACCTCTTTTTCCTTAACCTTTAGCTGTTCTGATGTTTGTCCCGCTTTGTCTTGATCAATCAGGATGCCTCGCCAACGCATTTCTATTAGCAAAGGTAAAAGCCCACTCTCTAATGAGTAGATTTGGCTAAGTCCTTGTTTCTCTATCTCTTTTTTCATTTCTTGCCACAACTTTAGTGTTAACACTGCATCCTGTTCGGCATAGCCACCAACATACTTAGAGGGAAGCTTCCACATTTCTGCCTTCGGGTTGATGCCCCACTCTTGTGCTGCTTTCTTGAGAAGTGTTTCGTCTTTTCGTTCACCACAATATTCAGCCCCAAGAGAGTCTAACGAGTAGCGGTTGCGGTTCTCATTAATTAATGGTGCAGCAATCATAGTGTCTTGTATCTTACCATTCATGCGCACACCAGAACGTCTCAGCCAGCCCACATCGTATAAAGAATTATGGAAAATCTTATCGCTGTCTGTTTCAAGTTGTCTGGCAAGCCAAGCTAAGACAAAAGACCTATCAAGGTTTCCCCCGCCTTCGTGCTTTATAGGTAAATAACCAGACCAACCTTTAGTTGCTACGGCTATGCCTACAACTTCGCCGTCGCCTGTTGCCCATCCTGGACCTTTCTTGATTAGGTTTGGGTCTCTGGTCTCGAGGTCAATCGCTATCTCTTTCTCTTGTGTTAAGTCTGGAAGAAGCGAGGGCGGTGCCCAATCAGATTCACTCTGAATCATTGGTATCTGTTGCATCTGTTTTCCTACTAATTAGTCCTGTTTCAAATTGAGGTAGCGTTATGCCACTGGTGAGTTCATCGGGGATAGGCATGCGGAGTTCTGACTCCCTCTGCATCTCCTCCTCGACCAATAGTAAATACCTGCGTAAGTCTCGGATGTCGTCTAATATACCTTCAGGTCTATTGTCGTCCTGTATTGCTTCAAAAATATCCCAACCATATTCGTTTGTTTTATTTTCCAGCCTGTCCCATTTACGGGCTAACATCATAAACGCACCAATACCGCCACGCTTTTTCCACGAGTCACCGTATGACTCTTCGGCTTTAGCTAGGTGCTCAATATCCTCTTCTGTTAGTTTTCTAAGGTTTTCTGGTTTCATTATATCTCTCCGTATAGTGTTACTAAGTTAGCCAGCAGTTTTTCACCCCGACTGTTTAAATTTCCATCAGACAATTTTTCAATACCATTACCAAAAATACGACCAACGTACCTATTACCCAGCTTTCTTTGTTTTAGGCAAAAGAAGAGTAATTCAAACATGTCTGCTTGTTTCAATATCTTTTTCTCTTTAGCCGTTATCTTGTAGTCTATCCCCAGTTCTTGCATCAGCTTGTCTTCGATAGCGTCTAGTTTGTGCTTTAGTTCTGGGTTAGCCCACTTAACAGTTGCTGGTATGTCTCCTGTGTCTATTTCCCCTACATCGTGCAGTAAGGTATTTAGTAAAAGGTTTCTATTGATGTCTGGGTATAGGTATAGTGCAATCACAGCCACACCCCAACAGTGTGTAGCGTTAGTTTGCTCCCCTAGCGTTGCGACTGTGTGGTAGCGTTTAACGTCTCCACTGTCCATAACCTTATATAAAGAATTAAGGTCTTGCATAAAAGTTATCCTTACAAATATTAGTAAAAGAACACCAACGACAAGCAAACTCAGAGGGTGTTGTGTCAAAGTCTGTGTCTGTTGTCATTGCTAATGCTCTGTTGTGAAAATCTTCTTGTGTCTGTTCTAGGTCCTCCCTTTGAAACTGGAACCGAGTTATTTTGTGGTGGTCTAGATACCAAAGTTCCGCGCTTATCGACTGTATTTCTGGAAACCTGTTAAAAACACAACAAGCATACAACGCACATTGGTTTCTATAGCCTTCGTTTTTATCTTTAAACCTTCCTGTCTTGAAGTCTATGACCCTAGCGTTCTTTCCCTCCTTAACAAAAGCATCGATGATGTATCTGCCCCAAGTATCTTCACCATCCCAATCCGCCTTTTCCCAACTTAGGTTAAATGCCCACTGTTCTTCTACTGACACATCGCCTTCCTCGTATTTCTCTCTTAGTTGTTCAAATCCCTCGTAGAAGAGATACAGTTCTCTGGGCATCTCGTTTAGTTCCCCTTTTATATACTGTTCTGCTAGGTTGTGTATCTTAATACCACGCTCAGCAGCAGGATGCTGTTCCTCAGAGATATGCTCAATATACCTGTAGTATGCCTTTTTAGGACAACTCTCGTACGTCCCTAGTCGGCTATGTGACCATCGGTTTATTGTTTTATCTTTACTCATTTACTTCGTTACAAAATTTTTCGCTAAAATTTAATTCGCTTTCCTCTCCAACCACTCTACACAAGCTCTGCGCCAATCACTGGCTAAGCACGAACCGAGGTTGTCTATGGCTCTCTGCACCTCTTCCCTTATCCCTAGTTGTTTGTACACCTTGTAGTATTCCCAAGAAACCGCAATAGGTTCAGCCACATTAACAAAGAACGGGTCTGAGTGTTTAGACAATGGTGATTTTTCTATAAGTGCCTCAGGGTCTGAAGGATTATTAAAAACATTCTTTAAAAATTCTTCGTTTGTAGAGAGCCAACTGACGTGGTCGCTTAATAACAACTGAGGGTATGCGTCTATGGTCTCTAATTTGTACGGATCGCTGTAAACATGATGAAAGTTCCATACATCTACGGGAGGAATTTTATCCAGTAGGTTTGCATAGACATCTTGGTATGCGTGGTAGCTGTCGCTGATCTGAGTGTATGTTCCTACCCCTACGCCAAGAGCATTGGCTATAAACTCCTGCAACATAGACATATGCACTGCGTTAGCACCGTAAGCCCCCCAGATCATATCGTTGCTGCGGCAACAGACAGTCATGTGTAGTTTATCGTCTCTAACTTTAAAGTAAACGTGGGTATTGCAAGGAACGTCTTTAGCCCCTTCTTCTATACAAGTAAAATCATTCTCAGGATCCCACATCGTTAAAACAACCCTCCTATCTTCTGGGAAGAGCGAGAGTCGGTTTATGACTTCAAGTAGTTGATCCCTGCCAAACCAAGAACGCCATCGGTGTCCGTATGCTCCATTCAATGTCTTACTGTTGTCACTAAATTTACCCATGCGCTTAACGTAGTGTGCGATACTTTCTACATCGTTTCTACCGTCAAGCATCCACAGTCCTTCCATAAAGTGAAAGAAAGGGTTAGCGTCTCTTTCTGGGCTGAACAACACCCTTTCTCTAGGGTTTTCATAAACTGTCGCTACAGCTTCAGGGTACTCTATAACGTCTCCTGCTCGACTCTCACGAAGAACTCCGTCTTCATATAGTAGGGTCATCCCTAACGGGAGGGCTTGATTTACATTCTTAACTTTGACTACTTGCATATGCCTTCTTCCATTGTACGATTACGTCCTTGCGAGTGCCTCCACCCCAAGCCTCTTTAGTTTTCTTTTCTACCACTCTTACAAAGTCAGGGTGTAGAGAGCCTAATAGTTCCGCACCCTCTGCCTGTACATCTAAGTTGCGCCACTCACTACAACCACCAGCTGCGTTAGAGGTGCCTTGTCCTTGAGCATAGTAATAACTAACCTTAGACTTCTTACCTTTCCTTAGTAATTGTAGGTTAACATCAAAGTCTTCCATAATACGAGTTCTGCCAAGCTCTATTCCATCGAACATGTCCATATTATAGGCGAGTAACCGCATATACCTAGTGTTCTCTACGGAAAGGTCTTCTACTCGATTGTTTCCTTCCCTAGCGCTGACACCACAATGTGCATACTCGTTTAACCACTTATCAAGAACACCAAACATGGCTGGTAGTTCGTGTGCCTCTAAGTAGCGTAAGTGCCAGTCGTTAAATGCCTTCCTTATGTAGAAACGTATGTCGTCGTCAAGCATCACCACTTTAGGGTCGTCACTGTTTTCACAGATATATTTTCGCTTTGGTGAGATACCGCTAGGCAAATCTTCAGGCATTACCCATACATTTGGGTAAGCATCATACTGATCTCTCTCGTCGTGGTCTACGACTAATACTGTTTTATCCTTTAGTCCTTCAGGGAAAAACTTTAGGGTTGTTTGGGCATTTGCTCTGCCCCTTGTTGGAATGTATACTTTCATCTTGAATACCCCGCTAATGTGGTCCAATTACCACCTGTAAATTTAGGTTCTCTTATTACGGAAAAGCCTTGCGACAACATATCTTCATGTATCTTTACTGCCATGCCTCTCCACTCTTTGTTGTATTGAAAGTGTAGTTCCATTGCTAATTTCTCTACACAATCAGGAAAAACGGTAGGCATAAAGCTGTACTCTCCTCCCTCTACATCAATCTTTATTTTATTTGGTTGTCTTGCTTCGATTATTTCATCAAAGTTCTCCGCTCGAACTGTAACTCCTTCTCGACCACGAACTGGTCTAGTCATGTGTAGTCCTTTGTTTTTCTTAGAGTTGACATACAACGAGATAGACTTGCTGTCATCGCCTACGACCGCACACTGTTGTGCGAGTACTCTTCTTGGGCGGTGTTCTCCTGACGCTACTTTGATGTTTTTTAACATGATTAAATAGTTTTCTTCTTCAGGTTCGTACGCATAGACATCTGCACCTAGTTCGTACGCATACTTAGTAAAGGCTCCGATGTTAGCCCCTATGTCTAATACAACGTCCCCTGGAGATATCTCTAAGCACTTATAGGATGGCTTGATTTCTTTAAAAACATATTCGTCTAGCGTGTCTGGTCTAGTGTATCCTTTGACCTTTTCATTCCACTCAATGTTCATAGCGTTCTCCTGGAAACACACAAATAAACTCTAGGTCTACTGTGTCTGATGTATTAGAAACCTTATGAAAGTCTCCGTCGTCTATGACTATGACGTCTCCCTCAACCACCTGTATGAGCTCGTCGTGTGTTTCTAGTACACCCTTACCCTTAACAAAAAAATAAACCTCTTCTTGTCCTTCGTGAAGGTGTCCTGTGGTTTCTTTTTCAGGGTTCAGGGTTGTTTTGCTCACAACCATAGTCTTTAGGTGTGTGTTGTCTTCAACGAGGTATCGCTCGTCTTCTTTTACTGTTTTAAACAGGTCTGTGATATTTAGCACGTGGTCTCCCTTGGTTTAATCTGGTTCGTTCATATTTATCAAACTCACACAATGAATGTTCTATGTCTCTCATCTCTAGAGCAGGTACGAAAGCCTCGAGCTCCTCTACAGAATATTGTAGTAGATCTCTCATCTCCTCTATAGCTCGTCTGATGTGCATAGGTTCATTAAGTTCTTTACCGCTTATGCGGTTGAGTCCTCTCTTTGCTCCTGGACCTGGATTAGCCCAAGTCATTATGTCGTTTGCGTTATCTAAATACTTAGTGTGTCTTAGGTCTGTAATAACTTCATAGGATATAAACTTAGCAAACCCCTTGTACTTTAGATACTCCCTCCAACTCTGCTCTAGTGAGTGAGGATAGATTTCAGGTTGGTCTTCATATAGGGGTGTCAGTATCTTATCGATGGTTTGGTCGACTTTTGAACCACCCAACGTTCCCGTTAACATGTATGCACCAGTATATACTTTCTCTTTTTTAAGTTGTCTAGCACGCATAACATTCTTAGCATGTTCTGGGTTCCACTCCTCTGGGAAGCCGATCTCTTCTAGAGTCTCTGGCCAATTAATTTGGCGAGCCATCGCCATGGCGAAAGGCAGGTTGGGGTGGTCGGCATATGGTTCTCTCCAGTTTTCACGAAGCCATATAGTGACTGTGTCCAGTTCCCTAAATACATTACAAAAGCTATAGGTCTGTAGTATCTCGTCTTCAGTCCAAGGAAACTCTGCTCCCGAAGACTTATTAATATAGATAGCGTGTCTCTCGTTGATGTAATCAAAGAACGCTTGTATCATATTTGTTTGCATAGTTAGTACCTAAAGTTATTAAAGTATCCTATCTAAACTACTTTACAAAGTAAAGGAATTAATAGGCGATTGTAAAGTTTTTATGCGTTCTTGGAAGAACTACATGTAGGTTTTGTTTAGTCCTTGTAACAGCAACATAAAAAGTTCTGTTTTCGTTCTCTGGATTCTTCCCCAACTCCTTCCAAGTGCTGTTAGCCATGTCTGTGAGTAGTACAACATTATCACACTCTCCTCCCTTTGCTGCATGGATGGTACTGAGCTTAATACGGGGTGAAGTTATCTTTTCTTCCTTTCTTAAACAAGAGATTAAATATTCTCTTTCTTGTGTACCTACACGATCAAATGCCTCGTGCCAAATTGAGTCTACTAAGAGTCCGTGCCTCATTTTCAGGTTTTCTAGTGTGTATAGAGACTCTTCGTCCGCAGTTTTTAAGTTCTTTTTCCCTCTTTCTATGGCTTTCCCGACAGACATAAAGTAGTAAATGTTTTTAACAACATCCAGGGATGTTGCTTGCCCCTTCCTTAGCATCTCCCAACCTCTGATTGCATCTAGAAGTTTCTGACGAACAGAGATCCGATGGTTTCTTTCATATAAAACACCCACAGTTTTTAGATATTCTTCTATGGGGTTCAAGAGGTAATTGTTTCTGGACAGTAATAACCACTCTCCTTCAGACATGTCGATGTGTTCGACGGCTGTATGATAATTTACTGAACCCTCCTCCTCTTTAGCGTTCCATTCTTTTGGTCTTCTGTTTTTATTCCTTTTTATGATTTGTTGAGAAAGCTCGTGTACCTTGCTCGGTATCCTATAAGACTGTTTGAGTTGTATTTCCTTACCCTTTAGTGAAATGAACTGATCGACGTCTGCGCCAGCCCACTTATATATTGCTTGGTCGTCGTCGCCAGCAATGTACACCTCTTCTGAGTTTGCAGCAATCTTTTTGACACACTCCCACTGTAGTGTAGACAAATCTTGTGCTTCATCTATAAATAAAACCTTGAGTTCTGGTGTTGTTTTAGTTTGAAGAAACTTTTCTAACATGTCTGTGTAGTCTATTAAATAACGAGACTTTTTATACTCTGTGTAGCTACGGCAGAGCCAACTAAAGTGCATCCAACTATAGTCAGGAGAAGCTTCTTTCCATTGTTGCATCAACGGTATGTCCTTGCTCCTAGCTGTGTTTTCTAATAATAACATTTGGTCTGCAACAGTAGAACCTTTTATAATGCCGTCGTCGTTACTAAATCCACCAGTTATTCTTTCGCCTAAAATCTCTCCTAGCTCCCTGTAGTTTTCTTTCCCTATGACGTCTGCTCTTTTCATGTTCAACCAACGGTAGCACAAAGAGTGTATGGTTCTAAAGTAGGGAAGTTCGTCGGGGTCAAAGCTAAACTTCTTAACTGCTCTGTTTAGTCCTTCGTTTGCTGCCTTACGTGTAAAGGTTAGGTAGGCAATCCTTTCAGGAGAAACCCCTTGCTCTAAATACTCTTCTATCCTGTCCAGTAAGAATGTTGTTTTCCCAGTTCCAGGGGGTCCAATAACTATGTTCCTCACTAAAACCCGTCCTCGTCCATGTTGGGAACCTGTAGTTCTGTAGCCTCGTACTCAAAGGCAGGGATTGACCACACATTTACCCCTCTTTTCTTTATATTCCAGAACTTATGTGTAGCCCCTATGTCTCTCAGCCTTGAGGCAATCTGATTGATTTCCATATCGGTGAAGCGGTGTTTAACTAAGTATTCTTTTAGGTCTTTAAGCCTAAAGTATGTGGTGCTCTCTTTAGTCCAAGGCTTCCCTAGAAGTATCTCATCTCTTACTGAGGCTTGGGCTAGGTCTGTGCAGAAAGACTCCAGTAGTTCCATAAACTGTCCCTCCACAGATGCATCGTTGCTGACTTCAATTATTTCCATGCCACTATTCATGAGGTGTTGTATTAAATTTTGCCAGTCTTTTTCATTCATCCTAGGAGGCATCATGTTAAGCTGTTCCATACAAATCCTTTGGAACCTCAGTTGATTCTGCAGTTGTTCTGTAGTGAGTTCTACCCTTCTGTCGTCGATCGAAAGAAACCATAGCGGTGGTTCTGTGTCGAGCTTTGCTAAACTAGAGAAAGTAGGAGTACCGTGGCTATCGCCTACGCCAAACTTACAACGCAAACACTTATTGCGATCACAGTAGGAGTGTATAGGTTCGTCTGAACACTTATAGTTATACTCTTTTTTCTGTAGTGTTTTTATCAGCGTTAAGACTTCTTGGGCAGGGAGTGGTGGAACTACATACTTACGGTTGTATTCTTCTATTGACTTTTCCCAATCATCTGGTGTAGCCTTTTTCAAATAAACACCAACATTAAATAAACCATTGTTTCTAGTTCCTTCTGGGAACCCTTGTTTTAATAAAACTTTTAAGCACGGTGGACCGCCCTTAATGTCGTCTACAGTAGGTACTTTTATCGCTAAAAGTTCTTTGTGGGTGATTTTCCTTGACTCAGCAAAATCTAAAAATTGTTGTGGTGAGAGCGTTTCCGCTTTTTCATTGTATCCGTAGCGGGTAGAACCTACTCCACCAAAGTATGGCATGTTTAACCAAGAACCGACATCATTTCGTTCGGTTAAAATTTCTCTTTGTTTGGGGAATATCTCTACTCCTCCATGACCGAGTGCAGCAGACAACTCTCTTAACTTATCTTGCATATCCCCTGCTGGGACTGGTTCTTTCGTGAATAAAAATACGTGGGCACCACCACTTTTACTACGACAAACAACTAAGGGAAAGTTCTGGTGCTCTACTAAATTAACTATGTGTGCTAAGTCCAGTGGGTAGACATCGACATCTATACACCCCCAGCTTACTTGGTTCTTTTCGGTTATAGATATAACCCCTAGTCCATAGTCTCCATTTATGTGTGCTTCCCAATGTTTTATTTCTGCGCCACCACTACGAACTGTTTTACCAACACCCTTTTGTTTAACGTCGGTAGTCTTCTCTATACTGAATGTACCGTGTGCTTTTTTCGAGCCTTTAAATAGTGTGTGAAACTTTTGCGGTGTGTCTGTCATATTTTATGGTCATTGGGGATGTGAGAGGAGGCAAATAAAGGTAAAAACCCCCTCCCACACCTTAGTTTACTTAGAACGATTCTTCAGTCGGTCGAGTTGAAGGCATTTCTGATGCTGTCGTGCTCTTAGCGAACTCTTTAGCAGTGTTGTAAAGGTTAATCTCCTCTACTTGTCCTACTAAATCGATCTTCCAGCCAAACCAACTACCTTTGCTGTTTTTCTCAGCAACGGTTGAGAGTCGATACTTGTGGCTGTATGAAGCAGGCACTATAGCCTTACCGCCATTCATAATTCTCTGTCCAGCCATTATTGAGTTCCATCTTCTTGATTTCTTCAATTGACTAGAGTACATCGCAATCATGACTGGTGTGTACTTCTCCCCCTCCAAAAGCAACACATAGTGATTCGCAGTGGTTTGGATATAGTTACCGCTAGGCAGTACATCTTTACCCATCTCGTCTCTGTGTGTTTGTGAAAGGATCGCTGGGTCTTCGTGAAATCCAGCTAGTCCGCCACCTGCCTCTCTAGGGATGTATTCTAAGAATACTCTTCGATAAGCAGCAGGAACTACTGTAACTCCAGTGGAGCCATCATAAAATTCGTTTGTTACACTATTAATGATGTCGCCAACCTTAACTTCTTCAGTGTAGGTGCTCTCTGTAGGGTCTACAAAGGGGCTTCCTTTCTGAACGAGTTTTAAACTAGGTATTAATAGGTCGTCCGCGCTGATATTTTCAAGTCCTGCGCCTTCGTCCTGAGCTAAAACACTAGCATCAACAGTAGCCAAACTTTGGTTACTTGGTTCTTTTTCAATGGTTTCATTTTCCATGGTTCTTTTACCTCTTGGTTATTTTGGATCTTTGACCGATATATACATTAAAGGTTTCATAAGGTAGGTCAACACCTTTTTCAACCTGCTCCCTAACGAACGCTTTTAGAGTCATAGGTTCTACCCACTCTTTCTGAGCGGTATTCATCCCATTCTTCCTAAGTTCATCCAGGAGTTCCCTTGCAGCCTCGTCTTCGTCTCTACCGAAACTAGCCGACACTGTGTTTTTAATTAGATCCGCGAAATTATTCTCGCGAAGCCAGTTAAAAGCCTCTTCTTTATTGTCTGGGGTTATGCGGGCACTATAGTATATAGATGTACTTATTTTTGTGCCGTCACTGAGTTTAAATTCTGCTATGCCAAGTTCTTTAAGGGCTTCAGGGAGTTGCTCCTCTGAGATCCTGCGGTGCTTCTCTTTTATCACCTTTAATTGGTTATTGACTTCTTCCATCTGCTCTTCTAATTCTAGCTGAGCCTCTGCCAATACAGAAACCGTTTGAATACCGTCATCACTGACATTAATCTCTTGGTCTTCTATAATTTGGTCTAATACGCTTGTCTCTTCTTTCATATCTCTACCTCTACTGGATAATACCTATATTCTCTTTTGTCCCATTTAAGTAGTTTAGCCTTCTGCCTATTATTATTTAATGCAATGTGTACTGCTACACCTATCGCAGCAGGGTCACCGATTAATAATAGATAGTCTTCGTCTGTGAAGTTTCTAAGAGCATGTTTAATCCTAGCCACCGTAGGTGCAGGACTATACATCATGTTTTCCCTAGCGGGTAAGACAACTTCTATGTCTCCAAAGTCCATAGCAGAAAGTATATTCTTACTTGCGTCAGGCTCTTGTACGACAAAAACTGTCATCTTATTTTCTCTCCTATCTAAACTATGATATAAAGTATGGGTCAGCTTAAATAGAAAGTAAAGGAATAAACGTAATATTTTTAGAAGTAGTGTCCAAAGAGCGTAGGTAGGTATTGAAGGGGGATTCTGACCATACTCTTTGGGCACCAAAATTATTATATATTACTCAGAGTGGCAATTATATAAAAAAATTTCAAACAAAATCCGATATTAGCCAATAAGCCAATAGCCTTTTCCTGAAAGCCTTATCTTTACTAGCCTAGAAGTATATTACCTTTAGTTATTAGAGGGCTATTACCTATAACCAGACAATATATAAGACAACGTCACATGTATTCCTTTACTTTCTAAAAAATACCCCTATGCTATATACCTATAGCTTAAGAGATAAGAGAGATGCTAGACTTTGTATATAAAACAAAACCATATGCTCATCAAGACAAGGTTTTAAAAGATTGTTGGTCAGACATTGATCACGCTTTATTCCTGGAGATGGGTTGTGGTAAAAGTAAAATTCTATTAGACAATATCGCTATCCTATATAATAAGGGTAGGATCGATAGTGCTTTGATTGTTGCTCCTAAGGGTGTATACGACAACTGGGTGAGTGGTGAGATACCTGCGCACATGCCCGAGTACATCAAGACTCGTATCTTTAAATGGTCTCCTTCGGAAACTAAGAAGAACCAAGCACTAAGAGAATCGGCTCTAGAAAATAGTATAGACCTCACTATACTCGTAATGAATGTTGAAGCGTTCAGTACTGTCAAAGGAACAAAATTTGCAGGAAAATTTTTGATGGGTAAGAGAGTATTGTTCGCTGTGGACGAGAGTACCACGATTAAATCACCAAGCGCTAGCAGAACTAAGAGTATAGTTCGATTGTCAAAGTACGCACAGTACCGAAGAATACTTACAGGATCTCCTGTGACTCGTAGTCCTTTAGACCTCTACACGCAGTGTGAGTTCTTAGACCCTGAGTTGTTGGGATATAGTAGTTACTATAGCTTCAGAGCAAGATACGCTGATATGCTCAATAGGACGGCAGGAGGCAGAACCTTTAAACAGGTCGTAGGCTATAAGAACTTAGAAGAATTAAACGAACTTCTTTTAAAGTTTAGTTCAAGAGTGTTGAAGAAAGACTGTTTGGATCTACCCGATAAGGTCTATACCACCCGCAGCATAGAGATGACCCCCGAACAAGCAAAAGCATACAAAGAAATTAAAGACTATGCAATCACACAACTCTATGACGAGGAAAAGGGAGGGCAACAAGTTTCAGCAACTTCTGTATTGACTAAAATGTTGCGTCTACATCAGCTGTCTTGTGGTTTTATGACTACCGATGAAAAAGAAAACATTGAAATCAAGTCAAAACGACTGGAAGAACTAATGAATATATTAGCTGAGGTCGAAGGAAAGGCAATTATTTGGGCAAATTACCGACACGACATACACCTTATCTTAGAGGCTATACGAAAAGCATACGGAGACGACTCTGTAGGCGCATACTACGGTGATGTAAACGACCACGATAGGGCTTCCTACCTTAAACAGTTTCAAGACCTTAAATCGCCTCTAAGGTTTATGGTTGGTAACACACAAACAGGTGGATACGGCATCAATTTAACCAAAGCATCTACTGTGATATACTATTCAAACAATTTTGACCTAGAAAAGCGCTTACAGTCAGAAGACAGAGCGCACCGCATAGGGCAAGTAAACAAAGTAACATACATAGACATTATTTGTAAAGGAACAGTAGATGAAAAAATTGTTAAGTCGCTTCTGGCAAAGCAAAACATCGCAGCCGAAGTCCTCGGCGAAGAAAAGTGGAAAGACTGGATACGTTGAAATGTGCGAATGTTGTTACAGTGCTCCAGTCAAAATAAGCAGAGTACACAAAGCCCGAGGAACTCCCCAATCTTTTTATCTTTGCGTTAATTGTTCTTTACTGGAAGGAAAAGAGTTTTGGAGGTCTTTTTTAAACCACTTTATGGATAGACAGATTAATAGGAAAAACGTCCATAAGGAGTTTGCTGAGGATAAGTAGGCATTCCTCCGTATGGACTAAAACCACCACCATAATTACCCATACTTCCTAAACCACCGTAACCACCACCATAGCCGTAGCCACCGAAACCACCGTATTGTTGTTGACCGTATTGTTGTTGACCGTATTGTTGTTGTTGACCATTGCCGTTATCATCGCCACCACCAGTATCGCCACCACCGCTGTCGGTGTCGTCTGTTTGGTATTGCATATATGGATCAAAAGAACCTTGTTGCATTGCCATTAAATTGTATAGTCCAGTCTGTGGGAACTGGTTCATTTGCCAATTTCGTCCCATACTGCCCAGTCCTTGAGAATATTGATAAGGGTTGGCACCGAACATTTGACCACCGAAGCCTGAAGTAAGTCCGCCACCATATGGCGAAGGTCTTGGTCTTTGAGGAGGCATCATTCCGCCACCATACATACCGCCCATCCTACCACCATACATACCACCACCGTACAAACCACCCATACCAGCACCGTAGCCACCACCACCATACATACCGCCCATCCTACCGCCGTACATACCACCCAGTCCACCGCCACCGTACATTGGGTAGTTGGGTTGGTCTGCCCAGCCTGGATCTTCATATCTGGGTGTAAAATTCCCTAGCCTGGTGGCTTCTCCTCGATCTTGCATTCCTATT
>Ga0208013_1000192_pt1 | contig 41612 bp, 61 predicted proteins | sample 16_taG_FD_184091 | JGI IMG/M metagenome (GOLD analysis project Ga0208013, IMG submission 184091) | Marine viral communities from the Subarctic Pacific Ocean - 16_ETSP_OMZ_AT15313 metaG (SPAdes) (version 2) | ecosystem: Environmental > Aquatic > Marine > Oceanic | place: Pacific Ocean | collected...
CTGGGAACTGCTTCGACGGCTTGTTCCGCATAGGGTGCTTGCCACGCATCTGCTCCGGAAACCCCAGCTCCCCGTAGAGGAAATGCGCCTTCTGATCCGGGCTATTCATATTGATACCGCCCGTAATCTCGTCAAGCCGCCGCGTCAAATCTGCAACCTCGGCGGCGTACTTGGCGTAGTGCTCCTCTACCCGCTCAACGTCTAGCTGCATCCCCTCGGCCTCTATGTGAGTCAGGATAACCGCAAAGTCGCAGCGGTTGCGGTAAAGGTGGATCTGCTCGCGCTGCTTCAGCCGTCTAATGACCTCGACGTGTAAACTGCGCAGAACGCGCACGTCTCGGTTGCAACGAGCGCGCAACCGTCTCTGTGGCATCTCCGAAGGGCAGACACCCCCCGTCATCAGCGCATCTATCATCTTGTCCTTCGTGTCGAACCCGTAACGATCGGACACCTTGTCCATCGACATGGGTAGGGGCTCGTTACCCAACAGTACCTTCTCGCCGAGCATGGGATCGTGCCACCGGATGCGGTCGATATCGAAACCCAACCGTTTCAGCCAGTGCATCTCAAACTTCGCATTATAGCAGCACGCTGCCGGGGAGTCCTGCAAGTCGCGCCAGAACTCCGCGGCTTCCATAATGGGGCCTGTAAAATTCTTGACGGGCCCGCCCTTGACGCACCAAGACACCATAACAACGCGATTGGTCGGCTCTAGGGCCGTCCCCTTGCGTGTGTTGGTAGTCTCTAAGTCGAAGAATATCATAGGTTTAACCCTTAATAAAACTTTAACACGCCTCTTTTTTTCTGTCAAGTTCGGCTCGTAGCGTCGATACTTGCTTCCGCAGCCGCCCGGTTTCCAGCTGTGCTCCTTTTAACATCCGTTGATTAGCGTCCGCTGCTTGGGCTATGTCTAGAGCTTCCAGAAGTTCTTGAGCCAGTACCAGTATAATACCGATCTCGCGCTTCACGCCCCAAGTTTGCGACCCTTGCACAAACGCATGCTCAAGCATTATTTGCACCTCATTGAGTGGCGGCAGGTTCGCGGGATCGACCAGTTTGGCCGGAGCTACGTCTTGTTTTGTCAGTTGCATGTGCGTTCCTTTTATTAAAAATACGGGTCCAGTTCTTGTCGATTTCCTTCTCAGTCACCGCCGGAGCACGGCGGCGACTGCCTTTACCGCTCATCGTCATCGCTCAAAAACAATAACAACACGAACGCCAAAAGCGTCACCATTGACAAGGCTAGTAACACCTGCGCCAACAGCTCGGCCGTTATCACTAGTGCCGTTGTCCCCATCATACCCGTACCGGTACTCTAGGATCGTTAAGAAAACGGTATTCTTGCGAAGATTGAAACCATTCGTCAAACAAATCCAGCACGTCGTTGTATTTCACATAAGGAAAACGATCTTTTGCCGCGTCCAATAGGTTGGGCCGATGGTTTCGGAGCAAATGATTCCACATATTAGCAACGCCGGCTAAATTATAAACGTCGCCTTCCGGCCCTGTTAGGTCAATTGTAACCACTGCTGCCCCCTATCCAATAACGGCAACGATGAGCGCGCCCAATATGATTAAAGCTATTACGACGCCCGGATAAGCGCGCCACGTGTCTTTAAGTTCTTCCCATAAATTTTTCATGTTTCGTCCTTCTTTGTTTCTGGGTTTATAATGCTTGGCCTGATATCAGTGTTAATTCAGGTTTAATCCAAACGGGAAATGCCCCGTGCCAATTTTTAAGCTTGTTCTTCGGAATCGAAATCATGCGCTTATCTTGCGCGTCGAAATCGTCGTTCACGCCCAGCCCTATCATCAGGTCAGCCGCTCCGGGGATGCCGGTGTTAGACCACTCAACGTCCGACATGCCTAATACCAACTTTCCTTCGGCCGACTCTCCCGCCTGCGTGACTGATATCGTAACTGCTGCAAATTCTATGCCCAATTCCCTGACTTGTCTAGCTAATTTGTCAAGCTGCAATGCGCGGTTGTCCTCTTTGATGTGAACATTTTTTAACTGGTCAACAATGATAATATCCGGCTTCACTCTGGCGCATGCGCGCCTAATGTCGTGGTACGTACAGCCAGCCTTGTGCATGAGATGCCAATTCCGCTTGTATGCTTCGCCGGCTCGATCAAACGCTTCCTTCAACCTATCCCGGTCCTCCAAATGCCCAATGTCGGTCTTAACAATTCGAGACAGCAAGCGCCGGGTAAGATCAAATGCCGGCTCCTCGTTGGCTACGTACAGTACCTTGTACCCGTTCATGATAAGACAGGCTGCGTTGTTGAGCGCAAACATACTTTTCCCACTATTCGGCCGGCCAAACACCGTTAGGTTATTGCCCCGGTGTACGCCGCCGGAAATCACCTTGTTAATACTTGAAGGGTACAGCTTAATCCGCTCACCGGCCTCTTCTGTGAAATCGTCAAACTCTAATCGATCCTTAACTTCCTCAGCTGCCGCGCCCGAAATAAGAGTCTTGTAATGTTCGAGGGCTTCTCGTGTCTCGTCCGAATGATCTCCAGACGCAAGACGAGTTGCGAGTTCAGTGGCGGTACGTCGCAAACGAAGGAGTCTATATTCTTCCGCCACATTTGCAACGCTGGCAATAACCGGGAGATCCGCCGCGAAGCTAAGCACGCTGTCTGCCATGCTACCCACGCCGTACCGCCTCTCGACCTGATGGCGCAATAGATTGCGATCCACCGCCGCCAGCAATTCGTCGCGCTGATATTGTTCACCAGCGCAGTCGAAGACCACGCGTGCGGCATCCTCAAATTCCAATCCAGCAAAACCAAGCTGTACGAGCGCGTCGTGTGTGCGTCTGTCACTTAGCACCGCCGCCAGTAAGTTGTTGTTGTCCATCCAATATCCCTCGGATCTCATTGTCGTCGTGTGTGTCTTTGAAGTCGCGCTCTAAGCACAGTACGTCCGAAAGCGGAAGTATGTGCGCTAACTTGCGGCGTAGCTTCAATGCCTTCGCAAAGGCGTCTCTATCAAGGCCCAATACTAGCCTCGTTGCGCCCGCTTGTCTAGCTGTTTGTGAAATTTCTATCGCATCATCAGGGGAAATGGCTGTACCGAGAAGGGCTACTGCATTGTAGCCCAACCCGGACAGCCGGGCCGCATCTAGCTGGCCCTCCACCACGACAATGGTCTGGGTTCCGCCGAGCCACCAGTCTAGGAATGGCGCGCCGGGAATCTGGTTGTAAGTAAAACACCGTTTGCGCTTGTCGAACAGCGTGCGGGTCGTGTGTCCCCTAACCCGTCCGTATGGATCGAGTACCGGCATGACCAGTTCCCGCCCTGTCTCGTTCATGCGCCAGCCGTGCTGTTCGTACGCCTGTCGATCGAGGCAGTAATCCAGCTCGACTACTGCCTGTGCGTCGCCGCCTACTGGAACCGTGGCATCCCGGTAGAAGCGGCCTTTCCTCTCTTGCGGCGTTGGTATCACGGCCGTACCGTCAGGGAGAGTGGTCCCACGGTAGCCGCACGTCAGGCGGAAGCACTTCAAGATCACGGCCCCAGCCTCACCACGTATCAGACCTAGCGTTTTCCTGCGACTGCTCCCCCCGTCGCAGCTGGGGCAATAGGCGTAACCCTCCCCGGCCGCTATTGCCTCGCGTACCTGTGCAGGTAGTTGCGCGAATGTCTTGATGCTTCCAGACATCAGTCAAAGTCAGTGCAGCGTCGCAGAAGCGTAACTCTCCGCGCCCTCTTCCCACTCGTCAAGCAACTTCTTCTGGTCCTCAGTAAGCGCCAGACCGTCCAACGCCGCGGTCAATGTAGCGTGCGAGGAGACAATATCGTGCCAACACTTCCGGTTAAATTGCGTCTCCTCTAAAAGCACGCGCCCGAGATTCTGATCAATAAACGCTGCCAAATCCCGGCCGATTTGTTGCGCGGTTGCGCTTGGTACGGCCTGCGGATCTTCGGCCGCTATGCTCGTCATCGCCGCCTCGAAAACTTCCGCAAGCGACCCCAGCTCCTCCCTATCGGCAGCGGGTCCGGCTTCGAGCATGTGGTATATTTTCGGAAGGTCAGTTTCCACAATTTCCTTGGCCCGGCTATCTAAGAATTCTCGAATGACTGGATGCGGGGCGTGATTATACAACGCCACCAGCGCCGCTAACGGAGATTGTGCCTTGTCGAGCGCGTCGTCTAGGCTCTCTCCTATGCCTGCTAGTAGATCGTCCTCGGGGTTGTCGCCGATCATGTACTACTCCTTGTCATGTCAGTGTCCTTCGCAGTTAGTACGTCTAATTAAGTTACTTATAGTAACGTAAAGACTTTTAGTTATCGTCGCTCTCAAGCTCTGGGCGAGCTTTCGAGCTAACGTAACCCCCTGTCTTAACAGTAAAACGAATTTTGCACCCTGTCAAGTTAAAAAATACTAACGCCTTGATATTTAGAGAAATTTAGTTTTTACTCAGCGTGCGCAATTGCAATAACTGCGCCTAGGTCCAGCCTCCCGCCATCACTACAAAAGCTAGAATGATCCCCCCAAACATCAAACCAAAAGCGGCGACCCAAAAGGAAAACACGAGCACAAAACAAACCGCCGGGATCCATAACCGCCACGTGAGCAGCACAAACACCGCCACCAGTAAAACGGCCGCGGCGCTCATTTTCGCAAACTCCGGGATCCGATCGGGTCGCCCGCCGAATCAATCAGGCAGCGCCGCCGGGCGTCCCAAAAGTACCGCCCCGGCTTGGCTAGATTCTCGGGCGCATCGTTCTCGCGTTTGCATAGTTCGTTCTGGTAATCGGGCCACGCGGCGTCCTCGAAACGGGGCAAAACCGACGCGCCGTCAGCCCGCCCATCTACCGCCGTTGGTATTTCGGCCGCGTTTAGATCACTATCGGGACCGCGACCGCGCACGGCGTGCGGATTGCGCCGCATGTCTAACCGCCGGAGGTGGGTTAGCTTCATCGCGCTAGCGTCGACGGCTTCCGGCGGGGTCACGTTCCAATCATTAAAACTGCGCCGCTTTTTCATGATTGTTTGTCCCCGTAAGCGTAAAGACCGGAACGGCCACGGTAGTGATTAATTGCAGCGATTCCCGTGTCTTGCAGCGCATCGTGAATAACCTTTCCAGCTGCTTCGTGATCGCCGTTCAGCGCGTACATAACCAAGTCGTCCATGTAGCTTGCACCACTCGGCGAGTACTGCTCCCAGAGCTGGTCGGCCAGCCACTCGTGTACTTCATCTCGCTTCATCTCTTCCTCGAGGTACCGGATCGCAGCGCCGCTATTCTTGAGGGCCGCTTCCCTGTCCGGGTTGTCCTCCGGGCCGGGTACGTCGTTGTCATCCGGCTGAGGGCCGTTTGCAATTCTGCAGGGTATGTCGTTGATATAGCTCATGTCAGTTCCTTGTGTGCGTTGATGTTAAAGCCCACTATACACGCGGGTTTCGCAAATGTCAAGCTTCGTTACCACTCCAATATCAGGTAATCGATGTCTGTTTGTCGGCCCTTGTCCGGATACTGATCCGGGTTGCCCCCGGCTCTCCATCTACCCGGCAGGGTTAGCTGTCGTTGGCGTTCCTCGTATGCCTTGATGACCTTAGGATCACGGCTCGTAGGCTTGCCCGGTGCGGCGTTAGCCGCGTTGTAGAATCCTTGTAGGGCGTTGCTCATGTTTACTCTCCCGTGCAGGCGGCGATGAATCGCTGACGATCAAATCGCGGATTGTCCGCCTGAAATACCGCCGCTAGCTCGCTTGCAATATACGTTGTGCGCTGATCGTCGGTGCGCTGGGGGCGCTCCCGTTGCAGCTGGCGTTCCTCGCGGAGTATGCGGGCAACGGCTTCAAAGTGTTTACGTGTCATCATTGTCGTGTTTCCTTGTGTGTGCTCGTTGGGTCGTTATTCTCCAGCTCGACTTTCAACGCCTCGTAAATTTTGCGAAGCTCGCCTCGGGTTACTGTTCCCGGGCAGCACCATTGTGAGCCGTTCCGGGTGATCATCAGATTGTAGCCTCTGATGATTTCATTGTCGCCGCCCTCGTAGATTATGGTCTCAGCGGATTCTATAGCTACTGCGAAGTTTTTGCGGATCATGTCATTATCCCCGTGTGTTTGTTCGTTTATGTATGCCCGACCGCACATAAGCCTGATAGCGTTCCGCGTCGCTTATGCGGCGCTGGTACCTGATCCATTCCGAGTGCGTGTCAGCGCATGCTTGGTCATATACTGCGGCCAGCCGGTGCCCTTCCAGCTCTTGCAAGGCTTCCGCCTTGCTGATTAGCCCGGCTTCGTGCTGATTGAATATGTTGGTAGGGGTCATGTCACTGTTTCCTTGCGTTCGTTGATGCTGAAACCCACTATACACGCGGGTTTCGTGAATGTCAAGCACTTTTTGCTGCTTCCGTGAGGAAGCGTTGAGCTGTCTTAGTCGAGCCATGCGCTTTTGCGTGGTTCCTGTAGTGCCGGATCGCGCGCCTGATGGGGTACGCCTTGCCTTGCTTCATTCGCATAGTGCCGGAAGTTCGCACCACGCCGAAGTATTTCGTCTCGCTCATCGGCACCCGGCGCACCGTGAGTGGCCGATCCTCCATCATCAGCACCCTCACCCACTTGCGCCCGGGCTTGACTAAGGCTACCTTACGGCCATGCATGGTCGTGTAGTATACTAGCTTTATCATGTCGTTGTCTCCTCGTGTGTGTTACAGGCAAGCGTGTAAGTCGCGCAAGTAATCGTCGATCCCGAATGGGTCCTCGAACGCGAGATCGTAGCTGTCACTCCACCACGTTCCCTCAATCGTGTTTGTGCGGGTGTTTACCCAAATCGTCGGCCCGCCGCATGTGACCAGCACTCTTGCGCCGAGATACTCGCCCGTGGAACTGATTATGTACTCGATGTCGAGCGCGTCTTCTAGCAACGACCACTTGTCAGTAATTTCCTCGACTTCATCATCTCTGCCCTCGATCACCGCCCTGATGTACCATACCTGCTCTTTTATGTCGTTGCTCATGTCATTCTCCTTGTGTGTTGTAGTCGTACCGGTAGTGCAGCGAAACCGAAGGTGATCCCGGAATAACTACTAGCGCGTCTTTTTCGTCCGACTTCGGGCCTCTGAAAAGCGCAAAGTGGTCGCAGAGCGCAGAGCGTATCGCGGCCTTGGCTTGTGTCATAGCGTCGTCCTCGTTTCCCCGAAACTTAGCGACCGCCGTGTATGCGCAACCATTGATCGTGCCAGTCTGTACGACTGTTTCTTTGTCTGTTCGGTAAATCATTGGCATGTCGGTGTTTCCTTGTGTGTTCGTTGATGTTGTAGCTATTGTGCCTGATCGCCTCGGGTTTGTCCATGCCCATATGCGACGTGTTTATGTCTATTTGGGACGCCTACGATTAAAGGCGTCAATTGCCGCATTCGCGGCCCATTCTGGATTTTCCCAGTCCGCCCCGACCGCCAGCACTTCCCGGGGCCTAGCGGTCATGCGGGAGTAGATTGCGGCGACCCATTGCCCGTCATACGGGTCACGGATCACCTCGACCTGTCGGGGGTTGCCTAACCGGTCTTGTCGCGTCATTATCATGTCGTTGCTCATGTCAGCTCCTTAGAAGTTGAAGTCGTAGTGCTCGTGGCGGCCGTCGGTGAGGCTGCAACCGGGCGAGCGCGTAGGATGGCCCGACTGCACCCAGTAAACCTTCGTCTCGCCAGTGTACTTGTTATGCACCTCGCGGCGCGTGAATTTGATCACACGGCCTTCCGTGTCGCGTTCGTAGCTATGACGCTGGATGCCTGACGTATGGCCGGCGAAGCCGCCCGGCGTACATACTAGAGCGTCCTCTTCGCCCGACTTCGGGCTATTGAGAAGCGCAGCTTTATCGCGTTGCCATGTGATTGACTTCGGCGTGCGCTTAATGATTGTACCGGCTTGGCTATCCGAGAAGATCGTGTACGTTGCGCCGTCGCCTACTTCTGCGTTGTCTAGTTGGTTCGTCATGTCGTTGTTCCTTGTGTGTACGTTGATGTTGGACACATTATCTATGGCGGCGCACAGGATGTCAACCCCCAATGCATGTCTCCATGCGACGCATTTATGTCTCTATGGGACGTACTCACGGCAAGCGCAGGATGCGCTTGTCTTACGTATATACAAGGCTGGCGACCGACCGTACGTCACGTACAGGTCGGGCTTGCGGCTGGCGTAGCCTACGTGCGGCCGACCGTATGGGCGGGTGCTTCCCGCGCGCTCTCCCCGCGCGCTGGCGTTTTCGCCGACGGCTTGTAAGCCCGTGTAGCGGGCGCAAGCGAGAGGCCTAGCGTTGGTATCGATCTGTCGAGATCGTGCGTTAGACACGATCTGAGGGCGTTCGCACTTATCCACAGGATACTAACAGGCGTGTGCACAAGCTGTGCATAGCCTGTGGCTAACTTGTTAGCAAGCTGTTAACAAGCTGTGGATAACTTGTGGACAACCGGGGTACCCCCCCAAGGGGGGCGAGGACTAGAGACAGATACCGGACACACCCAATTTTGGGCGTTTCGAGTTCGTAAGCCCCCCCGTTAGCGCGTCCGAGTCCTGCACTCGGTGCAGGTCAGCTACAGGACAAGCCTTCTGCTTATTAGGAACGATTCTTGCGCATAACTACTGTATATTCATACAGTAGCCGTGGTTTTGACAAAATAAATTGATCGAATTATCAAAGGGTTGGTATTTAAGGGCCTTGACAAGACTAAAAACATGTGTTACCGTGTAACTGAGTGCTAAGTAAAGCAGATAGCGTAAGCCTGCTTTAGTTAGACTTAATTAAGATTTAATTGATTTAGCTTTTTCATTCTGCGTTGAGTGCTTAGTCAATTCAGACGCAGGCAAAAAAGACAAAATTTTTACGGAGGGAAACCGAATGTCAGACGAACCACAGGCTAAAAAGCCGGCCGGAGCTATTACTGTTAAAGCTCTTGAAGAACGAGTGCAGTCATTAACTGACCGACTGGAGCAGCTTGAGCGAAAACAGAAAATAACTACCGATTCGTTTGAGTTTACGGCAAACGAGCTTCGGCCTTTATATGGATTCGGCGCTGTCGCACTGGTATTTGATGCGGTCCACCGCAAATTGACAGAATAATGGCGGACGGGCAGATTGCAGACGCGCTTAATCGCATTGCAGACGCATTATTTCAGCAAGCTAAGGCCCTCAGAGCGCAAACTAAGGTTGCAGAGCGACAATTAGTGGTTGCGGAAGAAATGGCCGAGATGCAAAAGGCTAATCTGGCTGTAACTAAGCATCTTGAGGCGGAATTGGCGCTACGCGCGGGGGGCAGCGTCGGTGGAAGCTCTTGAAGTTCTAAATAAAGCCTTTGACGAAGCACAGGATGAGCTAGTTAAGGCAGAAATGTCTCTTGTAGAGGCATCTGCCCGTGCCGAGCATGCTCGAACAGAGCAAGCGAGGTTAGCGGCTGCTGTAGCAGCGTTAAACGGCGAGCCGCCTCCGGCGGCTTCTGAGGCGAGTCCGCCAACACCCGAACGAAAAGACGCCGCCGATCTGTCGCCGGAAGAATTTAACGCCGAGCGTAGAAAACGTCAGCGTAAGAAGCGGCAAGAAGAAAAAGCAAATAACCCATACGCACATTTAGAGTGCAGCGGCTGTGGTGAGATGGGCACGATGTCCGACACCATTATGACTGCTCCGAGCGGGGCACCCGTTCGTATGATGACCTGCGGTTCCTGTGGGAACCAATTAATCACATAAAGGGCAATGGGCCTTCCCCAATGTGGCGTCGCTCCTACTGGACGATGCTTCCTCCCTCCGGCTGGCTTTGGTGGGGGCGATGCCCTTTAATAACAGGAGAGATACATGCCGACCAAACTCGAACCAAACGAGACAGGACTGGCGCATATCCCTATTGAAGCCAAAGACGCGGCTTCTGGCTATATTTTGGTAGAAGATTGGGAGGGGAACACCCACCGAATTCAACTTCGGAGTAACGAAGGGGCCGTAGTACGGCTCCCCGTACCAAAAATTACGAAACAGGATGTTACCTAATGGCAGTAAGCAACTTTATTTCTGCGGAACTTCCCGTAGACGTAAATGGCGGTCGAATCCAAACTTTGACGCCAAAAACGAACATTGCAGACGATGTCGACGCCTCTAGTGACCGGGTAGCTATTCCTGTTGCCGCAGTTCCGGGCGAAATTATCCGAATTGCTTGTAACGAAGATTGTTATATTAATTTTGGCAACGTGTCCGTTACGGCAGCTGCCTCTAATTACCTGTTTGTTGCTGGAGTGGAGTATTTTAGGGTTCCTGAAGATGCCGGCTACGTTGCTTATGTACGAGTCGCAACTAGCGGACGTATCAGCGTTACCCACATGGCCTGATTGTGGCAAGTCCTACCGTAGCCACGCCTATAGCTGACCAGACAAACACTGACCTTGCGGCGGTGTCTTTGGACGTATCTGATAACTTCAGTGACGCTGATGTCTCGGATACCCTCACATATACGATAAAATCTGGCTTGCCCATTGGTACCGGATTTACCATTGACTCAAAAACCGGCGTTTTCTCGGGGACCCCAAGTGCAGCAGACGAAGCAGCTGCCCCGCTCAACGTTATAATACGTTGCACGGACGGCTCTGGTAACTTTAACGAAGTTAGCGCCAAATTCGAGTTGCCGCCCTCCCCGACTACCGAATTTGTCAATTCGCGTAACATTTCGGGCGGCGTGCAAACCTCTGCTGCTAATTGGCTACACGATCCCACGTATGAGCATTATTTGTTTGCCCGTACCGTCAATACTATCTTGTTTCAACCACGAGATTTATGGCGACCTGCTAGCCGCCCCCGATGGGTTGATGAATGGGAGCACATTAATAAGATTAATCCGATCTGTTTGACTATTCTTCACCAAGCTCCGATGAATAATGTGCCGGGCTTTAGAGTTAAGAGATCCGAAAAATGGAGTCCCTACACGGACTACGCCATGCCCACGTCGTCTCCGCTGACTCGTAAAGAGGTAATGCTGAGTATTGACGGAACCGACAACGACTTAGTGCAGGGGAACAGCCAAGCATCGACCACAAACCCGTCTAAACAGGCCGGGTGGCACATGCGCGTCACAAATGACACGTTCCGCAGCTATTTGTCTGACGTAGCCGTTGATGCACTGGCTGGTACCAATCGCTCAGGGCACGACCTTGGCGGCGGTAACATGGCAAATTTTATGGTGTTTTGGTACGATGGTATCGATATCAATACACCCAAGTCCGGCGCTTCCCTCAGAAAAGAGATTTCTTCTGGAACCGTTGACTCAATTCTTGAAAATAAGACAAGCAGCCCCCAGCAAAATAGACAAATTCGCATTGACACGCAGCCGGGCTTCTCCACTACGGGAACGCTTAGTCAAGATTCTTCGTATGGGGAAACCAACGATGCGCACGCAATCTGGCTGTTTCCGCCTACGGGAACCACGGGCTTCATCGGATACCACGTTATTGGGTACAAGACTTCCAGTGGCGGCAAATCTGATCTCTATATTAAAGATTTATCCAAAATTGCACATGATACGCAATATCATTTGCCAGAAGCAGGCTGGAAATACAGCCTCAATACGCAAGATTCGGGGCATTCAAACCCTGATTGGGACGGAGACGGCGTAAACCTCGATCGATATACGGTAGAGTCGTGGAATCACGCCGCTGCGGTCAAAGATCATTTCGACCAGATTAGTGATCGCATGATCATCGAGAACGGCACTAACTCGATGCGCTGCGGGAACGCTTTTAGCTCATCTAACACGGTTAAGCGCAGCAGCGGGTTGCCGCACCCTAGCGCATACGACAATATGTGGGATATAGGCCATAACGAGTCTATTGACAATAACGCCAAATTCTCGCACGAGACATACGACACCTCTGCGTCTGTTTACGACTGCTCAAATACTAATATTGCTCGTGGTATGCGAGCCATTAGCTGGTGCTCTAACGCGATTCGAGACAACCAAGGCGGCTGGATGCAGGACAAGCCTCGCGGGGCTATGCTGGAAATTGACGTTTACGGCAATAACTCGTGGGACGAGTTAGGAGCAATTGACGCATCCTATGCCCGATTTTATTGGGCGCTACAGCTAATGGTTCCTAATTGTTTTTTGTGCATCCGTGTCGCAGATTCAACACAGCGCCCGTGTATGCTGGAAGAACATTTTATCGACCTAAACAGTAATTATTCGACGCCGGCCGCTATTGGCACATACAATCCGGCAGGCGGGGGAAACGGCACCCACGGGCACCCGGTCGGTTCTTGGACATGGGCTACGGGTGGTTCAGGGGATCTTACCGACAACGGTCGGCAGATATATATGCGCCGCGTCGGTAACTGGTTAGTTGCTATTAATACCGCAAACGCTCCGTCAGGCTACAATACGTACGCCCCGACGCATTTAGCCAGCGGGTATTCGGCAAGAGATCCCGAGGACCTTATTACCGCGTCCGATTTTGCACAACTGGTCACGGACGGCGTTCTGGAGTCGGGATATACGCTAAAACATTACAATCCCGCTACTTACAGCAACGCAAATGTAACGTCTAAGTTACAGCTTCTCCAGCCGACAGTATGGAGTGGTTTTAACTGGGGGCCAGATCAGGCACACCCAGACGACGCAAATAACGGGCTTAGTTCGTTTACTTTGGCAAACGCAGGTTTTATTTTACGGGACCGGACTAAAAATAACGGTTCCACGGTAAACACTTCCGCAAGTTACACCCTTGGGCCGCTGGAAGCTGTTATCTGGCAAATATCATGACGGTTACAGTAGATGCAGTAACAGAGTCTAACCGGACTGATAATACGACTCCTTACACGTTTTCCCATTCAGGAGGCGGCGGGCCAGAGGGCGTAATTCTCATTCTAAACCTGAACGGCGACGAAGCTGATCTGATTGATACAGCCACCGTCAGTTATGGCGGAACCGCCATGACGTTGGTAGCATACGAAGGTAACGGCGTATCTACGCCCAGCGGCGGCGCAGTATACATGTATTTTTTAGGGGCCAGTGTTCCAACGGGCACTAAAACCGTATCAGTAGACTTTACTACTGCAAACTCGCGCAAAGTACAATGCACTTGTATTACTTTAAACGGAGCCGCTGACTTAGAGGTTGTAGATAGCTCTGCTATCACGTCTACGAGTGCTACAAACCCGCAGATTTCCCTGACATACGGGGGCCGTACTTGCATGGCCTTTACGGGGTTACTGGGCAGTAAATCCTCCGTTTCTGATTACACCGCCGTAGCCAGCACTACTGACGTGTTTAGCGAAGATTTTGGTGCGCGCGTGGGTATATCACAACGACAAACGACAGCGGGCAGCTCTGATTTTACGGTAGGCTGGACTGCTTCTGCAGCAGCTTATGCTATGGTTGCTTGCGCGGTTTCAGAAGTAGCTAACGCAGTTTCAATTGACTTTGTAGGCCCGGCAAACTTAGAAATAATTTACGACAACGAATTGCGCGTCGAGATTGATGGCACAAACTTTTCCAGTTCCGGCAATGCAGTCAAAATCCACGATACTGACCCGCTGACGACTACGCCGTCTGTATCGGTTACACAGACAATTCGGACGCAGTCGACTACGAAGATTACGTTTGACGTAGACCAAGGGTCTTTGTCGAGCTCGAACGTGTGGCTAGAAGTGGAAAACTCTGGCAATACATCTAACGACTCTATTAACATAGCTTTGCGCGACGATCCGGGGGCCTCGGCTGTAGCTGCCCGTGCTAACCCAGTAGATACTGAGTTTACAGCGGGACAAGCGTTTTCGTTCAATTTTTCGGAGTATTTCTTTGCATCAGATGTACAAGACGAGTTATCTTTTAGTTTGTCTGGACAACCGAGCGGAGTAATTGTATCAACAGACGGTTTGGTTAGTGGCACTATTGCTGACGGCCAGAGCGCAAGCAGCCCGTTTACTTGCACAATGACGTGTACTGACTTAGACGGCAACCAAGTGACAGACGAATTTTCTTGGACCGTTACGGCCGAGACGTCTGGTGGCGCTGAGCCTAAAAAGCAAGTCAGTAGATTCCGACGATTCCTTGCTTGCCCCCTTTTAGGACGCAGATAACAGAGTTAGGGAGATATACATGAAGATTGTATTACAAATTAGCGAAAATGGCCGCACGGCCACGCGCCGAGTAACCGCTGACGGGCTGCTTTATGTAGACGATGTCGTACGTGCTTACTTTAGCGCGGCAAAAGAACTCAACTTACAACCCGTGGCTAACGATCCAGCTCCGGGTACCGTAGATGAGGAACCAGACGGCCGCACAGACGGCGAGATGTCTGGAGACGAAAACTAGCATAAAACTAAAACTCAAGCAAAGGTAAACCACAATGGCTACAAACATTACAGCAATAACCGACACTAATAACAGTGCCGGCGTAAAAGGTCCGAAACAATTTCAAGGTCTTTTTGATATAATTCCGTTTCAAGCTAACATAGATGACGACTCTCTTGCCGCGCAAGTAGCGGGACAGTGTGACATTTCTGTAGCAGGCGCTGAAGTAGGCGATATAGTCCTTGTTGGCGTTGCAGCTGATCTAGGTCCGCAACTAATTCAGGGATACGTGTCTGCCGCTAACACGGTAACTATAACAACTTTTAACGTCGAAGGCTCAGATGCGTCTACGCAATTGGCTGGCAATCCCCTAATGAAAGGCGTTGTTTTAAAACCAAAAGCTAACGTATTTGACGAACTGTAAAAAATGACCGAGTTTAACGGGGGGAAGTCGCTAGTCCAACGCGACGAGAAGGGGCGATTTGTTCCGGGGCAATCTGGCAATCCCGCAGGGAAAGCTAAAGGGCTGAAGAATTACATCACCCACGAGCGTTTGATGCTCGAAGCAGCACTCCGCGATTATGTCGCAAATCCGGCGCAAGCCGAAAAACTGCTTTCGGGCATCGATCGCGTTCTCGGGATCGCGTTGGAGGGGGAAGATAAAGACTCCCTGTCAGCGATGAAGCTCCTGTTAGACAGAGTTATGCCTGCTATGCCTATTAAAGAGGCAGAAGAAGCAGAGAAGACAGACAAACGATTACAAATTATCATCCAGACCAATCCCAATGCCACAGTCCCCGTCCAAGCTATAGTGGACTCTACGGCAGAGGTTATAGAGGAATAAAACAATGAGTGACATTAAAGCACGTCAGACAACCGACGAAGATCAGGGCGGCGAGGGAACTCGTTCCCTGCACAACAAAGGTTGGGAAGCTCTGACAAAAGACGGCGTACCGGGCAACACAACCGGCGGTGACAAGAAAGGCTCGAAAGAAGGCACTAAGTAATGTCTGCTAATAGCGCCAATCAATCAACTGACGCCGAAAACAGCAAGGCGGTGCCTCCCTGCACGCCTATTGACGATGATGTTAAAGTATCGTCTCTCGGATCTATACAGGAGATCGCACGCTCCCGTATCAGACTAGGGGAGGAACACAGCCGCGGAACTCATGATTGCGATCCCTCACGAGTATCGTACTGATATTGGGACTACGCAAGCAGCATAACCACTAGCGGAGGGTGCAGTGGCAACAGTTCAGTTTAATCTGCACCCGGCGCAGACGGAAATCCATAAGCATCCTGCCCGTTTTAAAATCGTGGCAGCAGGACGACGGTTTGGAAAAACTGTGTTTTCCGTTATACGCTGCTTCGAGGAGGCGCTTGCCCAAGTTAATGCAGCCGGAGTAGAGCTTAACTCTTCTTCGGAAGTCATTTATGTGGGCATCGACCGCGAGCAGGCCCGTCGTAATGCGTGGCCGTATTTCTTGCAGTTTTCCTACGAGATTGAGGAAGCGACGGGGCTAAAACTCCGCATTCTTGAAAAGACGTCTATGATCGAGCTGCCGCAGGAGCTTGGCGGTTGTCGTATCCGACTATTGGGTATGGACGATCCTGACGCTGCTCGGGGCATGAAACTTCGCTACGCCGTACTCGACGAGTACGCTGATATGCCGCCCCGAGTGTGGCCGGAGATTATCCGCCCTGCACTCATAGATGTTAAGGGGTCGGCCCTATTTATCGGTACTCCGAAAGGTCGTAATCACTTCTACGAGCTTATCGAGCGTGCGCTTGCAGATATCGAGGACGTAGGCGACGAAAGTCCGTGGGCTGTGTTTAACTACTCCTCTGAGGATAATTCTCTCATAGACCCCGACGAATTAAAGGGCATGATCCGCGAGTATACGAACGGCTCGGAGGATCTGTACGAGCAGGAAATTGCTGCCAAATTCGTCGCGTCTAGCGGGCAAATTTTCAATCAAGACGACTTTAACATAGTCAACATGATACCGGACGCCACGTACGATACCTTCTTAGCAGTCGATCTAGCAGGCTTTGCTTCCGACCCCGATCGCAAAAACGAGAAGCGGAAGTTAGATAGTACGGCTATAGCGATTGTGAAGGTCAATCTGCACGGGCATTGGTATGTTGTCGACATCCAGCACGGCCAGTGGGGAGTCAGGGAGACTGCCTTCCGCATTGTCAAGGCCGCCAAGGATCACCAGATACCCATTATCGGTATCGAGCGTGGCGCGCTAATGAACGCGGTGGAGCCGTACATGCGGGAGTACATGGCGCAGTATAACCGCTGGTTTGAAATTAAACCCCTAACACACGGCAATCAGAAAAAGTACGATCGGGTCCAGTGGGCACTGCAGGGCCGGGCACAAAAGGGTTCTTTGAGCTTACTTAAGGGGGCGTGGAACGCCGAGTTAATTGATCAAGCCGTTTCGTTTCCTTCTAAATACGTTCACGACGATTTGATAGACGCCTTGGCGTACATAGACCAGCTAGTTCCCGAGACGCTTACTAACTTTGACATTTCCAGTGTTGAGGCGGCAACTAAGTTTCAGCCGCAAGATGCACGAGCAGGGTATTGATGAATGGCTAACCGACACATTGTACGAGAGCGAGAGATAGCAGGGGGAGAAGATTCCCGTGACGTGCAGGGCGGTGCCCGCGGCGCAATTGTTTCAGAAATTATGGGCAAGATAGAGCCGTGGCGCAAACTAAGAGACGGCGATTTTGAGCGGCTGTGGGACGAGTATTACGCCAAATGGCGTGGTTTCTGGATGCCCCAGCACAAGAGCTACAAGACAGAACGGTCTAAGCTAATCTCTCCGCTTACAAGTATGTCTATAGACCTTACGACTGCCGAAATTATTGAATCTGTCATGGGGCGCGAATACTTCGTAGATCTGCCGGACGACGTAGAAGACGAAGACACCTCCGATATGGACGTAGTCCGCGTCCGGCTCGTTAATGATCTGAAGGACGAGGGATTCGTCAACGAATTTGCCAAAGCAGTCCTGAACGGCTGCTTGTACGGCAACGGTATCCTGAAAATCCAGATAAACACGAAGAAGGTTAAGACGCCAGAGCGCGACTCTGAGGGCAACCTCCGGGTAGCTGAAGAAGAGATTGTACGAATCAAGCCTGTCGCCATCGAGCCGGGTAACTTCGTCGCTGATCCCGCTGTAGCTGACATCGACGACATGGTAGGCTGCGCGCATGAATTCCTAATGCCTCTGCCTACGCTTGAGCGCAAGCAGATGGAAGGGCAATACTACAACGACGTGAAGATCGGCGCGTTCCGAGCTAAGACTCTGAACGTTAACCGGGGCGACACGGAAGAAGGTCAGCGCAAGGATAAGGGCGAAGCTGCTTACATCACCGAATACTACGGCCTAATTCCCCGCCGATTAATGGCGGCGCTGGAGGCCGAAAATAATGGCGTACAATTAGACGACAAGGTTCTAAATGAGATGCCAAACGACATGGTAGAAGTAATTGCGACGCTCGCAAACGAGACGCATTTGCTACGTGCTATCGAGAACCCGTTAATTACTGGCGAACGGCTGATGGTAGCCTACCAGCACGAGCTTGTCCCCGGTCGATTTTATGGCCGCGGAGTAGCTGAGAAAGGTGCGAATGTACAGCGAGCACAAGACGCTGAGATGCGCGGACGTATTGACGGTTTGGCATGGGCTAACCATCCGATGTTTGCATTCGACCTAACGCGCATGCCTCCGGGCAGCAACATGAACGCATGGCCCGGCAAAGCTTGGGGCACGCGGGGCAATCCAGCAGAAGTTATCCAAGAATTCAAGATATCCGGCCCAGACCAAAATTCCTATGCACATATGCAGGAATTGGAGCGCATGGGCCAGCAAGCGACTGGTGCATTAGACACAGCAGGCTTGCGAGGCGGTGTCCGCGACGAAACCGCTACAGGATCGGCTCTGGCCGCGTCTTCGTTTATTAAACGCTCTAAGCGCACGATGTTTAACATCGAGGACATGATGAATCGTCTGATCCGCCGAGTGACGCATCTCAAGATGCAGTACGACTCCAGACGCTATCCTGTCGACTACAAGTTCCGCGTACGCGGCACGCTGGGCATGATGGCGCGCGAGATCGAACAGGGTTTCATGGTCAATCTGCTATCGGTCATCGGGCCGGACTCTCCAGCATCAATGCCGATTATCCGCGCTGTATTCGAGCACTCAGGCTCCCCGGTCAAATCGGAAGTTCTGCAAGCTCTGAAATCTCTGCAAGAAAAAGAGCCTTCGCCGGAAGAACAAGCAGCACAAGCTGCGCAGCTCGCCGTTCCGGTCAAGCAAGTTCAGAAGCTGGACGCAGAAATTGCGAAGCTGCTGGAAGAAGCTGAGAAGAAGGGTGCCGAGACTGACAAGATTGAAAAAGAAACGGTAATGTTAGACGACGCGGCCGAGCTTTCTAAGTTAGATAAGATCATTGACCTTGAGCAGTTAGAGCAAAACGAAGAGTCGTTAGATATCCAGCGAGATGACAACGAGATTAAACGAGAGTCCTTGTCGATTCAGCGGGCTAAGACTGAGGCCAAGAAAACGTCAGAATAGCACTAACTGGAGGGAACCATGGCACTAACGCCACAGCAAAAAGAATTTTTTAGCTCACTTGAGCAAACGTTTAATACCCCCGGATGGGGATTGCTTAAACAAGGGTGGGCCGAGGAACGCGACGGGTTGCCTACGGCAGCGTTTTTTAACGTAAATGACGTAGAAGAGCTACGAGCGTTTCGCGTCCGGTATGGATTGCTGGACGAATTAGTAAGTTTGCCAGAGACTATTGCGCAGCAAAAGCTTAACGCGGTAGAAGAAGCAGAAGATGAGTAAATTAATTATGTACGAGTGGCGGTGCCTTGAATGCACCGTCAAGTTTGACGCACTGGCTAAGTCATCCGTTAATATAATTGGATGTCCCCGGTGCGGAGCTGACGCTAAGCGGATTATTTCCGCGCCGCACTTTGATCCTAGCATGGGCACAGACCCGGATTTTAAATCATTTGGTGACAAATGGGTTAAAACACGCCGGCAAAAGACTGAGCAGGACCGAAAGTTCTATAAAGAGCACGGCGCAGATAAACTGCATCATAGCTACGGCTCGTAACCGGGTAAACCGCAATTATGCGGCCCCAAATATAGAGGGATAAAAGATGCCATACCAGCATAGACCGCTGTCGAAAATCCTAGCAGAAACACCCGATCTGCCCGCCGAGGGGCAAAACACAGAAGACCAGCCGAGAGATTCAGAAACCGGCCAGTTTGTGTCCCCTGCAACTGAGAATAAACAGGAGTCCATATTGCCCGAAAAGTATAAGGGCAAGACCACAGAGGAAATCGCTGAGATGCACATGAACGCCGAGAAAGAGCTTGGCCGCGTGCGCAACGAAGTGGGTACCTACCGGGGTCTAGTGAACGATCTGACTAATCTCCAGCGAAAAGCGCCAGAGCCGCAAAATGTTGATCAGGAAAAAGTAGACGTGTCAGGCGACGATATATTGCTAGACCCAGCAGGGGCTATTGATAAAGTCGTTACCCAGCGTTTGCAAGAACGCGACGAAGCGGAAGCTGTTTCCCGCGCGCAGGCAGAGAAAGACCTTGAAGGGCAACGTCTCGTCACAGACTTTCCCGACTTGGATACAATTGTCGCATCGCGCGAGTTTCAGGAATTCGCTCATCGCACCAGCGCCCGCCAGCAGGATTTAGTTACTGCGGCACAAGGCGAAGGTTTCGAGCAAGTGCAGGCTGCTCGTCGGCTACTGGAAGACTTTACTGACTTTAGAGACAGTATGGCTCCCCAGCAAGCCCCGAACACTGTTCAAAGTAGACCGGTAAACCCCACTCCCGATCCGGGCGTTCAAGCTGCCGCAGCCGTTTCAACGGAAGGCGCAGGTCCGTCCGGGGCGGTAAGTACGAAACCGCTAATCTACGAGACAGACGTAATAAAGCTCATACAAAGCGACCCCGGCAAGTATCGCTCGCCATCATTTCAGGGAGAATTGATGACGGCGATGCGCGAAGGACGCTACGTAAAATCGAGCTAACATTTAACCTAATCAATTAATACACACACTATAGGGCACACCTAAAATGAGTAACTTCAACATTAGTTCGTCAATCGACGTATCCGATGTTCAAGATTTCGTACCTGAAGTATGGGCTTTGGAAACTGTTGCAGCCTACAAGAGCAATCTCGTTATGGCGCAGTTGGTATCTCTTATCCCTCACGTTGGCAAGAAGGGCGATGTCATTCACATCCCAGCCCCGACCCGCGCCTCCGCTTCAGCGAAATCCGCGAACACGGTTGTTTCTCTTTTGACCTACGCTGATACGACTGAAAAGTCTGTCACCATTGACAAGCATTTCCACTACGCGCGTTTGCTCGAAGACGTAGCAGAAATTCAAGGTCTTCCTTCAATCCGCCGCTTCTTCACTGACGACGCTGGCTACGCTCTGGCTAAACAGACCGACACCTCGTTGTTGCAGCTCGCTGCTACATGGGGCGGAGGCACGGCCTACAGTACCGCTGTTATTGGTGACGGAACGACCGCATGGGTCCAGACTACTTCCGGTAACGGTTCCGCCATCTCTGACGCAGGCGTTCGTGAAGTTGTGCAAGACTTCGACGACGAAGATGTTCCGTCTAGGGATCGCTACATCGTGATTCCGCCGGTCGAAAAGAAGCGCATGCTTGGTAACACCCGTTACACAGAGCAGGCTTTCGTGGGCGAAGTTGGCATGAACAACTCAATCCGCAACGGCTTGGTTGGCGACCTCTACGGTTTTGAGATTTATGTATCATCGAATCTTGAAACTATTGACTCGTCTGACTGTACTTCGTACCGCCCGGCTCTGTTCTTCCAGCGCGACTCGCTCGTACTGGCTGAGCAGTTAACTCCGCGTGTACAGGAACAGTACAAACTGGAAGCACTTGGCGACTTGATCGTTGCCGACGCTCTCTATGGCGTTTCCACAATTCGTGGTAACGTTTCAGGAGAAATCGGACGCGGTTGCCGCGCTATGATGGTCCCAGCTGCCTAATAAGGCTTTAGTGATCCTCCCGCCTTCGGGCGGGGGGAGAACTTTTATAATTATAATTAAGGGGAGCTATAATGGCAAATCCGCGCATCCCCGCTAGACGGGGACATAAGCACAAAGCCTCAAGATTATTGTCAGACACGCTAACGCAGGGAGACGTTCTATATGTCAATTCTTCTGGTGACTTGGCGCTTCTGCCAATAGGTAGTGATAATCATGTCTTAACCGTCGACGGATCAGACGTAAACTGGGAAGCCGCTGCAGGCGGAGGTGGGGGAGCCTCAGAGCTGTCAGACTTATCAGATGTCGCAGCTAGCACGGCTACGAATCGATACGCGTTGTTGGCTGACGGATCAGATTTCCATAGTCGGGCTATTGTCGAGGCAGACATTTCCGATCTTGGCACTTACTTAACGGACATAACAGGGCAAGCTTTAAGCACTTTATCCGATGTTACTATCAGCAGTATTGCTTCTGGCGAACTTCTGAAATGGAACGGATCGGCGTGGATTAACAACACGCTTGCCGAGGCAGGAATTCAACCGGCAGGTAGCTATCTGTCTAATGTTTCCGAAGATACAAGTCCCCAACTAGGCGGCTCGTTAGACGTAAATGGAGAAAAGATTGTTTCCGTATCAAACGGAAACATTGATATCGAGCCAAACGGCACGGGCAACGTATTAATAGGCAATTTGACCTTTGATGCTGACCAGACCGTGGGGGCAGGACAAGATAATTATGTTCTGACGTACGACAATACAGGGGGTACAATTCAGCTTGAGGCTATTCCTTCTGTTGCTGATGAACACGTTGACGGGGTATCGTTTAATACTAGCAGTGGAGTTCTTACGCTCGCACGCAACGTAGGAAGCGATTTAACGCAAGATTTAGACGGTCGATATGCTCTTGCAACACATACGCACGCAACGTCAGACATAACGTCCGGTACATTTGCTAATGCTAGAATTGCCGAGTCGAATGTAACGCAGCATCAAGCGGCGCTAACTATTGCAGAGTCTCAAGTAGAAGCAGCTCTGGCGTCCGCTACGGCTTTTACTGCGAACAACTACGTATTTAACGTCAATGAGACAGTGGGGTCTGGGCAAGACAATTACGTCCTAACTTACGATCATTCTAGCGGCGAAATTGGCCTAGAAGCCTCTTCCGGAGGCGGGGGGCTGTCTAACGTAGTCGAAGATACATCACCGCAGCTAGGAGGCGACCTAGACGGTCAGGGCAATAATTTAGATAACATTGGCGTTATGTTCCTGAGCGAACAAGCAGCAGCTGATGCGGACGTGACTGCGGACGGCCAAATATGGGTAAAGAACGACACTCCAAACACGCTGTACTTTACTGACGATGCGGGCTCAGATTGGAAAATTCCGAAAGAGCAAATAAAGTACAAGACCTCTGATGCAGCGATAACGTCGGACAGTAGTTACAACGACGACGCAGACCTAGCGGGTTTCGTTATGGACGCCGACACTTGGTATATGGTAGAGGGCTTTCTGCATACGTCAACTGATAGCGGGGTAGATATTAAATTTAGGGGCTCTTTTACACAGACACCACAAGACGGTGCGTGGGTAATGACGGGCCGAAACTCGGGAGGTACGAATGAGGGAGATTTTGGGCCTAATATAGCTACTTCCACCGTTATTCTCGATGCAAATAACGACAACGAGCATGGATTTGTAGTTTCTGGATTTATCCAAAGTAACGCTAGTACCGGTGGAACGTTTACCGTTGAGTGGGCGCAAAATTCCAGTGACGGTGCAGCCACGACAGTACATAGAGGGTCATGGATAAAACTGACCAAATTGAGCTAGAGGATTAGACATTGACGACTAGAGAAGCGATTAACAAGGTACTCAGAGGACTGCGCCAGTTTGGTCTGTTGATGGAGTCCGGTACGTCCTCCACGACTGATGACTACCTGCTTATGATCCTCCAGTTTCTCAACGAAGCTAAAGAAGAGATTGAGGAAAGCGGTTGGGCGTGGCAAGCTCTACGACAAACCGTTACCGTGACTTTGTCTGCCTCGACCTCAGAGTACACACTGACAGCAGCCGGGAACGCGGACGTTAATACTAACGATCGCACCCGGCTTTTGTATGAGACGGTCCACGAGGGGGGTCGCACCGAAGGTTTTCGCATTGGCTCTAGCTCTCGGGCGCAAGTATTCGACGTAACGGACAGCAGCGAGCACCGTCTAAAACAGTGGACGCAAGAAAAAATGGAGCGCGTACACTTTACTGACGATAACGAAACTTCAGAGCGTCCGACACACTTTGCAATCTACGCGGATACGGACAATTTAAAAATGAAAGTTTATCCGACTCCGTCTGAGACGAGAACTTTGAAGATGCGTCTGTTTATTCCGCAAGCAGAGTTATCTTCTACCGCTCTGGAAACTACGTCTATCACGATTCCTTCTCGTCCGGTTTGGACAAAAGCATTATTAAAAGCCAATCAGGAACGTGGCGACGAATTAGGTAAGGAAGGATCGACGCTTTGGCTGGCGTACACGGATGCACACTCTGCCGCCGTAGGTATTGAGATGTCCCCGGCGGACAGCACCGTCTTTTTGGAACGATAATGGCTAACGTTTTTCCTATTGACGTTATCGCGCCGGGGTCACTCGGTTTAAACACCGAGGCTTCCAGTACGTTGTTAGCGCCTCAGTGGGCCACTAAAGCACGTAACGGCATTATTAACAGCTCGGGCCGGTTAGCTGCTCGTAAAGGTACGGCTAATGTTACGACAAACGCTATCAGTGGTACTCCGCAAATTGACGTTATGCACCAGTTTGTCAACGAAGCGGGGACTATCGAAGTTATTTCTACTGCGGCTAATAAAATATACAAAGATGTCGACGACTTTACAGATTCCGGCAATGATATCACGTCCTCGTCTGCCCCCACCGCGGACTATTGGCAATTTGTAAACTTTAATAATAAAGTGCTCGGTTTTCAGCGGGGTCATACACCGATCCAAAGAGCGTCCGGCGATTTTGCAAACGCTAGCTACACTGGAACGGGTCCCGACGGCAACAGCGCCGTCGCTGCTTTTGGGCGAGTATGGGCGGCTGACGCCGATCTCCAGACCGTGCGTTACAGCGTTCTTTTAGACGACACTGACTACCGTACCGCCAACGGGGGCGGTACTATAGACATGAGTTCAGTGTGGACGCAGGGCATGGACGAGATCGTGGCTCTAGCGGCTCTAGGATCTAATCTTATAGTATTTGGAAAGAATCATATAGTTTTATGGGCGGATCGCTCCGGCTCGGAGATCGGCCTAGACCCCACCGAGCTAGAAGTTGTAGACACGATCGAAGGGACCGGTTGTATTGCGCGCGATTCCGTCGCTGTTACCGGCGAAGGAGACTTACTCTTTTTGTCGCGCCACGGGGTTCAGTCGTTAGGTCGTGTAATTCAGTTTAAGAACAATCCGACTACAACGCTGTCTAAACATGTCCGTGGGAACATGCTGGAAGCTATCAAACAAAGTAGGGCGGCTGATTCAGCGTTAGACAGGGTACAAGCGGCACACTCGCCCGAAGAGGGTTTGTACATTATTAACTTTCCTAGCATCGACAAACAGTTTGTTTTTGACACAAACCACCCGTTTCAAGACGAGCAGGGAGACGTGCTTTTCCCGGTAACGGACTGGCAGATAGGCGATAGCGTAGCGGCTATGGTATCGTTGACTAGCGGAGAGCTGTACTTTGGCTCGTCTAGTGGCACGGTTTTGCGGTATCAAGGGCAGGACGACGTTTCTGCGTCATACGATTTTGAATTCCTAACAGGCTTTCTTGACTTTGGTGATCCGCAAATTAATCATCGTCTAAAAATGCTCAAGGAAATTGTCGCAAGTATTCAAGTCGGGGACGCTACGGTAATTTGGAATTGGGAATTTGATTTTAACGCTACAACCCTGACCCGAGCGATTTCATATAGCGGAGGAGCCAGTGCTGAATTTAACGTTGCTGAATTTTCCGACGGAGGAGGGTCCGGCGTAGGCTACGTTAACCCTAGCGTTGGCTCCGGTAGCGGCGAAACCGAGTTTAGCGGCAGCGCAGTTATCCAGCGTAAAAATATTGCAGCACACGGCGAAGGGCAATTTCTTCGAGTAGGTTGTACCGCATCTATTAATGGCTCTGAGTTGGCTGTACAGCATCTCAGCATTGCACCTAAGATTGGACGAATGGTAACGTAATGTCAGATTATACAAAGACTACTAATTTCACCGCCAAAGACGCACTAACGACGGGCAACCCTCTTAAAGTCATCAAAGGTTCGTACTTTGACACGGAATTTGATAACATAGCGACGGCTGTAGCCACTAAATACGATTCTGGGGAACTGGCGTCACAAGCGCAAGCGGAAGCTGAAACGGTAAACACCGTTCTTATGACTCCGTTGCGAGTTGCGAACTGGGCAGACGCTAACGGCGGGATGGTCGGAGATATTCAAGCCCTTGCTGATCCCAATGCTGACAAGTTACTGGGATGGGATGATTCTGGTGGAGCAGCTATCGGATTTACTACTACGGACGGCATTGAGTTCAACGCTACAACTATTCGCCTTGCTTCGACAACGGGGGGTGCCGGTCTAACGTTTTCGTCGGGCGTATTAGCTGTCGGTGGTGGCAACGGTATTACAGCCAACGCTAACGATGTAGCTCTGACAGACGCAGATGCTAGTACGACTAACCCCATCGACATAAGCTCAGGCACGGTCAGCATTGACCTGACGCCAGTCACGAACCTGACGTTTGGCGGTGACGCGGCAGGCGCAGGAGCGGACGAGTTTCTTGTATACGACGCCTCTGCTACGGCCAACAAGTCTTTGCGCTGGCAGGACTTTGGTATCCCTCAGACAGACAATACAACGACAACTCCGTTCTCGTCTCTGGCTCTGACGGACGCCAACCGGTGGTTCAACTGCAACAACGGTTCGGCTATAACGGCCACAATTCCGGCTAACTCGTCGCTAGCATTCCCGGTGGGCACCGTGTTTGCTTTACACCAGCGTGGCGCAGGCCAGATCACCGTGGCTGTCACGTCTGACACCCTACGATCTCCGAATGGAGCAAAAACAGCAGCACAGTATTCTACCATATTTGTCATTAAGATCGGCAGCACAGAGTGGACGATCACTGGCGATTCGGCAAGTTAATGCACGCTTTATTGCAGGCCATAGCCGTATCTACTCCGGCAATTGCGTACGATTTGTCGAGCTTGTCCGCAAGTTACACTGATAAAAGCTCGTCAGATTCTTCGGGGAATTATGGAATTACGTTCCACATCAGAGTAACGACAGACGGCACCATCGACGTAGTACGAGTACATAACTCTGATACAAACGATGCCGAAACATACATTACTCCGGCTAACGGAAAGAATTTGTGGGTACGCTGTACGAACGTGTCAGGTACGTCTATTAATGCAGGCGATTCAGCCGGGTCATGGCACACGCTAACATCGTCTACGGCACGTTCTTTTGGTTTAACCTACACAGCTAGTGCCGGCTCTCCTGACTTAATCAGTTCGGTTATAAAAATAGAACTTGCACGCGACTCCGGGGGAACGGACGTAGTTGCCGACAGTGGGAATACTTCTCTTGAGATCGGCAACGTCGGCCCTTAACGGCCACAGTATATAACGAGGATATTATGGGATTTCTTGACAGTTTATTCGATCCGGGTAAAGAAGACCGCGAGGCAGCGGCTCGCTTAGCCCAGCAAGCGGTTATCACCGGGGGTAACTTCTCGGGGCCGGGCGGTATCGGAGGTTCCTTCGACTTCTCTGGTGGACAAGGCGGCATGAACTTGGGCCTCGGCTCATTTCAGGGCGCACTCGATCAGCTTCAGGGCTTGAGTGGAAGTCTTCTCAGTCAGGCGCAGGGCGGCATACCCTCGGAGCTTCAGCAGCTCGGTCAGGGCGCGATAGACCGCCTCGGCAACATAGACGTTAACCGTCTCCAGAACCAGTCAGACTTCAATCAGCTCGGGCAACTGTTCGGATCAGCGGCAGCTACAGCAGGCCGCGACGTGTTCGACATGGGAAGCGAAGTAAGCTCCCGGTTACGCCAACTGTCAGAGCGCCGTAATCAGCGCCTCGTCAACAAGACATTCGATCGGCTGAAGCGCAGCGGTAAGCTGGGCACCACGGCTGGTGCTGGTATCGCTGGCGAGCTGGACATGAACCTGCGCGACCAAGCTCTCCAGCAAGACCTCGCGGGACTCCAGTTCGGGCAGGGCGAGCTACAACGAGCGTTCGGCAACGCTCTAGGCGCGTCCCAACAGCGGGAAGCTATCGGCGGACGACAGTTTGGCGAGGAATTTGGACTCGAACAGCTTGGCGCAAACCGTGCGTTGCAGCAGTTTGGCGTGGGGCAGGACATGTTCCAGAACTTTCTGCGGAACCAGTATCAGGGCGCGCAGCTCGGCTTGGCTGCTCAGCAGGGCGCACAGAGCACGGCTCAACTTCCGCTGGCCTTCATGCAGGCGCTTAACGCGTCGCAGGGGCAGGCGTCCCAGAGCGCGCTCGGCGGATCAAACCAGATGCTGAACGTCGCTTCACAGGCGCAAAGTCCCTTCTTACAGGCGCTAATTGGCGCAGGCAGCTTCGCCTCTGGCGGCGGACTTGCCCCGCTAATGAGCATGTTCGGCGGTGGTGGTGCGGGTGGCGCAAGCAACCTTGAAAACTATCTTAGACAGGAGTTTAACATCTAATGCCTGATCCATACGGTAATCCTACTCCGCAAGAGCTGTTCGCTGCAAACCAGCAACAGCAGCAGACGTCCTTCGCTCGCGCAATGCAGAGTGGCAGTAAAGGCGCACAAGCTGGCGCGTCACTCGCTGCCATCTTCAACGCCCCGGACAACGCTAAGCAGCAGATTGCGCTAGAGCGCCGTGCTACCGCTACTCAAGAAGCGATGAGCGAGATGGGTTCCATCGTAGATAGTATGCCTTCCGCCGTACCTTACGACGTACGTCAGGGACAAGGTATGCTGCTCATGGCAGATCGCCTGCGCAGGCTCGGCCTCACACAGGAAGCTAACAACCTGTCGGTACAGGGTAACGCAGCTCTAGCTGCCGCAGAGAAAGCTCGCCTCGAACGGGAGAACTTGAAAGCACGCACCGCAGCCAGCGGCGCACAAGCCGCGCGGACTATCGCCGAGACACAGTATGTCGGCATGACCCCGCATATGCAGAACGTAACTACGCGGGAACAATTAAACGCACGCCTCGCTGACGAGACGCTGACTGCCGAGCAACGGTCTACGATCGAACGGTCGATGGGCCATCTCGACGCTAAGATGCTTAAGGACGAGACTATCACGGGCCGGACAGAGCAAGACCTTCGGAATGATCCGGTGCTCATGCGAAAAATGTTCAGCGACCTCGGCGATAATCAGGTGCTGCTCAACAACATCGACGGAGCGATGACCCAGTTCGAGAACCTCGATACCTTCGAGAAAACCTTCTGGGCCGAGGCGCAAGCAGGCTTCTTCGGCTTTGCCGAGAAGTACTTCGGTCGCGAGACTAGCGAAAGTGAGCGCGAGTTCATGGAGCGCATTCAGACGAAGAAGGGTAAATCTGCCCTCATCGCCGCTAAAGTGCGTCACGCACTGACTGGCGCGCAGATGTCTGCCTTCGAGATTCAATACCTCGAACCGTTCCTGCCGTCGCCTGACGATCCTGTATCCGTAGCCGTCAACAAGCTGCACATCGTACGGGACTACACTCAGATGGATACGGACACTCGTATGGCTATGTTCCAAGCTGGCTCGACTACCTCGTACTTTAACAACCATCAGCCGGGACAAGACCCAGCGACCGCTGCCCTCGGAGACGACGGTGCCGCTACTCCGCGGTACACCGACGGGCAAGTGATGAGGAATGATGCAACGGGCGAGGAAATTCGATATAACGCCGCAACTAATACATGGGAATCTATTTAGATGGCACAACAAGCGGCACCACCGCCGGGATTCGGTCCAGCGCTCACTGCTGCCCCAGAGGAAGAGGAGAAGGGATTCTTCGAGGAACTCGGGGAAGATTACGACAAGCGCGTACTGGACTTTACCGATAGCCTCGAACGCCACGCGTCCGGGGAAGCGATGGGGCTCGACTGGGCTCTGCAGCTGGCCGGTGGGGGCGTGGCTCTGGTATTTGACGCAGGGGCTAGTGCAGTCCGCAGAACACTGTGGGAGCCAGCTACTGCAGTAGCCGGAGCTGCCATAGACAAACTACCGGACGCAGTTAAGGAACAGGCCGCAGCAGGATTCGACGCGGCAGCTCAGGCGTTCCTAGAGAGCGACGCTGGGCAAGCTACGATTGAGCTTGCTGGTTCAGCAGCCGGAGCTACGGAAGACTGGTATAACACTCTGACGCCATCAGAGCAGGCTAATCTCGGCGCGATAGGTAATATCGTGTCGGCGTGGTTCCCCCCAGCTCGAGGCGGTAAGGCGGTTCTAGGGCCGGGCGTTAAGAAGCTGGGTGATCCCCTGCGCAAGTCTGCCGCTGCGACAGCGGAACGCGAGCGCGGAGAGTTCGTACTCGACTTGGTACGCCCTCATCAAGACCTTAAGGTGCGGAAGCAGGAAGTCGGTCGGACGGACGTCACCCCCGGCGGGACAAAGGTTACGCGGCCTAGCCGTCAGGAAGCGGAGAGCGCGGCAGCGGTTGCTCGTATTCCAGAAGTCAAGCCGAGCAATACCCTGCAAGAGAACTACAACGCCATGCAGTCCGCAGTCAATGTAAAGCGGGAAGCTCTCGATCGGACATTGGCTCGAGAGGCTTATGACCCGGCTACCTTCCGGCAAGAATTTATCGACCGCGTTAAGGCTGGTATAGACGAACACCCGAACTTCGCGGGCACCAAGCAGGGACGAGCTACTGCCGAGTCTGTTGTTCAGAACGCCCTCCGGGAGCTAGACGCCCAGCCGACTAACCTGCGGGGCGCACTAGATGCACGCCGCGCACAGGACAGGTGGGTAACGAACAAGAAGGGCAAAGTACATAGCCCGGACGTAAACGCTACGCCGCTGGCAGACGCTCATCGAGTAGTCCAGCAGGCTATGCGGGATACTATCGAGGCCCGTACTGCCAACCCCGCAACCTTCCGCCAGTCGATGGAGTTCCAGCACCGCGTACTGAACGCGATGGAGAACGTACAGGGCAAAGCAGCGCGCGAGGCAACGACTCGTATCGGACGGGCATGGGACACGCTGAAGCAATACGTGCCAACGTCTCCCCTAACATACTCGGCAGCCACAGGGCTGATCGGTCTTGTTGGCTATCAAGCTGGAGCAGGCGCAGCCGTAGGGTCGATGCTACTGACCGGAGCGAAAGCCGCGGGAGTGGGCGGCACACTGTACGCTGGGTTTAAGGGCTACAAAGCCCTGAAGGGGCCAGAAGGTAGACGTGCCCTTGCTAACTTGGCGGACGGGCTTGCCGAGGCAGCTAAGACCGCCGCCCGAAACCCTGCTGCGACAGCTAACGTGGTTATGAAAATACGAGAAGATCAGGCAGCCATTCAAGAGCTGCTCGATGAGTCCGGCGGGCGACCTGCAGAGGAAGAAGTGAAGGCTCCGGCGCAGGCAGCGCCGCCGCCCGGATTTAACTAATGCGTAAGTGGGGGAGAAAAAGCTCGAGGGTCTATAGTGAGCTGCACCCAGTGCTCCAGCACTATCTCGATCGAGTGCTACAGGAAGTAGCTGATATCTCCCTTATCTGCGGACATCGCGGACAAGAAGAGCAAGACGAGGCATACGAAGAGGGATTTAGCAAATTACGTTGGCCTGATGGAGCACACAACCAGTTACCCAGTATCGCCGTAGACCTTCAGCCATACCCGAAGCCGCATCTGACGCATAAGCTGTATCAATCGCTCGGGTATATCGGTGGTCGCCTAGTTCAAATGGCAGACGAAGATGGAATAAGACTACGGTGGGGGGGAGACTGGGACAAAGACGGGGACATATTAGACCAACGTTTTGACGATCTGTTCCATTTTGAGATTCTGGATGTAAAAAGTGCGGAAAAAATTTATTCGAGATTTTAATGGCGTGGGGGAAAAGCAAAAAGAACCAAAGCAACTTGCGAGAGCACGTTATGCACGCAAAAGGACAAGACATGGGACTTGATACGCAGGTAACAAGAACTGCGGACGTTGCGGCTGCGGGCAGCGCGTTCTTCGCTGGAACTGCATGGTTTGCCGAAGTTGAGCCGGTTGTTACAGTTCTTGCCGGTTTAGTTGCAATTGTTGCCGGCTCTTTTGCGGCGTGGTACCACTTTGAAAGAGCTATTGGCATGCGCCGCCGAAATCGAAAAATACGTGATACTTAGACAAGGCTATATATCCCTAAAGAACGGAGGCAAGACCAATGTCAGCACTACGATACGCCCCTAGAGATTCCTCCGGCCGGTGGGTAGTATTTTCTATTAATACGTCGGGCAAACGCGCGTGGTTTGATTATATACCTATACAGGCGGTAACAGAAGTTGCGGCTAGCGAGGATCGATTTGAAGACGACGGTTACGTAGAAGTAGACACGCTTGCGTCGAATTCCGGGTTAACCGAGTGGGAAGATTATGTACCCGTCGCGTTTGTAACGTCTCGCACTGCGCGATGGCGTACTGACATTAACCAAGGGTTTATTCCGGTGGTCGACAAAACCCCGTAAGGATAGACTATGGCAATTCCAACGTGGTTAACCGCTATCTTTGAGCCGGTGTCGAAAATAATAGCCCGCCGCCAAGAGCGCAAAGCTGCAAAAGAAACGGCCCGTGCTAAACTAGCACAGGCCGCGTTAGACAACGAGCATACGTTGGAGCTAAATAAGGACGAGTATGAGATTGTCGCTACTAACGGTCTAGCAGACACGTGGAAGGACGAGTACGCTGTCGTTAGCGTTGTTTCTATCTTAAACCTCGTGGTAGTGGGCGGGCTTGCTGCCGCTTTCGGCTATCCGCAGGTACTAGAGGGCGTTGCTATAGCTATTAACTCCCTCACGCAGTCCGGCGTAGACGTCGGTTTTCTGTTAGAAGCTGCCGTCCTGTCGGCGCTCGGCCTGTCTATTTGGAAGAAGTTTTAGCCCGTGCCTTGAGGTAATGCTTCGTATCTACCCGGAAATGGTGTTTTATCGTCGGCGTTGCCATCTCATAGGGCACTAGCACATATTCGGGCGGCTCCTGCTGGGGCTGCCCTTTTTCGTGCCTGACGTATGCGCATGAAGCGGGCAGTATGCCGCGCTCATGCAAGTCCAGTACGTTGTAAGGAGTGACGGACAGGCACGGGTATGTTTGGTGGCGCTTGTTGTAGACGGTACACCGCTTAGTCTCGACGTCTAGCCCCTTGCAGGCGTACTGTGTATTAGGGATGCGGCAACAAGCGCCGCACCCGTCACAGAGAGCTTCCCACTTTGCTGGACTCATTGTATCGCGTCCTGCCATGCTTGCTCCCTTTATCCTTATCCCTTATCATTACTTTGCGGGTATGTTTGGCTGTCATAGGCTTAAGCACTTTTGTGCCATCCGAGTGTACGTCGTACAGGCGGTTCATGCGCTCCCAAGCGCCGCGAGAAAGGCGCTTCCCGGTCTTTTCCATATACTCTAGGCGTGTGTGCAGCTTCATAATTCACAAGCCCCGCCTACACACGCCAATTCTTGGCTGGAAGTAGTGCTGTCATTTTCTTCTGTGACGTCCCAATTAATCTCCGTTGGGAATTCTGCCACAAGTTTTTCCCATTCTCTCCGCTTAATTTCTTGATACGGCGCTTGCCTGTAAGAATGTTCGTCTACTGGGAAAAAGGAAACCCCAGACAACGATTTAAAGTTTTCGTACACCCAAGCGCCCACTGACATCCATTCGTTTTCTCGAACGTAAATACTAACCGACGGCTTGTGCTCACAATACGACTTATCAAAAATTTTCCAATGCTGCAACTGTGATAGTGCTGACACATTTTTCACACACACGCTGCCCTCCGGAGAAACTTGCGGAAACGTAAAAATCCATGTGCTGTCGTTAATAACATCAGTCTCGTGCGGTACGCCTGCTTCTATCAGTGCTTGACTGAGGGGATCTGCCTTAGACTGTCGGACGCGGCGCACATAATACGGGGCGTATCTTGGGTGAATTCCCGAGCTACTATTAGTAAGCTGACTAACTGTTCCCGACGGTTTTACGCACGTAATCGCCGCGCTATTTGCAATCCCGAAATTGCTTGCCCATGTTTGGTTAGTTCGGATGGTGCAATCCTTTAGCTTCCGTAACAGTAATGGCAGCTTTTTATTATTCTGGGAGCCGTTCAAATACGGGTTATCCATGATCCCTGTCAGGCTTACCCCTAATAGCCTCTCTTCTTCACAATTCTGCTTCCATCGTTTGCTTAAATAGCGGAAGTCCGTTAGCGTAGATTGCATCGTTCCCAGTATACTCGCTAGTCGCACTTTGCGCAACAAAGTGTCCTCCGTATCGGTTCGCCGGACAACTACCTCGGTAAGATTACAAAACTGCCGGGGCCGAAGAATAATCTCACTACAAGGGTTCGTCCCCCAGTCATGCCCGCCTTCTCGTCGCTCTGGTAACTCGGCTTCTGCTGTTGCGCGGCTAAATATTCCACGCTCTCCCGATTTTGATTCGTATAAGGCGGACCATTCTTTAAGGAACACCCCCGTATCAGGTATTTCTGTATAACAAACTGAATTGTTAGACAGCGATCGCTGCGGATCTGCGTAGTACCACGTGCCTTGCTTGGCTCCTCTCAGCCGTTCCGACTGCAAATTTGACAAGCTGATAAGAGCCGATCGACGGACCCCACCCACCACTACCGACTCAGCAATTTTACAAACTATGTCATGACATTCTAAGTCATTTAACTGTCTTCCTTTTGCGCCTTCAAAGATAACATAGATAAAGTTTAATAATTCTTCTAACGGCTCCGGGCCGCTGGCCCGGCCGCCAAAGGTTTTAAGAGGCGTCCCGGCTGGACGTATCTTTGAGTAATCAACGTCGGGGACTTGCCCGTCGTATAATAACGATATAAACTTTCGCAAGGCCGAGGCCCACCCAATTTTAGAATCTGCAACATTGATGGTTGCGGAAGCGGGGTAAAATTCGTCGGGCACCTCGGGCAATTGGCTAGTATATTCTCGCTCTACGCTGAAACCAACGCCCGTTCCGCAAAGCAAAATATACATAATCTCATCAAACACTTTTCTGTTATCAATTGGCACATAAGCGCAGTTATACCCCGCCACATGATCGCGTTGCAGTGCGCGCCCGGCCGTCATCATGGCCCTCATGCTAGGCATGACCTCCATATTGTAGATAGCATCACTTAGTTCGTTGTAAGTTTTCTCGGACAAATCGTAGCCAGTGTTCGTCGATAGATGGTCTTTCATAAAAGTCATGTATCTATTTACTGTTTCCTCCCACGTCTCCCTCCGCTTCTCCTCCGGCAAGTACCTAGCGTAACGGCTTTTGTGAATGTATTGTTGGTATAAATCCATCATCGCTGCATCCTTCTACTCACTCTTTTCTCCTAGCCACGGTGATTCTTTTAAAATTGCTTGCATATCTTCTTCACGCGCCCACGCAAGTCCTCGTATATCAACCGGCTCGTCACGGTTACGTTCGAGGCCATAATGGGTGTAGATGCCAGTATCGTTGAACTCAAAGTACATGGGCACATCCGTGTAAAACTCCTCCCAATTGTCGGGCGTTACTTCCTCGTAATCCACCATCTCCCCTGTGTAGTCGATGACGATAGCCGGGACTAATATTTGCAGCGCCTTAGCTGCCTGTAGACGCCCCCCACCGAAGCCTAGAAACAACCCTTCGCTAGTGCGGTACGCTGTAATAGGATTTCTAATACCCTGCCTGTCGATGCTCTGCCGGATGCGCTCACGCGTCTCCGGCTTTATCTTGTCGCGTATCTTAATACCAATAGCGCCGGGAACCCCCGTAGGGATGCCCGGATAGTTGGGATTAAACGCAAGCCTATGCGTTATTTCGTCCGGCTGCAGCGCCGCCTTGCGTGCTGTCCAGTTACTCATAGCTCCGGCTGCCGTAACCAAAGCACAACGATTCGTAGATCGGCGGCGATTTCTGCGTTAGTCTTACCTCCTCTAAGAGCGATGTGCTTAGAGCGGGAAGGGCCGTCCGACAATTCCTCAATCGATGGCCGCATTTCTGGCCCGCCCCAATAGTTTTGCGGGTTTTTCAGGCGGTCTTTTAACATGGCGTTCCAGCTAGACGTGCCGGGGGCGGCGAGGGCCGTTAATGCGTACGCCGTCAATAATATCGCGGCTACAATTTTAAAAAATTTGTGCATGCTGTTAATCATCGGGCACTCCCCACTGTACGTCATGTTCGTGACAGAGGTCTTCCATTTGCTTTCTAGGTATAAGATTTAGCATGTCTAATAAGTCAATATAAACTTCCATAAATTGCGGGCCATGATGGTCCGCTTCCGGCCAGAACTGGCTCGTAACATAGTGGGCAAGTTCATGCACCAATACAGACGTGTTGTCGCCATGATAGTCAGCGTTAAGATGAATCGTGCTATCCTCACACCATCCGAAAACATTGGCATGTTGTTTCCCCCCGTCTAATACTGAAACACCTACACGCTTAACGTTTTTCTTTCGGCAAACGTAATCTGCTATCCTTTGTAAATCTGCTTGTTCGACGCGAGCATATATGGCCCACCCTACTATTCGTCGTTCCATGCGATAAACACGGTGACTTTGCGGATCTGACTTAATTGCTGCTCCGGTTCGGACAGGCCGTTTAGTCAAATACGAACTTATGCGTTTGGTCACAATACATTCCGAGGGCTATCTAGCGGGGTGTCCCGCAAACGGGGGTAAACTTCTATTATGTAATCGGCCAAACGATCTAAGTCAGCCGAAGACGAAAAATCCCACTCCCGCCACGCCAACTCGTGTAGCCATTCGCTTCTGCCGGGCGGTGTGCGCAATATCATATCGTGCGCCGCCACCTTGTACGCCATGTTGCCGGGGTGCATAGCAATAGTGGGCACCCCTGCCAACACGCTGCCAATAGCAGCAGTAGACGTCCACGTTACAACAGCGTACGCTTCCTCTAAAGCCGTGCTCCAAGGATCATTGGCTGGTTCCCACGGGTTTAACATTTTTGGGTGGGGCCGTTTTATGACTGGTTTTCCGAATGCGTCCCTTGCTGCGCTTGCTGCCCTCCCCATCCACGCGTTTATATCCTGCCCACGTAAAGACTGGTCGTTAGGCATTTGTCCAACCACTACAACTTTGTCCCCTTCCCCCGATCGCCAATCAGAATAGCCCGGCATCGGACGCGGCTCTCGGTCTAACACTTTTGGATCGCTCCACGCTGTACCGTGAAAACCGTTGAAGGATATAGAGAACTTCGCCGCCCTTCCATTGTCTATGTACCCAAGGTCTATTATAAGGTACGGAATACCAGCGGAAATCGCTGACAATAATCCGGGGTCCGGCTTGAATCCCCATTGCACCACGAGGTCCGGTTCGTCCGGGTGTACAGGCAGTGCCCGTCGCTGATAGGATCCGTTCAGCCGGTCTATTAGCGAGCTAGTGGCGCGGTTAGCTGCTGACTTTGGAGAATCCCTCTGAAGTCCTAAAACTTTCATGACAACTTTTTCCTTTGCCCTTCAGACCACGACCCACAGTTACCACATCGTACTACGCGAATGCCAAAACAGCGTGTGCGACGTGGGCGCTCTTTTTGCGTGTCGGTAGATCCACAAGCCGGGCACTCGTACGTCACGTCACTGTCAGGGATGATGATATCACCATCACCGACGAAAGGATGATTCTTGACCCACGGCAGCAAGTACGTGTATAACTTTTCCGTCAATAATACATCCTTAATGTTATACTGCTGCATTTTCTTTAGTGCTTTCGGGTCTTTCTTCATGAACGCAGGCCACAAGTCGAACCCGCCCGTGTCCAGCTTCTTCGCCCCGAGTAATTTCTGCGACACGTAATCTAGCCGGTAATACGGGAAATTAAAGTTGCGCTTCACTATCTTGTACAAGTCGATAGAAGCTAGCGGACGTACTGGGCCGAGTCCAATCTGCGTAAATTCCCGGTTCATGTGGCGCAAATCAAACTTGTCCGAATTATACCCGACCACGGCGTCAGCTTCGTTAAGCAGGTCGTGCAGCTCGCTGATGAAATCCCCTTTATCCCACACGCTGCGGTAAACCGTCTTTTTAGCTGGTTCTCCCAGCCACTTTGCCGCCCAAGACAAAGTGTAACCCGGCGCGATAATTTGAGTCGGAGCAATGTTAGTCTTCCACATCTGCCAAGCGTATGCTTCGGCTGGCGCTGTTTCAATATCAAAAGTCAATATATTCATCTTCGGAGCCTCGCAATCTCTGCTTCATACTCGTTGATAAAGTCCTGCGCCGCGACTGAGCCGTCGCCAGCTGCGCGCAGACGATCCTGAAGTAACAGTTCTGCCTCCCGTTCGGCCGATCGACGCTGTATGCGGTCGTAATCAGTCTCGTTTTCCCGCGGCGGAGGTAGCGGGTGAATAATCTTCGTCCCACCGATCGGCAATTCTTCCGCCGTTTCCTCGTCACGTTCTTCTTCGAGTTCTTTTTGCAACGCAGCCAATGCTCGCCATGCAACCTTTGCCATGTGGCGCGTGCCGTCCTCATCGAATACATCTCCGGCCGCCCGGTCTAATAAGTGCCGCGCACAGGAGTCGTACTCGTCGGTAGACTTAGCACGATCCCAATGTAGCGGCGTGTTAGGATGGTGTTGGTCGTTCCCCACCTGCGAGGCGCGCGCGATTTCCGCTAACGCGTCGGGAAAGTATTTCATTACGCCCGTAAATATCGGCGTCCCCTTTCTTGCTGCTGAATTGCTATGCCTCATCGTGCCCCTCATTCACTCGCTTTAAACGCCAGCGCAAATAGGATTGCCATTCGTTCATGTCCAGCAAGGGCATCACGGTCCAGTCCTCACCATTCTTACGCCACGCTAATACGGGGGTCTGTGTCGGTCTGCTTTGCTCTTGTAGCTTGTCGATCCACGTCTTAAACTGTGGCTTTTCAACGCGTTTCACTTCTATAGTGACTGGTAATACGCCCATCGGATCAGTGTTATCCGGCTGACCTTTACCGTGCCGTGGTGCCGGATGACGCTTAAATATGTCCCCGTCCCGGTGACGATACGGCCAGTCTACGTCCTCTACGGCCGCGTTGGATAGCTTGAAAAACTCACGCTCTCCGGTCGCCCCCTTGATTCTGCTACTACGTCCGCCCATCGTCGGTCCCCGGTGGTGCCCACATCTCGTTATACTCCCGCCGTAAATAAACAAGCCTCATGTTCTCTAACGCCGCGGTTTCCGGCGTCATGTCCGCCGGGTACTTTTCCGGGTACTTAGTCATGCTTAGCTGGAAGCCTCCTACTACTGCGTCCCACATCTGCTCCGGCGTGCCGCGTTTCGGCACTAATTCTTGCGCTATTTTGGGGCCGATCTTATACGCCCCGCCGATGTTGTCGGAGCTGTCCCCGGTTAAACATTGAATGTGCAAGTACCACGCTCCTTGCTGCTCGCCGATGCGCATAAAACCCTTGTTTGGGTTCAACCACCAGCCCGGCTGTTGTTTGTAATCCTTGTCTACTCCGACCAGCACCGAAGTGACCCCGTTGTTTTGTAAGGCTGTTGCCCGAATGCACATTTCGTCGTCAGTTTCCTGATCGTGTATTACTTCGGCGTCCCAGTTATCAATCAGATACTGTCGGATCGCTCCGTACATCATGGGCTTTGAATTTGGCGCCCTGTTTGCTTTATAACCACGCAAGGTTGCGATGCGGTTACGAAAGTTTCCGTCCCCGTCTATCAGCACCGTATAGGGCACGTTGTCGGTTCCAAATTTCTCGCCGATCTTTTGCAATTGCGTCTCGATCATTTTTTTCGCACTGTGAAAGAAGTGCGATTCGGGATCGAGCACGACGCGCGAATAAACCGGGAGTTCCTGCCAATCACGGTCCTCTTGCTCGGCCACTTCCCGCAACTCGGTTTTGTTGTCGAACTCCTGCTCTCCAAACAACGCGGGCAAAACGTACTTCGTTTTCTGCCCCGCAAAACCGGCGGCGTATAATATCCAGTCTCCGTCAATTAAAGCGCGTACTTTCATAGTTTTGTTCCGCCAACTTTGGGAAATTTCAGTTTTAGACCCGTATCTTGCCGAGCACAATACCGAGCAGCGTGCCTATCAATCCTAGACCTGCCGCCAGTCCTACCCAGTAGCCGACTGCTATTACTGTGTCTGTTGTTGACATATCTACCATTTCGTTCTCCAGTTAAAGTGCGGAGGACGTCCCTGTCCACACACACTAGGGCACTCAGTTATTCCCAGCTGTCGTCGTCCCAACTGTCATCGCCGACTGCGGTGTCTAAACTAACCACGTTATCTTGTGGCTCGTCTGCTGCGTCCGCTGCGACAGCCTCCTCGCCCTTCAGGGCGGCTTGTGGGTCACTTGCCGCCTTAAAATACGTGAACGTCGTCTCATTAACTAGCTCTTCAATCACCATACGCCTCTTGTCTGCATCCTTCGGCAATTTGATAGCCTCGTTAGACACGAGGATTTCAGCTAGTACCAGAGCGTCCTTACGCGAAGACTGGTAGACGATGCTATCCTGTCGGTCGGTGTTCGGCGTGTAGTTACTGCCGCCGCTGGCGCTAGATTGACTGCCCCCGCCAAAGCCTGCAGATTCCTGTACACCCTTCGGGCTGCCACTGTCCTCTAAGACAACGATCTTCTGGATCTGGCCCCGGTTGTCGGCCTTCTTATCAAACTCGATGCCGACGACATCGCCTACGCCACACTTCGGTTCAAACTTAGTATTAAAATAGAACGCCTCGCCGTCAAGCATAACAAAAAAGGAAAATTTGCTCTTACCGACTTTGCTGACTGTACCTTTGCGCTTCATTGTTACTCACTCCATCATAAATAAACTCGTCCCCTTGATTCCAGTGATGCCCGTAGACAGACTCGACACCAAGCGGGACGTTAAACTCAGTATCGTAATGTTTCTCTAAATGATCGTACACATCACTCGTGAAAGCTTTCGCTGCTTCCTGATTAAATAGATTGATGTGCGCCTTGTTCACGTAGCATATTATACTATCATGAATCGTATTGCAAAACCTAACGTCTAACTTCTTCTCCTTACAGCGGCGATATAGTGAGCATATGCCGATCGGCACGATCTCTGCCGTCGCAAGGTTCTGTACCGGATAGTTGTAAACCTGCGGGCCTACCGGCTTGCCCGTTTTCTTATTCATTAATACGCCGCGTCGGTTCGTATATGTGTCGAACCTAAACGTCATGCCCCACGGCGTGCGAAACTCGTTTGCAATGGCGACTTCAGCCAGCCATGTTTCCTGCTGGCGTATCAACCCGGAATACCGCGCAGCGAACGCCTTGTAATATAGCTCTTGCTCTGGCGTCCCCTTCGTACCGCCGTATAGCGGCTTGAACGTGTCTGCCTTTGCTCCCTGTCGCTGTACCTTGCGTTCCTTGCTGCCCTTCCTGAACTCCGTCAGGAATGTCTGGTAGTCCACGCCGTGCATGACCGACGCCGACTTGCAATGCGCGTCGAAGTCCTTATCCTCGATATCAGCGCGCGCCTGCTCATCATCACCGACGAACGCCGCCACCCGGAACTCCAGCTGCATCGCATCGACCTCTACAATATAATAATCGTCAGACGGTGCCTTAAAACAACTTTTAAACTCTCGGGGCATATTCTGGAACTGCACCGACTTCGACTTTCCGCCGTACGCGTCGAAAACAAGGGGCATGCCGGAACTTGTTAGTCTATGCGTAGCCGCTACCGTCTGGTTGAACTGCGCATGAAACTTCCCCCCACGCTCCAGACATACCCCTCGAAAAAACTCCAAATTCTTAGACAGCGCCGCGTTAGCTTTGCTGTACCGTTGTTGCAATTCGACAAACTCACGCTGCCGATCAGTCGTGGCCTGCCCCGTGAGCCACTGAATAGTAGCGGCATCCGTCTTGGGTCTGCCGTCTGGGAACTGCTTCGACGGCTTGTTCCGCATCGGGTGCTTGCCACGCATCTGCTCCGGAAACCCCAGCTCCCCGTAGAGGAAATGCGCCTTCTGATCCGGGCTATTCATATTGATACCGCCCGTAATCTCGTCAAGCCGCCGCGTCAAATCTGCAACC